>Ga0315336_1000813_pt1 | contig 73694 bp, 68 predicted proteins | sample ASW5metaG_FD_204512 | JGI IMG/M metagenome (GOLD analysis project Ga0315336, IMG submission 204512) | Ammonia-oxidizing marine archaeal communities from Monterey Bay, California, United States - ASW #5 | ecosystem: Environmental > Aquatic > Marine > Intertidal zone | place: USA: California... | reverse complement strand
CGGCATCGCTCGCCGCGGCGCCGCGGCGGCGCCTCCGGCTCTACAATGCGAACACGAAGGAACGCTTCGACGAAATCTATTTCGACGGCGCCATCCTGAAGCCCGTACGCGAAAAGCTGGACTGGTTCCTGCGCGACCACCACGAGGACGCGCAGACCCATATCGACCCGAAGCTCCTCGACCTCCTGTGGCGGCTGGGCGAGCGCTACCGCCGTGCGCGTCACGGCCGCGTCGTGATCAACATCCATTCGGCCTACCGGACGAAGAAGACCAACGACCGCCTGCGCTCGGAAGGCGCGGCCCGCAACAGCCAGCACCTGTTAGGCAAGGCTGCGGACGTGACCATCCAAGGCTACGGCATCTATTTCCTGGTCAACCACGCCTCGCGCATCGGCGCGGGCGGGCTTGGCCTCTACTGGGCCGCAAAATTCGTGCACCTCGACACGGGTCCCAGGCGCTACTGGTACAAGCGGTATTAGGGAACACGCGGCCACCAATCGAAGCGGACATTAAGCCGACTGTTTTTCAGATTTCGGCTCGCGCTCAGCAATGCCGGGCGGCGGCAACAGGGACGGAAAATGCCGGCGCACGATCGCCGCAATCTGTCCGCGCAGCCAGATATCGCGCAGATCCTGGTGCGAGCGTTTGTGCCAGACCTGTTCGAGGTCCTGCTCCGGCACATTGAAGGGAAGCTCCAGGATGGCCAGCGGCAGCATCTCGTGGACCCGTGTGGCCAAATTGCTTGGCAAGGTCAGCAGCCAATTCGTTTCGGCGACTATTGAAGCCGCCGTTATGAAGTTCGGTACGGTGAGGGCGATGCGCCGGCGCATGCCATAGCTCTCAAGGATACTGTCCAAGATCTCGCTGCTCGCGGTGGCCAGCTTGGCGTGCGGCCAACCGAGATAAGCCTCCGCTTCGAGGCCCTCGGAGACCACCGGATGGTCGGCTCGCGCAACGCACACCAACCGGTCGCGCAACAGTCCCTCGCGGTGAAATCCGTCCGGCAATTCCGCGAAGGTGTCCACCGCCAGGTCGATCTGGCCATCCACCATCGCGTCGAGCCGACCGACGGAAACGTTCGTGATCACAAAGTCCAAGTTTGGCGCCTGGCGGGAGATCTGTTCCAACGCCTTGGACAGCACCACGATCGTCGTGGCGTCGGGCGCGTTGACATGGAACGCGCCGCGGGCGTCCGCTGGATCGAATTCGCGCGGCCGCACCAATCCGCGCACGCTATCGAGCACGTCGCGAACGGGCTGCTTTAACTCCAATGCCACACGGGTCGGCGCCATGGTCCGCCCGGTTCGGACCAGCAGCGGATCTTCGAACAAGCCGCGCAGGCGCATCAGGGCGCGGCTCATTGCCGGCTGGCTCAAATTTAGCGCGGCGCCGGCGCGGGTGATGTTGTTGTGCTCCAGTAGGGCGTCGAGTGCAGTGAGCAGATTTAGATCTACGGAGCGTAGATTTGTTTCGTGCATGTTTCAGATACTAATTATGCATTTCCGATATGTCTAGAAACACCCTAGATTTCCGCAATCGGGAGCGACAGGGCGGTGTCCGGGGCCGTTTTTGCGCCGGGCAAGCTCAGGGCGATTTTTCGGCATCTGCAGAGACCTACCGGTCGAGGAGCAAACTCATGGATATCAAATGCGTGCACCACGCCGCTTACCGGTGCAAAGACGCCCAGGAAACGGTCGATTTCTACAGCAAGGTGGTCGGCCTGCCCTACACAATCGCGGTGGCTGAGGACAAACAGCCCACGACCGGCGAAGATACGCCCTACATGCACATCTTCTTCCAACTCGGCGACGGCAATTTTCTCGCCTTTTTCGAGCTGCCGGGCTCGCCCCCCATGGGCAAGGATCCAAACACCCCGGCCTGGGTCCAGCACATCGCCTTCACGGTCGATGACGAAGATATCCTGATGCGGAAGAAACAGGAGATCGAGGCGCACGGCGTCGAGGTGATCGGACCGACCGACCACACGATCTGCAAGTCGATCTACTTCTTCGATCCCAACGGTCACCGACTGGAACTACTGGTCGACACGACGACGCCGGAGATGGTCAAGAAGCTGGCCGACGTCGCGGCGCCAATGCTCGCCGACTGGAACAAGACCAAGCGGGCGCCCAAACATGCCGCCTGGGTCCACGAAAAGGCGCTGGAGACTGTCTGACCCCACAAAATAGAGAGGCCGGGCGGGTGCGGCGACCATGGCCGGGCGCCCACCCGCCAAAACGGCCGGCGCACCGGCGGCGCCAAGCTCACGTTCGACTTCGCGAAATTTCCCGCTAACATGGCCGCTCATTGAAATCGGGGCGGGCCAGCATGATACCAAGCGACCGACTGGAATTCTCGGCCATCGAGGATCGCCCAAGGTTGGCGCTTCCCGGCGACGCGCGGCTCGTGCTCTGGCCGGTACTGGCGCTTGAACATTGGGACATCAGCCGCGCCATGGCACGGACCGTCCTGCCGCCGCCGCAAGGTCAACCGGTCTTGCCGGACGTCCCGAACTGGAGCTGGCACGAGTACGGAATGCGCGTCGGCTTCTGGCGATTGAAGAAGATCTTCGAGCGGCTCAACCTGTCTCCGACCGTCACACTGAATGGACGGATATGCGAAAGCTATCCGCGGGTCGCGGAAGCGTGTCGCGATAATGGTTGGGAGTTCAACGCCCACGGCTTCGAACAACTCCCCATGCACAAGTTGGACGACGAGCGCGAGGCCATCCGCCGCGCCATCGACGCGATCACATCGTTCACCGGCAAACCGCCGCGCGGCTGGTTCGGACCTGGTCTGACACAAACCTACGACACGCTCGATCACCTCGCCGAGGCCGGCATCGAATACATCGGCGACTGGGTTCTCGACGACCAGCCCTGCGTGCTCAAGACCGCGCATGGACCTGTCGTGGCGCTGCCTTACAACTTCGAAGTCCACGACATCGTGCTCATGCTGATCCAGCACCATCCGGCCGACATGTTCCTGAAACGCGCAATCGACTATTTCGATTGCCTCTATGAGGAAGGCGTCGATCAGCCGCGGATCATGGCACTGGCCGTCCACCCCTATATCAGCGGTTCGCCGCACCGGGCCCGCTACGTCGCCGAGACGCTCGATTACATCACGAGCAAGCCTGGCGTCGTGGTCTGGAATGGCGAGCAGATCCTGGATTGGTATTTGAAAGAACGCCCACTGGCCTAGGAGCTTCGACATCAACCAGACATCCGACAACCCTGCGCTCGACGACCCGGTCGGCGCCTTTGTGCCACATAGCCCCGCGCCTATCGCCGGCGCCGCGACCGGGCCGCTGGCCGGGACGACAATGGCGGTCAAGGATCTCTATGACACGAAAGGGGCGGTGACCGGCGGCGGCAGCCCCGACTGGTTGCGGTCCCACGAAGCTGCAGACGACACCGCGCCGGCGGTGCAGAAGCTGCTCGATGCCGGCGCCTCGATGATCGGCAAGACGATCTGCGATGAGCTGTTTTACAGCCTGCAGGGCGACAACCATCATTACGGCACACCGGCAAACACCCTTGCACCTGGGCGCTTGCCCGGTGGGTCGTCCTCCGGGTCGGCCGCGGCGGCGGCGGCAGGGCTGTGCGACTTTGCCCTTGGCAGCGATACTGGCGGCTCGGTTCGCATACCGGCCAGCTTTTGCGGTCTTTACGGGCTTAGGCCGACCCACGGCCGTATTGAATTGGCCGGCGCCATGGCAATGGCGCCGAGCTTCGATACGGCTGGTTGGTTTGCCGACGATGCGGAATTGTTCAAGACCGTCGGGAGTGTGCTTCTCGATGGCGCCTCGCGCACCGCACCGATCGAAAAACTGCTCATCGCTGAGGACGCGTTTGCCCTCGCGGACGAGCCGGTCGCCGACCGTTTCCTCGACATTTTGAGGCGCGCGGGCGACGTCGTGTCGGGATCATCGATGATCGATGTTTCGAGCGGCCAGTTCGATCTATGGCGGAACGCGTTCCGCATCATACAGGCCCATGAAGTTTGGCAGACATACGGGTCCTGGATCGAAATCGCGAAACCGAACTTCGGACCGGGCATCAAGGACCGGATGGCCATGGCGGCCAATATCACTTCAGCAGAGCTGTCCGAGGCCAAGCCCATTCACGACGCGGCGCGCCGGCATATAGAGGGACTGGTCCCGGTCGGAACCGTCCTCTGCCTCCCGACCGCGCCCTGCGTCGCACCGCCGCTCGACTTGGCAGCGGATGCCCTTGCGGAATTTCGTGCCCGCACGCTTTCACTCACCTGTCTCGCTGGATTGTCCGGGTTGCCGCAAGTCAGCCTTCCACTGGCGAAGTTCGACAGCTGCCCGGTCGGCCTGTCATTTATCGCTTGGCGCGGCGGCGACGAGGCGCTGCTCGATATTGCCGAGTCGATGGCTCCGTTCCGTGAAAATTAGGCGCCACGAAGACCAAACGCTTGGGCGGTATCGAGCGGTCTAAATCGGGCCGATAATCGCTCGATTGAGATTATCCAAGGGGAATCCGATTTGACAGAATCAGACCGGCAGTCTCCCGCCGGTCTGATCGCAGGACTTCATAGTCTGCTTTGAGGTCGCGGCTAGATACGGCAGACGTTTCCGGTCTCCTTGTAGTATGTCTCGTAGCCACCGACATCGGCGCAATCCGGTTGCGCGCCCGTTTTCTGCGCTTCCTTGGCGCGCTTCAGGCGGTTCTTACGATCCGCCTCGGCGGGCGAGGTCGGCGGTAGGTTCACGCATTGCTTTTGACCCATCAGATTGACGAGATGGCGATTGCGGTCGTGCAAAGCCCGCATCTCGATCTCCTCGGTCTTCTTTAGGTCCATGGCGAACAAGGCGGGCCAGAAAAGGATTGCGCCGACCACTGCGACGGCAACGTTCTTGCCCTCGGAGTCATTCTTTTCCTTGATCAGCGACCGTGCCCGACTGTTGTTCGCCTGGACCTCCGCAATCATCAACTGGCAGGACATTTGTCCGTCCGTCGCTTTGACGGTGTCGATCGGTCTCGCCTCGCGACCAGCGCATGCCGAAACCAGCAAAGCCCCTGACAACGCGGCTGAAACCAGCAAATGGGATCTCAACATCATCTCTCCCCGAATTTCATGACAATTGCCCGCCATCTATGTGTCGATCGATTTCAACAAACACACGAAAGTGGACGGGCCCGTGAACGTATCGATCGCGAACCTGAATTACATTGATTAGTTGAAATAATAGTTAACGATGCAGCTTATACTGCAGCTTGCAGGAGGTTGATATAACCTAATGGAGAACAGCTTTATAAACCGGCCTGAATGCTGATGGCGCGGGTCGGGTCACGCCCGCAACACACCAGGCACCCAGCGAGATTTGGGTCGGAATCGCCGCAAAACCGATTCCCATAAAGGAGAGGTCACGCGTCGCGACCGCAGTGGCCGGCGAATTCACATGACACGAGCGAATGATCGTCGCCTGGAACGCCTTAATTTCCATGCGGCAATCGGATAAGTTGTCGTGCCCCGCTTCTGCAGCCGGGGCGTCGTTGCGGAAAGGCCGATATGAACGCGAAATTCCAACGTTGTAGCTCCGCCATTTGCATCCTCGTCTTTGCGGCCTCGCCGTCTCTTGGCGACGAGACGAGCGACACGATCAAGAAGGCGGACGCGCTCTACAATCAGGGCCGCCTGGGCAAGGCGTATACCGAACTGGAAAACGCGGCCGCTTCGATCGCCCGCCAACTCGAGGGTCGGTTCGCCAAGACCTTTCCAGCGCCTCCGAAAGGATGGGCAGCGCGACCCGCCAGATCTCCGGTTAGTGGCAAGAGGAAGCTGGGCTATGGCATCCGACTGCACCGGAACTATTCCAAGACGGAAAGCCGGGGCGTGGTAAAGACCCAACTGATCGTCGATGACCAGTCGCTTATCGTCCGGATGGCGCGCTATCGCTCCAACCCCAAATCCTTGGCACGGCAGAATTACAGGCGCATTTCAGCGCCAGGCGGCGGAGACGCCTTTATCAGGTTCCACAAAGGGAGAAAGGTCGGCGACGCATTCGTGCTCATAGCCGATCGGATCTACATCAGTATTTTCGCACAACGTGTCGACGACCCCGCGATCATGACCACGTTGCTCTCCCAGTGGGACTACGCACGTCTTAAGAAACTGGCCGACCTCAAATGACCCTCCGGCAGCGCGTGGTCGGGAAGATCCTGTAAGCTGTTCCCATCCGGTGTCTGTGAAGTGTGAAATCAGGCTCCAGCGATCAGACCCCCAAGGGATAGGCAATATGTCCGCATCGCTTCGAATAGTCTGCACCGCCGTTTGCATAACCGTGATCGCCGCTGCAACCGCGCAGGGTGACGAAACCAGCACCGCCGTGGCCAAGGCCGAGAGGCTCTACCGGCAGGGCAAGCTGGGCCAAGCGTTCGATCAGTTGGAGACCGCCCGTACTTTGATCGCCCGCCGGCTCTCCACGCGATACGCAAAGTCGTTCCCGCCGGCGCCGAGCGGATGGCGCGCGGAAGCGGTCCAATTCTCGACCAAGGGTCCGCACCGGGTGGGTCGCGGCCTGGTCCTCCGCCGACACTACCGCCAGGTCGGCGGACCGGGCGTCGCAACGGCGAAAATCAATATCGACCAGCTGGGCGTCATCGAAGCGGCGCAAGCCTGGTCGCCGAACGAGCAGCACGCCTTGGCTGTGAAGCGTAAGCTTGTTCCAATCAAAGGCGCCGCCAACGCCTTCTTGAAGTTCAGCGAGGGGCGCAGGACCGGCAATCTCTATATGTTCCTGGCCGGCCGGTTCTACTTCACCGTAAGCGGCCGGAAGGTCGCGAACAGCACCTTCCTGACCAGCTTGCTCTCCACTTGGGATTTCGAAGGCTTGAAACGCACCTCCGGTATGAACTGATGCGCCAGACCGAACTGTGTGACCGAAACGGTCGTGGACAAACCGTCCCCTGTTCTCAACGGTTTGGCGCCGGCACAAGTATCAAAGGAAAGATTTCATGGCCCGCCGAAGCATAAGCGCAGCAATTGGAATGGTGGTCCTGACCGCCGGTCCGGCTTTCGGCGACGAGACGACCGATGCGATCAGAAAGGCCGGCGCCCATTACCGGCAGGGTAGCCTCGGTAAGGCGTTCACCCAATCGGAGATGGCTGCGACGCTGATCGCCCGCCGGCTCGCTGCATTATACGCAAAGACATTCCCCGGCGCGCCGGGCGGGTGGCGCGCGCAACCCATCAAGTCCTCGATCAAGGGCAAGGCGCGGGCGGGACGCGGCGTCATTCTGCGCCGCACCTATTCGCAAGCCGGTGGGCAAGGTAAAATGACGGCGGAACTGAGCGTCGTCGCCAACCCCGCGATCCTCGCCGTCATGAAGGGCATAAAGGGCGCCGAGGCAAAGCGCACGAAGCGTGCCGTCGCACCGATGCGCGGCGCCGGGAACGCCTTCGTCAAATTCAACGACGCTCGCCGCACAGGCGACATTTTCGTGTTCGTGGCCGAACGCTTCTACATCACGGTTCGAGTGCAAAAAGCCGGGAGCCAAGAGCTCCTGACGCGGATGCTTTCGTCCTGGAACTTCGCGGGGCTTAAGAAGGCGGCCGGGATGAAGTGAAGGAGCCGGACCGGCCGTTCAGCTAAAATGCCCGGCCCTTGATGATGTCGACGGTGAACTCGAACATGCAGTCGCCGAACTGGCCGAGATCGGCGTAACGCGGGTCCCGCGTCTCGCCGCGGCAATAGCGGGCGTAGAGCTGGAGGAAAATCACCCCCAGCTTCATCATCCCCAGAACCCGGTGGAACAGAATGTCGGAAACATCGCGGCCGCTTGCCGCCGCGTAGAGCTCCACCACCTCGCGGCGGCCGGGCCAGCCGGGATTCTTGGTCGGCATCTGGTCGAGGCTGCGATAGGGCTCGGGGTCGCCGTCCTCGGTCCAATAGGACAGCAAAGCGCCCAGATCGAACAGCGGGTCGCCGCGCGTGCACTGATCCCAGTCGAAGATCGCGACAGGATCAGGTGGCGGTGCCCCTTCGGACCACATGACATTGTCGAGCTTGTAGTCGTTGTGGAGCAGGGTCGTGCCGCTCTCCGGTATCAGATTGGCCTGCAGCCAGTCGCCCACCTCGCGCGCGGAGGCCGGGGGCGCCTTGTCGTCATAGACATCCTCGGCGGCGATGGCGCAGCGCTTCCGCCAGCCACCGACGGTGCGCTCCAGGAAACCCTCGGGCCGGCCCAGCGTATCGAGATTGACGGCTGCCGGATCGATCGCATGAAGGCCGGCCAATCCGCCGACCAGACGTTCGGAGATCGCGCCTTCGTGGCCGGTCAAGTCGACGGGCAACTCGCCGCCACGAACGACGCGTCCGGTCCTGTATTCCATGATGAAGAACGGTTTCTCCCAGACAGCCTCATCGTCGCAGAAGTGGAAGGCGCGCGGCGCCAGCGGAAACTTCTCCCACAGACGCGACAATACCCGGTGCTCGCGGCCCATATCGTTGGCGCCGGGCGGCAACGGCCCCGGCGGCGGCCGGCGGAGGACGCAGGGCGTGCCGTCGAGCTCGATCAGATAGTTGAGATTGCCCATGCCGCCGGCGAACTGTTTAGGCACCGGATCGGGCGCGAACGCGAATCCTTGCGTCTTCAGATACTCGGCGAGGCTGGCCCAATCCTGGGGCTGGGCGGCGCCGGGAACAAGGAAGCCCTCGGCGTCGACCGCATCGGCGCCCGATTTTGTTTGATCCTCGCCTGTCATGCGACGCGCCGCCCCGTTGCCTTACGAAACGAGAAGTTAGCGCGTTCGCCCCGGCCTGCAAATCCGGAGTGGTGCGGGATCGTCAGGCAGCAGCAACCGCTCCGATCTGTTCGCGCACCGCGGGGATCACCTTTTCGCTGATCCGCTCCATGCAAGCGCGCACGAGTTTATCTTCAAGCCCGCCGAAATTGATCAGCAAAGCGACATGGTCGACGCCCATGCCATGCAGCCGCACCAGCTTGTCGACCACCGTCTCGACGCCACCGAAAAGCGCCAGTCCCGACTTGATGATGTCGTCATAGACCTGGCTCTTCGCGTAAAGGCGCGTCTCAACATAGAGATCGAACGGCTCCTCCGCATCGGCCCGCGCCTGTTCGTCGCTTTCCGCCACGTAGGTGTGCAGCGCGGTGACGCTGGCGCGCTCGCTGGCCGGGACGCCGCTTTCCGCGAAACCTTTGAAATACTCCGCCATCATCGGCTCGATCTCTTCGAAGGTGTCGCAGGCGGCATAAGGCACGGTCATCAGCTTGTTGCCCTGCTTGCCGATGAAATAGGCGGCTTCGCGGCGCAGCACGGCGCAGTAGATCGGCGGCAGGGGCTGCTGCACTGGGGTGACGTTGAGTTGGAGATTGTCGACCTCGTAGAACGTTCCCTTGTGGCTGAAGCGCTCGCCTGAGAGCGCCTGTTTCAAAACCGTCAGCGCCTCGTCGAACTGCTCGCGCTTGTTCTTGGGGTCGGCCGGAAAGCCGGCAAACTCGTGCGAGAGGTAGCCCGAGCCAACGCCGAGCTCGACCCGGCCGTGCGAGATCTGGTCGAGCATGGCGTAATCCTCGGCCACGGTTATCGGGTTGCGAAACGGAAGAATCGTGACGGCGGGCCCGAGGCGAATGTTCTTGGTGACGGCGGCGAGCTGCGCCAGCGCCACCGCGGGGTTTGGATAGACTCCGTATTCGTGAAAATGATGCTCGGCAACGAAATAGGCGTAGTAGCCGAGCTCATCGGCCAACTTCACCTGCTCGCGGATCTCGTCATAAAAGGCGGTCAGCGAGCGCGGCTTGTCCGGATGGTGGTCCTGCACCGAAAACATCGAGAACGTCATGCCGGTCATGCCGGTTGCGCCGTCAGCCATCGTCACTCTCCCGGGTCACGGCCTCACTTCGCTGCCTGCCTTGTCTCGGCGGCTTTGCAGCGGCTGACCGTTGATTTCAATATACGTAATCAATTATATTATTCGGAATAATCGAGTCAAGCGACAGGACGGCGCCAAAGTGAAGAAACAGCCCGCATGAAAACGCAACAGGGCGTTCAATCGGTCGAGATCGGCATGGGACTGGTGCGGGTGCTGGCCAACGAGCGGGCGGCGATGACGCTGTCGGACCTGGCTTCCGCCGCCGGCATGGCCCCGGCCAAGGCGCATCGCTATCTGGTCAGCCTGATCCGCGCTGGCATGGTCGAGCAGGACGGCGAACACGGCCGCTACCGCCTCGGCGAAGCGGCGCTTTCGGTCGGCCTGGCCGCGCTCTCCCAGCTCGATGTGATGCGCTTCGCCGGCGAGGCCCTCTTGGGACTGCGAGATGCGATCGACGAGACCGTGCTGCTGGCGGTCTGGGGCAACAAGGGCCCGGTTGTCGTGCGCTGGGAGGAGGCGAGCCGGCCGGTCACCACCAATGTACGCGCGGGCTCGGTGATGCCATTGCTCAATTCATCGACGGGCCGCGTTTTCGCCGCATACCTGCCGCCGGCGCAGACCCGCGCCATGATCGCCGAGGAGGCCGCCCGGGCCCCGGCGCTGGCCGAAGGTTTCGAGGCGGTATTGACCGCCACACGGGCGCATGGAATGGGCCGCGTCGACGGCGATCTGCTGCCGGGCGTGGCCGCGCTTTCGGCGCCGGTGTTCGACCACCAAAGCGATCTTGTCGCCGTCATCTCGGCGCTCGGGCCTCAAGGCCAGTTCGACGCCGATTGGGACGGGATGGTGGCCGACGCGCTCCGGGAAGCGGTGGCAGCGCTGTCGCGGCGGCTGGGATTTGCGGAAGTGGCTTGAAGGAGCCGCCGACTTACCCCATCAACGCCCGCACATCGTTCGGCAGGGCGAAAGCGGCTTCATGGATTTCGGGGTTGTAGTAGCGGGTCTCGATGCCGGCTTTCGCGTAGCGCGCCTGCAGCGTTTTCAAAGGCGTCGACCGCGGGGCCTTATCGTCGCTGGCCCAGCCGAATGCCATTGAGCCGCCCGAATAGGTCGGCACGGGGGCCAGGTAGAAGGCGACATCGGCGAAATGCCGGCGCAGCCGCGCGTGGCTGTCCGTGACCTCCTCGCCTTGGACGGCCGGCACGCCGTTCTGGGTCACCAGCACGCCGCCAGGTTTCAAGCAACGCTTGCAGCCGGCATAGAAGCGCTCGGAGAACAGCGCCTCGCCGGGGCCGATGGGATCGGTGGAGTCGACGATGACCACATCAAAACGCCGCTCGGTCTCGGCCACGAAGAAAGCACCGTCGGCAATCACGATTTCCGCGCGCGGGTCGTCGAAGGCGCCGGCGCTGTGGTTCGGCAAGAATTCGCGGCACGTCTCGATCACGGCGTGGTCGATTTCGACCAACGTCGCGCTTGCAGTAGATGCGTGACGCAGCACTTCACGCAACATGCCGCCGTCGCCGCCGCCGATGATCAGCACCTCGCGCGCATTGCCATGGGCGAGGATCGGCACATGGGCCAGCATCTCGTGATAGACGTATTCGTCGCCCTCGGTGGTCTGGATCGCGCCGTCGAGCGCCAGCACCCGGCCGAAGCGCGCATTCTCGAAAATGATCAGGTCCTGGTGCTCAGTCCGCGCGCGGTGCAGCACCCGGTCGATGCGCAGGCTGAGGCGGTACTCGTCATGCAGCGTCTCGTCGTACCAATCGGGCTGGGGGAACTCCGCAAGATTGTCGGCTGCGATCGCGTTCGATGCCGGCTTGCTCACCGGACGAGACCCCGCTTGGCTTCGTTGACCTCAACCGAGCCACTCTTGAAATGCCGCTCGAAGACCGGGACCGCCGCATGGGGATCGCAGGCGCCGCACATGAAGATGTCGACGGCGGCATAACCGCGTTCGGGCCAGGTGTGGATCGAGATGTGCGACTCGGCCAGCACCGCGACACCGGAGACGCCTTGCGCCTCGCCACAGGCATCTTGCGTCTCGCCAAAGTGATGGAGATGCAGGTTGAGCAGTGTCGCTTCGCAGGCCTCCACGGCCTCGCGCATGGCGCGCTCGACCAGGGCGATATCGTCGAGCCCGTGTGCGTCCCAGAGATCGACCAGCAGATGCAGGCCGGCGAATTCGGCGCCGGCCTGGCGCACGAAATAGTCAGGCAAAACCGAGCGGTCGGCTGCCGGCGAGGATGCCGCAACCTCAACGGTTTGCGTTTCGACCGGCGCGAGGTGCGCACCGTCGGTCAAGGGATTTGCGGCCACGTCCTACTCCCCACAAAAGACGAGCCACCCGTCAAATGGGATTGGCGGGATTGGCGTGTTTGTCCGAACCGGAACCGGCCGAAATGGCCGGTCGCCTGGAGACTTCAATTAATCCAAACGCGCGATGGATCAAGAAAAATCGTCACCGAACGTCCTTTCGATTGCCATGTCGATTGGTGATGCCGGGCGTTCTATGATGCCCGGCAACCAAGAACGCGAATTGATGGCGCAGGCGAAGCGCGAACGAAGCGGCGGGGGCCGGAATGACCAAACTGCTTTTGCTCGGCGCCGGCAAGATCGGCTCGGCGATTACCGCATTGTTGTCGGCGAGCGGCGACTACGAGGTCACGGTCGCCGACGCCAATTCAGAGATGTTGAAGCTGATCCCGGAAAGCCAGGCCGAGCGGCACACGGCCAACGTCGCCGATGCCGACACCCTTCACGCTATCGCCAAGGGCCAGGACGTCGTGGTGAGCGCCCTGCCCTTCTTTCTCAATGCCCCAGTCGCGGAGGCCGCGCGCGAGGCGGGCGCGCATTATTTCGATTTGACCGAGGACGTCGCCACCACCGAGGCCGTCAAAGCGATAGCCGAGGGAGCGGAGACCGCCTTCGTGCCGCAATGCGGCCTTGCTCCCGGCTTCGTCTCAATCGTCGCCTACGATCTGGCGCGCCGCTTCGGCACGCTGCGCGACGTGCATATGCGGGTGGGCGCCCTGCCGCGCTATCCCGTTAATGCGCTTCGCTACAACCTCACCTGGTCGACCGACGGGTTGATCAACGAATACTGCAATCCCTGCGACGCGGTGCATGACGGCGAGAGGATGAAGGTGCTGGCGCTCGAAGGGCTGGAACATTTCTCGCTCGACGGGGTGCGCTACGAAGCCTTCAACACATCGGGCGGGCTCGGCACGCTGGCGGAGACACTCGAAGGCAAAGTCGACAGCCTCAACTACAAGACGGTGCGCTATCCGGGCCACCGCGACATGGTCAAGATGCTCGTGCGCGATCTTCGTCTTTCCGAGCGGCGCGGGTTGTTCCGCGACCTGCTCGATACAGCGGTGCCTATGACCAAGCAGGACGTGGTGCTGATATTCGTCAACGTCGCCGGCATGCAGGAGGCGCGCCTGACGCAGGAGACCTATGCCAAGCAGATCTTCAACAAAGAGATCGACGGCCACGAATGGAGCGCCATCCAGGTGACGACCGCCGCCGGTATCTGCGCGATGGTGGACCTGCTGGTCGAAGGCAAGCTGCCGAACAAAGGATTCGTGCGCCAGGAGGAGTGCAAGCTCGACGACTTCCTGGCGAACCGGTTCGGGCAATATTATGCGTGAACTTCGTTAGGCCGGATCTCCGTCGGCTGTTCCCGCTTTGCCTTTGCCGCGCGGATTTGCCGGCGACCAGCCAGTCATCAGCCCCATGCCGTTGACCGACATCACGGCGTAGTATGCCAGGGCCAGCATCAGCAGCGTTCCTGGCCGCGAGGCAGCAAAGCCCCGCAACGCCGCCTCCTGGAAAAAGACGAGCCAGAACGGCGGCACCAATGCGACCAGACAGTAGCTGCAGCCCATCAGTTTACCGGTGAGCGTGTCCGCGCCCATCGCCGGGGCGAAACCTGTCGCGCCATAGACGAACATTGAGAGATAGGTCGCACCGATCACGAAGTCGGCGGCGAAACCGCCCGGCCCGCCTGTCGTCGTTCCGCCGCCGAGCACATAGAACACCAGGACGATGAGCAGCAGCGCCTCGAAGAGCGCGAGGTACATCAGCACGGTGCCAAAAGCCCGGCCGGCGCTCCGAATGGTCGGGTTCGAATGCTTGCCCAACCAGACCATGAGAAAAACCTGCCCCGCCAAAAAGACCGCGATGGGCAGCACGAGCAGCAGCCCCAGTTGGGTCAGCAGCTGGTGGTAATAATATGTGGTCATGAATGTCGGGACGCCGACCGCACCGACAAAAACGACATGCCAGAATGCCCGCGAGCTTCCAATCATGCGCAACGAACCCCCGAACTAAACAATCGAGCAAATGTGACGGCCGCGACGCTAGCAGAACAGCGCCGCGGGTTCATCCGCCGCTCGGCCAGCCAAAGCAGCGAACAAATTCGGCCGGTCGCGCCTATTGCTCGATCTTGAATGCCCGCTCCCGCGCGGCGGCGTCGGCGAGCTGCGTCGGGGTCATGCGCCGCGCCAGGCCGCGCCGGCGCGCCTCCGACCAGGCGCTGCCGCGCTTGGCGGCCACGCTCAGCCACATATAGGCGGAGACGAGATCGCGCTTCACGCCGCGACCGCGCGCGTAGAAGTCGCCTATGTTGAGCTGGGCGGTGATGTGGCCGCGGCGCGCCGCCCTCTCGTACCAGCGCGCGGCGTCCGCGTAACTCTGGCGCACGCCGAAGCCGCTGGCGTAAAGACCTGCAAGCCCGTTCATCGCATCGATATCGCCGCGCTTGGCGGCGGCCTGCCATTCGCTTCGGGCAGTTGCGTAGTCGCCGCCGTCATAGGCGCGCAGGCCATCGGTGAAATCGGCGAATACCGGTGCGGCGATCACGGAAAGGATAACTATGACAATTCTGGCGAGGGTCCGCATGGCTGCCTGCGCTTGTTGTCGGCTGCGCCGATTCCCCCCACCCTGGCCCTCCCCCCTTCGGAGGGAGGGAATCAATGCGATGCCCCTGCAATTTCGTCCCCTCCCTCCGGAGGGGGGAGGGTCAGGGTGGGGGGCGATCGTCCGGTTTCAAAACCGCTCCCCTTAGAACTGTTCTTCGGCCAGCGCCATCACGGCGCTTCCGCCCTCGGTGATCGCGGCCTTCAGGCCCGACGCCCTGGTCAAACGCTGGTCGGCAAAGAAGCGCGCGGTCTTGATCTTGCCCTCGTGGAATTGGGCGTTCCCATTCGAGCCGTTGCCGCGGCCGTTGTTCGATGCCAGCGCCGCCTTGGCGAGTAGCCATCCCGAGGTCACGTCGCCCCAGAGCTCCAGATAATGGCGGGCGCCGGCCGCAGCCAGATGTGGCTCCTTGGGGAAAGTCGCAACCATCCAGTCGGTGGCTTCGCCGAGGCATTTCAGGCCCTCAACCAGCGGCCCGCGGATAGCCTTCAGGTCGGCGTCATCGGCCGCGCCCAACTCATTATCGAGCGCGCCCATGGTGGCGATGAAGGCCTTGGCAGTGGCGCCGCCGTCGCGCATCACTTTGCGGCCGAGCAGATCGTTCGCCTGGATGCCGTTGGTGCCCTCGTAGATCGGATGGATTCGGGCGTCGCGCCAGTGCTGGGCCGCACCGGTTTCCTCAATGAAGCCCATACCGCCATGCACCTGAATGCCGGCGTTGCAGACCTCAAGCCCCGTATCGGTGCACCAGGCTTTGACGACCGGGGTCAGCAGGTCGATCAGCCGCTGCTGGCGTTTGCGCTCCTCGGCATCCGGGTGGTGCTTGGCCTTGTCCAATGCGGTGCCCGCGAAATAGATCAGCCCACGCATCGCCTCCACATCAGACTTCATCGCCATCAACATGCGGCGCACGTCGGGATGCTTGATGATCGCCACCTTCTCGCTCGAGTTGCCGGCGATGTCGGCGCCCTGCACACGCTCGACGGCATAGGACCGCGCGTGCTGATAGGCGCGCACCGCTGTACCGAGACCCAACATGCCGACATTGAGCCGGGCGTTATTCATCATCGTAAACATGCAGGCGAGGCCGTTATTCTCCTCGCCGATCAGGTAGCCGATAGCGCCACCGTTATCGCCGTAGCTCATCACCGCGGTCGGGCTCGCATGAATGCCGAGCTTGTGCTCCAGTGAGACCACGCGCACGTCGTTGGGCTCGCCCAGCGAGCCGTCCTCGTTGACCAGCACCTTCGGTACCAGGAACAAAGAAATCCCTTTCGGTCCCTCCGGCGCGCCAGGCAGCCGCGCTAAAACCAGGTGGATTACGTTCTCGGTGTAATCCTGGTCGCCATAGGTGATGAAGATCTTTTGCCCGGTGATGCGGTAATGGTCGCCCTCGGGTACTGCTTTGCTGCGCAGCGCACCGACATCGGAGCCCGCCTGGGGCTCGGTCAGGTTCATCGTGCCCGTCCACTCGCCGGTGACCAGTTTGGGCACGTAGAGCTTCTGAAGCGTTTCCGTGCCATGCGCCGTCAGCGCCTCGATCGAGCCCTGCGTCAGCATCGGGCAAAGCGCCCAGCCGGTGTTGGCCGCGTCGAACATTTCGGTGATCGCCATGGCGAGCGTCCAGGGCAAGCCCATGCCGCCCCATTCGGCCTCGAACATCATGCCGTTCCAGCCGCCCTCGACGAACTGGAGATAGGCTTCGCGGAAGCCGTCCGGCGTCCGCACGACGCCGCCTTCGAGCCTCGATCCCTGCTCGTCGCCGACGCGGTTGAGCGGCCCCAATACGCCGGCGGCAAATTTGCCGGCTTCCTCCAGGATGGCATCGACGATGTCGTCGGACACCTCCTCGAAGCCGGGCATCGTAGTCACGCTTTCCAGCCCTGCGACCTCACGCAAGGTGAATTTGATGTCTTCGATCGGGGCAGCGTAGTCACTCATATCCTGGCCCACCTGTTCCTGACGGCTTTGGACGATTGCCTGAAAATCTACCCCAACAGGTAGGCGGAGTCCCGTGTTGCAGCAACCATGCACGATGCCGCACGCCCTATCGAAATCGACGCGCTGACCGTGTTAGCCTGGGTCGTTGGCGAGGATCGGCAATCCAACTGACATTGAAAGGGTGACGTATGATTGGACGTAGCTTCATTGGATTTGCTAGTGCCGTTGGGTTGTCCGTGGCGATGCTGACCGCCGCGCCGAGCGTCATGGCGGATGAGGATACCGGCCTTGCATCGAAGTTTGCCGCCGGGCCTAGCATTGGCCAACTCGCGCAGAACGCCTGGGCGATGGGCTGCGGCTCGCGATATCGCTATCTCGGCGTGTTGCGGCGCCTCCATATCCCAGGCGACCGGCGCCGCTACGGCACCTGCCGCGAATGGGGCCTGTGGAAGGGTCGCAGTTACGCCGGACACCACAATTTGCCGCGCGGCTATTGGGTCTGGCGCGCGCCGTACTGGTATATCTACGCCCAGCGGGGGGTGGCCAGGGCCCGTACGCCGGTACGCGGCGCACGCGGTTGCGTCGGTTCGCCCTGGGCTTATGCGGGGCTGATGCGACGCCTCAATATCCCGTCGGACCGTAGACAATACGGGCATTGCAAGGAATGGGGCATTTGGAAAGGTCGCAGCTATCGCGGCCACCACAACCTGCCGCGCGGCTATTGGGTCTGGCGGGCGCCGTTCTGGTACATCTATCGCCAACGCTTCCGCAGGTAACGGAGAGACCACAATGTTGGGTACGGGTCTGACGCAAAGCGCGTCGGCCCGACCCGGCCAAAGTGCCCTCCAACACCTCCACTACCATAGGGAATCACACCTATTCATCCCGCATAATCGCCGGGTTAGGCTCGCTCTCATGCATTGATATCGCCGCCTAAGCGGCGGCAGCCCAACACCGGGAGAGCCGGGTATGACCTATCGAAACAGTGTGCGCCTGATCTCAATCGCCAGCGCGATTGGTGCAGCAGCAGCCGTGCTCCTCGCCGGCTCGGCACCGGCTTCGGCGGTCGGCTGCCGCTACTACGCCAGTCAGTCCGTCGCCCAAATCAAGCAGCGCCTGCGCCGAGGATGCGGCCGCGGCAACACGCCCTCATCATGGTGGGCGCGGCTTCCCTGGCACGCGCATTATCGCTGGTGCGTCCAGAAATCCGCAGATCCCAGATCGCGCGGCGGCCCGATGCCGGCTGTCGCCCTGGCCAGGCGCCGCAGCGTCCTCGCGGCGTGCCACGGCGGTGGCACCAAAAACGTCAACCATTACATACCCCGATGGGAAAAGCTGACCAGGACCGGACGCTACATCCATGGCAAAAGCTGCCGCAGAGGTTACCGTCCATACCATTTGAACGGGGTGGTGTGGTGTTACTATTGCCAGCGGGGCACCAGCCTGGTCCGGTATCATGGGCGCATGATGTGCGGCACGAGGCGCTGAGCCGGAGAGTGCAATGGCGGGGCACCCGGCCGGCATATATTCGGTTAGCATGAGCGAAATTACCGGTTGACCCGGCGGCAATCTGAACCCAGGTATTGTCGTACCGGGCCACCGCAACCGCCCGGTCAGTCGCGGATCGCGGCCAAGCGTTGCTCTTCTTCCCGCTAAGGGAAACGGAGGGCGCTATGGCCAACCAAAATTACCCGACATTCGAAACGCACAACACGCAGGCTAGGCCATTTTGGCCGTTGTCTGGCATTCGTTCGATGTCGGCACGTCTTGTTCACCGAGCACTGATGCGCGTGATCTCGTATCGGGACCGGGCTCGGCAACGAGCGCAATTGCGCGGGCTCGACGCCCGACTGCTGGACGATGTCGGATTGACCCGCATGCAGGCTGATCTGGAGGCCGGAAAGCCGTTCTGGCGCGACTGAACGATCGCCTCAGTCGACGGTCATCGCAAGGATGCGCGAGATATGTGCGAGTGGGCGGCCGCTTTCCGCCGCCCACTCGTTGAAGGCCGCCTGCAGCTTGGCCTGGTCGCGCTTTGACGAAACCGCCTTGTCGACCACGCCTTCGCGGACCAGGGCGGAAACGACGGATTGACTGGTGACCGGCGTGTCCTTGCAGATCCGTCGCAGCACATATTGCCCCGTGAAGCCGCCGAGCCGGTTGCCGCGTTTTTTCATCACCTCCCACAAGGCGACGATATTATCGCCCGGCCAATCGGCGAAGAAGCGGGCGGCCGAGCCGTGCTCGCGCGCGAGGTCCGCCACGAAAGCCGCGTTGTCGCGGGTTGCGCGGATCTTGGCGCCATTGCGCACGATGTCCTTGTTCCCCATCAGCTTCTCCAGATCCTCATCGGAGAACGCCGTCACCTTGCCGAGGACGAAGCCCTTGAATGCGGTCTCGAAGCCATCCCATTTGGCCTCGATGACCTTCCAGGCGAAGCCCGACTGGAAGACGCTACGCGTCATCTCCGCCAGGATACGGTCGTCGGGCGTCGCCGCGACGTCCTCGGCCGATTTGACCTCGGGCAGCAACGCCTCGACCTCGGCCAGGCCGCCTTTTTTCTCGACGGCGATTTGGAGGAGCTTGTCGAATGTCTTCATGGAGGTGTGGACCTTCGCGATGTCAATGGACGGCCAGCTTTCGCCATTCTATCGGGGCGTAGCGGCGCCCGCCAAGCGGCACGGCCTTTCGGGCCGCCGATCACACCCTATCTAGAAGGCACGGGATGGATCACGCACGCGCCTCTTGGGAGGGCCCGCGTCATGCTGATGAAATCGCCTGCTCCGACGACATCGACGAACGATCCGATCGCCGCTGCTTTTGCGCGCGAGGAAAAGTCGGGGCTGGTCTATGCGCTGTGGGGCCGGCTCGTGGTGCTTGGAGTCCTGCTGTTCTACGTATTGGCAACGTTGCCCGCCGAGCGGTCGCTGAATTACGCGGCGATCATCGTGCTGTTCATGGCGCTGGGCGCGGTGCCGCATCTCCTGCGACGTTGGGGCATGGTCTGGATTGGCTGGACGATCGGTTTCACGCTGCTCGAAGTCGCGATCCTGACCTACATGCTGATCGTTCCCCCGCCCTTTTTCCTTGAGGGCTGGACGCCGCAGATCAACCTGCGTCTGGTGAACTTCCTGTATTTGGGCGTCTTCCTTGTCGGCATGGTACTCAGCTACTCGCCGGCTCTGGTGGTCTGGACCGGGGCGGCCTCGATCATGGCTTGGAGTGCGGGCGTGTTGTGGGTGGCATCGTTGCCCGGTTCGATCGCGGCCAGTTCAAAGGATGCGCTCGACAGCAGCTTGACGCCCCAGGAGATCGTGAAGACCTTCCTCGACCCCAACTACGTCGCGCTGACCAACTGGTACAACCAGCTCGTTTTCCTGGCGCTCGTGACAATGATTTTGGCGATAACGGTGTGGCGCTCCCGGCGGCTAGTGCGTCGGCAAGTTGTTGCGGAGTCGGCACGCTCGAACCTGTCGCGCTATTTCTCGCCCAACCTGGTCGACGAACTGGCGGGTGAAGGCGGCGGGCTTGACCGGGTGGCCAGCCAGAATGTCGCGATCCTGTTCGCCGACATGGTCGGCTTCACCACGCTGTCGGAAAAGATGGCGCCGGAAGCCGTGGTCGCAATGCTGCGCGATTTTCACAGCCGGCTCGCGCGTACGATCTTCGCTCACGGCGGCACACTTGACAAATACATGGGCGACGCGGTGATGGCGCATTTCGGCACGCCGCGCACGGGCACTGATGACGCCAGCCGGGCGCTTGCCTGTGGGCTCGCCATGGTACGCGAGGTCGAAAGCTGGAATGCGGAGCGCGCGAGCCGGGGCGAGCCGGCGATCGAGATCGGCGTGGGGATCCACTATGGGCCCGTAGTTGCCGGCAATATCGGCGACGAACAACGCTTGGAGTATACGGTGCTGGGCGACACGGTGAATGTGGCCAGCCGGCTCGAGGGGCTGACCCGCGAAGTGAAGACCGCCCTCTTGGTCAGTGACGACTTGATCACGGCCGCGCGTGCCGAGGCGGAAAATGCGCGTGATCTGCTCGCTGCCTTCACGCGCGAGCAGGCGCGCACGGTCAAGGGTCGCTCCGCGCCGGTTGCGGTATGGCGGCTCGATCCGGCGAAGCTGCCTGGTCCCGCGGCATCGTGAGCCGGCTTCAGATCAGGGCGGACAGTGCGGCAAGCCCGGCCAGCAAAAAGATCGGCACGCCTGGATGGCGCACGCCACTCACAAACAGGCAGGTGAGCGCGTTCACGACGAGGAATGCGCCGAGTATGACGATCACGGCGCGACCTGCGGCGCCTGGCGGATGGACGGCGTAGACCGCGAGCACCGCGCCACAGACCGCCCAGGCGAACGAAGTCAGGTGCCAAGCCCCGCGCACGATCCTGCGGAAGCTCTGCCGCCGGTCCTGCGTCGCCGCGAGCACTATCCTGAGTATTTGACGCTCGCCGAGCCAAGAATGGACGATCGCGATGGTGACGCACAAGACGGCGGCAATTGTGAGCCCGGCCGTTCCCATCGGCAGCCTCAGATGACCTTGCCAGGATTCATGATGCCCTTGGGGTCGAGGGCGGCTTTGATCGCGCGCATCATCTGTAGTTCGGTCTCCGACTTGTAGCGTTTGATCTCCTCGCGCTTCAGGCGGCCGAGTCCGTGCTCGGCGCTGATTGAGCCACCGAGGTCAGCCACGATATCGTGCACGACCGCGTTCATGCGTTCCCATTCTTCCATGAACTCGTACGCGACCATATCCTTGGGCTGGGTCAGGTTGTAGTGGATGTTGCCGTCGCCCAGATGGCCGAAGGCGCAAGGCCGCACGCCGGGCATGGCGTGTTCCACCGCTTCGTCGGCCCGTTCAAGAAACTCAGGCACCGACGAAACCGGAACCGAAACGTCGTGCTTGATCGAGCCGCCCTCCGGGGCTTGGGCCAGCGGCACCTCTTCGCGGATGCGCCATAAGCCGGCGGCCTGGGTCTCACTCGCGGCGATCACAGCGTCGAGCACCACACCGTTTTCAGATGCGGTCGCCAATATGGTCTCCAAGGCTTCGCGCAACGGGGCCGGCGACTGTGTCGAAGAAAGCTCGATCAATGCGTATTGCTCCGGCGGCGGCTTGCCGAGCGGTGGGACGCGGAGGCTCTCGATATGCTTGCGGGCCAACGAGACGGAGAAACGCGACATGATCTCGAACGCGGTGACCGCATCGCCGATGCCGGCCTTCAACCGGGTAAGCAGGTCGAGCGCGGCGGCCGGATCGGGCAATCCGACCAGAGCAGTGACGACGTCGTTCGGACGAGGGTAGAGCTTCAGGACCGCGGCGGTGATGATGCCAAGCGTACCCTCCGCGCCGATGAGGAGCTGCTTCAGGTCGTAGCCGGTGTTGTCCTTGCGCAGACCCTTCAGGCCGTCCCAGACTTCGCCAGACGCGAGCACGACCTCCAGGCCGAGCACCAGGCTGCGCGCATTGCCGTAACGCAGCACGCCCGTGCCGCCCGCATTGGTGGAAAGGTTGCCGCCGATCTGGCACGTGCCCTCAGCCCCCAATGACAGCGGGAAGAGACGGTCTGCCTCCGCCGCCGCCCCCTGCACGTTTGCCAAAATGCAGCCGGCTTCGACCGTGATCGTGTCGTTCATGGGGTCGAGCCCGCGCACCGCGTTCATGCGCGACAGGCTGAGCACGATTTCGTTTCCGTGCTCGTGGGGCACGGCCGCCCCGACCAAACTGGTATTGCCGCCCTGGGGCACGATGGCGATGGCAAGCTCGTTGCAGACTTCGACCACCGCAGAGACTTCATCCGTTGACGCCGGCTTTACGACCAGCGCCGCCCGGCCCTGCCAGAGCCCGCGCGGTTCTTCCAAATGCTCCGCCATATCCCTGGGGTCGTCGATGAAGCCCTGGGAGCCGACGATCTCGCGGATCCGGTCGAGCCCGGCCTGAGGCGGCACTTTGCTGGGGTGCTGGGGTTGGTTCATGGCGTCGAGGTAGCGCGCCGGGCGGCGGCGGGCAAGGCATTCCGGCAGTCAGGCAGGCCTGCGCGCCTCGATGCCGACACGTTCACTTGTCGCCCGCGTTAACCATAGTGACGACCGGAGCGGCCGCAAAGCTCAGTATACTCAGTGATTTATGTCACCCGATTCACCGATTCTTAAGACGGTATGGTTAACGCTGGGGATCGCCGACCATTTGCGCTTTGTCGTCAAAGGAGGCGTTTAGATGCCTGACTTGCTGATCGAGCATCTGTGTGTGATCGCCGCGGTCGTGGGCCTTGCGGCCTTCTGCTTCTCGCACCGCGATCCGCGCAACGAGGAGACCGAAACCGGCGAAGACGTCATTTTGTTCGCCTGATCGGTCCGATGTGGGTCGAATGGCCCCACCTGGCGACCAGCGCGCCTTATCCGGCCGCGCGGCGCAGCCGATCATTGATGGCCCGCCCAAGACCGTCATCGGGAACCGGCATCGTCGCGATACCCGACGCGCCCTTACCGTCCAGCACACGCAGCATCGCGAACAAGTTCGCCGCGGCCTCGCGTAGATCACCGGTGGCGCTCAGATTTTCCATTGTCTCGAAGCCGTCCGGAACATTCTCCCCAAAAGCGAGCAGAACCTCGCCGGGCCTTGGCCTATCGCAGCCGAGCCGTAGGGGCGCCGCCGGCGCATAATGGCTTTCGAGCTGACCGGGCGACCGCACGCCAGAGCCGCCCTGATCGATTACCAGTGCACCGAGCTCCGCCTCGATGGCCTCCGCCGTGACGGCGCCGGGGCGCAGCAACCGTGCGCCATCGCCGGACAAATCGAGCACCGTCGATTCAACGCCGACCGGGCATGGTCCCCCGTCGAGGATCATCGCCGCCGCATCGCCCAACTCATCAGCAACGTGTTCGGCCCGTGTCGGACTGACTGCGCCGGAACGGTTCGCGCTGGGCGCGGCGATGGGCCGGCCCACGGCGGAGAGCAAAGCATGCGCGACGGTATGGCCGGGGACGCGCACGGCGATCGTCTGGAGCCCGGCACCGGCGAGCAGCGACACTGGACAGCCTTCGGAGCGCGGAAGCACCAGGGTCAGCGGCCCCGGCCAATGACGCGCGGCTACCGATCGCGCCTGGTCGTCGAACCGCGCGACCGTCTCGGCTTGCTCCAGCGAAGCGAAGTGGACGATCAGCGGGTTGAAATTGGGACGAGCCTTGGCCGCGAAGACCGCCGCGACCGCCTCGTCGCTGGTGGCATCGGCGCCCAGGCCATAGACCGTCTCGGTCGGAAAGGCGACGAGCCGGCCAGCCCCTAGGAAATCCGCGCCCTCAAGGATTGCCTCGGCGGTGGCGGATATGACATTGGCCGCAGCGCTGTCGGATCGCTGATGGTTGGCTTGTTTGTTCATGGTTTGAAGGTGGATTTGCAATCGCCGCTACAGCGAAGAGCCGCCACACGGCGGTGACGGCTCTTGCGATCTGTTCGATCTATGAACGCCAGCCGCCATCCGCGGTAATGACCCTGGCGCCTCAATCGCCGCACAGCAGTGCGGCAAATATTCCGGGGCAAAGCCCGGCTGGTCTGCTCAGATTGTCATCGGGCAAGTATCGTTCTCCTACCCGCCGACGACTATGCGCCCAATCGGTTTTGGCTTCAAGCGTATCGTCGATCACACTCGAAATTTGGCGAAGCGAACTGGCAATCCGGTGGAATTTCGACGATCACTTACGTTGCCAAGATCTCGCCCAGCCGCTCGCCGATGATCACGCAAGGCATCATCGTGTTGCCTGTGGTCACTCGCGGCATGATGGAGCCGTCGGCGATTCGCAGCTTCTCGATGCCGCGGACCTTGAGCTTCCCGTCGACCACCGCACCTTCGTCCTTGCCCATGCGGCAGCTGCAAGTCTGATGGAAATAGGTCGTGGCGCTGTTGCGAATGAAATCAACGAGCTCGCCGCCCTTCAGCGGGCCGGGCATGACTTCGCGTTTGACGTACGGCTTCATGCTGGCAGAGTTGCCAATCTCGCGGCAGATCTCGACGCCGCGGACAAGGGCGTTGATGTCCTTGGGATCGGAGAGGAAGCGAGCGTCGATTACCGGGGCGTCCTTGGGATCGGCAGAGCGAATGGTCACGGTTCCACGGCTCTCAGGCCGCACGAGCCCTGGCGCAATCGTCCAGCCGGCCTTCGGCATCTTGAACTGCTTGCTTGTGACCTCGCTGGCGTAAGGCACCTCGATCTGGAAGGGCTGGAGATCGGGCGTGTCGAGCGCGCTGTCGCTCTTCCAGAAGAACGTGCATTCCGACATGTTGTTCCGTGGCGCCTGCGGTTCCTTGTATTCCCAGATGCAGCCAGCCAACAAAACATGATCGCGAAAGTTCTTACCGACGCCCAACAGTTTGTGGGCGACCGAAACGTCGGCGCGTTTCAATACGGTCTCGTCGCCGATGCCGGACAGCATGAGGATGCGTGGACTGTTGATGGCGCCGGTTGAAAGAACGACCTCCTGATCGGCTCCGAACGTCCGGGTGCCGCTGGCGAGCCGGACAACGACACCCGTTACCGTGGTGCCCTTGAGCGTCAATCGCTGAACTTCCGCATTGGTCAGGACGGTGATGTTCGGCTTGTCCATGATCGGCTTGAGGTAATTCATGAACACGCTTTGGCGCCGGCCGTCCTTTATTGCGACGTTGGGCAGCGAGCATCCGCCCGGCCCTTCCATCATCTTGCCGTTGTGGTCGGCGAACGACGGAATGCCGACCGATGCTGCTGCCTTCACCATGGCCGGTGCGATCGGATTAGGATTGGGCGACGACTGGACATAGAACAGGCCGCCTTTGCCGCGGTATTTGGGGTCCGCCGGCCCCTGCCAATCCTCGATGCGTTTGTAGATCTTCAGCACGCTGTCGTAGTTCCAGGCGTCGTCGCCGGCCTCGCTGGCCCAATGATCGAAGTCGTTCTTGTGGCCGCGAACATAAGCCATGACGTTTATGCTGCTGCCACCGCCAAGCACCTTGCCCATCGGCATGATCAGGGCGCGACCGTTGATCGCCTTGCCCGGTTCGGCGGTGAAGCCCCAATCCCGCTTGGAGCGGATATTGGTCGGCCACATAGACGGGTTTGTAACGTTCTCCACATCGTACGACCCGCCGGCCTCGATCAGGAGAACGGACACACCTGGCTTGTCGGCCAAGCGGCGCGCCGCCACGCAGCCCGCCGAGCCGGCGCCGCAGACAATATAGTCGTAGCGGCTTTTGAGGTTGGCCAGCTGGGACGCCTGATTAACCTGGATGGCCAGCGCCTTTTCCGCCATCGCGCCCGCGGCGATTGCCGAGACACCGGCGCCGAGCACCGCCCGCATGAAGCTCCGCCGATCGATCATCCCTTGCATCAATCGGGCTTCAGCCTGATTGACAATCTCGCCCCGCGCCAGAGTTCCGCCAGTCCTCTTCTTGACCATGTCGCGCTCCCTTTCCCGACACCGGTGTCGGTCGGCCGACCGTTGTGCCGGTTGTTGATTTCGCCGTCCAAAGCCGCCGGCCGCACTCGGTAGGACACGTGCGCCGGATAGGACATCGTACGCCGTTCACAGTCGATGAAAAGGATGAACCGCACGCGCGGCGCCTGTAGTCGAGGCCGCCCTAGCCGAGGCGCCGCTTACTTAGGTGTCGCGTCCCGTGGCGGTGAAATGCGGGTTGCGGAAGTTTGGCTTGCCGTAGACCAATTCCTGGCCGTCGAGGGTGCGGACATGGCCGCCGGCAGCTGTCAGCACGGCATGGGCCGCGGCGGTATCCCATTCCATTGTAGGGCCAAGCCGCGGATATAGATCGGCCTTGCCCTCCGCGACCAGGCAGAATTTGAGGGAACTGCCCGCAATGAGCATTTCCTTGACCGTCATGTCTTTCAGGAATGTCTCAAGCTCATCCTTGTCCGCGTGCGATCGGCTGGCCGCAACCAATATTCCGTCGCCAGGTGCGGCGCGTGCGGCGATGCTCCGAGGGGTGCCGCCATCGTCGCAAATCGTCGCCCGGCCCGGCCCGTCGGCGGCATAGAGCGTGCCATGCGCCGGAACTCCGACAATGCCCAGCACCGGCGCGCCGCGATCGATCAGCGCGATATTGACGGTGAACTCGTCGCGACCATGGATGAACTCACGGGTACCGTCGAGCGGATCGACCAGCCAAAAGCGATCGCCAACCCTGGTCGGGGCCAGCCCTTCGGAGACCTCCTCCTCCGTGACCACTGGGATCTCGGGGGTGAGCTTGCGCAAGCCAGCGGCGATGATCGCGTCAGCGTCGCGGTCGGCATCGGTGACCGGCGTGTGGTCGTCTTTGCGATCGACCGCCACATCGCCCTGGTAGTAGCCCATGATGGCGTCCCCGGCCTCGCGCGCCAGTGCCTCCGCCGCCGCCAACAGACCGGGCTCCAGGACCAAGGCGTCGGCCCCGCTCACGCTTCCACCGTTTGGTGTTCTTGAACCAGGCGCCAAAGCACTTCAGGGGTCGCAGGCATGTCCACGTGGGTCACTCCAAAATCAGACAGCGCGTCGAGGATCGCGTGGATCACCGCGGGCGGCGCGCCAATCGCGCCGGCCTCACCCGCTCCCTTTATGCCAAGAGGGTTGGTCGTACATGGGATGTTGTCGGTCTCGAAATGGATGTTCGGAAAGTCGTCGGCGCGCGGCATGCAATAGTCCATGAACGAACCGTTCAAGAGTTGGCCCGCCTCGTCGTAGAGCGCATGCTCCAGCAAAGCCTGGCCGACGCCCTGCGCTATGCCGCCATGCACCTGGCCCTCGACCAGCATTGGGTTGATCAGATTACCGAAATCGTCGACCACGACATAGTTGACGATGCGCGGCGCACCGGTGTCGCTGTCGATCTCGATCTCGCAGACATGGGCGCCATTGGGATAGGTCGAGCCCTTGGGCGAGTAGTAGGCCATTTCATCGAGGCCCGGCTCCATGCCTGCAGGCAGCTGGCCGGCCTGAAAGGCGGTGGCGGCGACGTCCAGCATGGTCATGCGGCGATCCGTGCCGGCGATCACGAATTCGCCGTCGGCATATTCGATATCGGCCTCGGCGGCTTCGAGCTTGTGGGAAACGATCTTGCGCGCCTTCTCGATAATCTTGTCGGACGCCGCCAGCACCGCGCTGCCACAGACCGCCAAAGCCCGCGAACCGCCCGTGCCGCGGCCAAATCCGACGATGTCGGTATCACCTTGTAGGATGCGGATGTTCTGGAACGGCATGCCGAGCCTGTCCTCTACAAGCTGGGCATAGGCGGTTTCATGTCCCTGCCCGTTGTTCTGGCTGCCGACAATGACGGTCACCCCGCCTTTGGGTTCGATGCGGACCGAGGCCCGCTCCTCGGCGCCGCCGCCGCACACTTCGATATAGTAGGCGATACCGAGGCCACGCAGCTTGCCCTTGCCGCGCGCAGCCGCCTGGCGTTTTGCGAAACCCAAGACATCGGCTTGGGCCAGCGCGTTGTCCATCAGCCGGGCGAAATCGCCGCTGTCATACTTCAAACCCATTGCGGTCTCGAACGGCATCTGATCGGGCGTCACGAAGTTGATACGGCGAAGCTCGGCCGGGTCCATCGCCAACTCGCGCGCGGCAGCGTCGACCAGCCGCTCGATCACGTAGATCGCCTCCGGGCGGCCGGCGCCGCGATAGGCGTCGATCGGCGTGGTGTTGGTAAAGACGCCCTTAACCTCGACATAGGCGGCCGGGATGTCATAGACGCCCGGCAACATGCCGACCCCAGCATCGGTCGCCACGAACGGTGCGAAGTTCGAGAGATAGGCACCCAGATCGGCGACTGTGGAGACCCGAACGGCCAGAAATCTACTATCCGCGTCGAGCGCCAGCTCGCCGTGGGTGACGTGGTCGCGACCATGCGTGTCGCTCAGCATCCCCTCGCCGCGATCGGATGTCCATTTGACCGGACGTCGGAGCTTCCGAGCCGCCCACAAAACCACAACCTGCTCCGGGAAGGCGAAGATCTTCATACCGAAGCCGCCGCCGACATCGGGCGTAATGATCCGCATATCCCCTTCATGCCCCGGGAACGGGCCTGCGCTCAAGGTGCGGCGGAGTCCGTGACTGCCTTGGGTCGAAGCATAGAGCACGTACCGCTCCGCCATTTCATCCCACTCGCCAATCGCAGAGCGCGGCTCCATCGGATTTGGGATCACGCGGTTGTTGACCAGATCGACCGAGACGATTCGAGCCGCTTTGTCGAAGGCGGCCTCTGTGGCCTGCTGCTCGCCTCGTTCCCAATCGAAACAAAGATTGCCCGGAGCTTCGTCCCAAACCTGCGCCGCATCGCTCTTGAGCGCGTTTGTCGCGCCCGCCACGGCCGGCAGGTCCTCATATTCCACCGCGACCAACTCGGCGGCGTCGTGTGCCTGGGCCAGCGTCTCGGCAATCACAACCGCGATGGCATCCCCCACATGACGTGCCCGGCCTTGGGCCAGCGCGGGCCGTGCCGGCGTTTTGAGTGCCGCGCCGTCCTTGCCGACAAGCGGGATCAAGCATGGGATCGGACCCACTCCGTCGCCAACGAGATCGTCGCACACGGCAACGCTCAAAACGCCGGGCATGGCTTTCGCTTCGGCGTCGTCGATCCACTTGATTTCGGCGTGGGCATGGGGAGACCGCACGAACACCGCGTGGACCTGCCGCGGACGATTGATATCGTCCAAATAACGACCGCTGCCGCGGATAAAGCGCACGTCCTCGGTGCGCTTGACCGACTGGCCGATCCCGAACTGGCCCATTCATGTACCTTTCGCGCGTGTTGATTTCAGGCAGCACGCCCGCTCGCGAGGCGCGCCGGACTATAGGAAAGCGACCCTGGCGCGGCCAGCCTCTTTCGCGTGATCGATCGGAGCCGGCCGCGGTTTGAGTTGCTATCCGGCCCTTCACGCCACCGTTAGACGATCTCACGAGACTTTGAAGTGGTTTGAGCGGGCCGAAATGCGTACCGGCCGACCGCGAGGTCTATACTGTCGCCGATATTCGGCCCAGCAATTTCGCGCAGCGGACCTCAGGTGCGAGGAGCGAACGATGATTACGGCCTTGGTACAGTTCGATCTGCCATTCGGGACAACCGTCGCCGAGGCAGCTGAGCTGTTCAAGCAATCGGCCCCCGAATACCGGGCCATGCCGGGCCTGATCCGCAAATACTGCATGTTCGGCGAGCACGGCAGTGTCATGGCCGTTTGTCTGTGGGAGGATCGGGATGCTGCGGAACGGTCATTCGATGAGGAATGGCGGACCCGATTTTCCCAGCGCTACGGGGTCGTACCGTCCATCACCTTCTACGCCACCCCGGTGATCGTCGACAACGCACTCGGTTTGATTGAAGGCGAGGCGGTTGGCGGCTGGCTCGGCGTCGTGTCTGGAACCGCCGCGGAGTAAGCGGAAAGCTCGGCGATCGTTAGGTCCCGTAACGGCTTCAAATTTGGCCGCGAGGCGATGAGGTATTCGGGGACGGTGGTAATCCGGGACTGTGGTGACGACGTCAACGCCTGATTTGTTGTCGCTGAGGTCCTGGGCTGACGCGGCAGCTCTCGCCGCGCGGCCTGGCCCGCCCAACCAACGTGGTCGGCGGCTTTGGTCGCCTTTGTTCCGAGGCTGCCCGGGACCACAAGTTCTCCAGGGACAGCAGGATCCTTAGCTGTTTTGACGAGGCTCGCGGTGCTTGAAGCAGAATGCGGCAAGCGTCGCGACTGTGAACAGCATGACCCCGTGTTCGATCATGAAATTCGACATTTTGTTCCTATCTCCGTTCTCTTTGTTGCATCCGGGCTTTTCAATCGCCCGTTGATGGAGCCATCATGGCAATTGCCTGTTAATACCTCATGAACGAACCGCGGTTGTTTTAACGATCTGTAATAGAAGTCGGCAAAAAACTAAGCGAACTTGTTGAACAACTGTCGCAGCCCCGTGCGCGGCGGCAGATGCGATACCGATATTCGCGTCTAATTGGCGGAAAATGGCCCGATTTCGCAGGCCAATTGGTAGGAAAGCAGCCCACAGCGTGAGCCGCCAGGATGATATAGTTAACCTCCTCCGGCGGAGCAAGCGATGATTGGTTCCAAGACCGCGGACGAGCACCTGGAAGGCCCGCAAGGGCGATACTGGCACGCTCTGGAAGATGGTCGCGTGCAATGCGACATTTGCCCACGATTCTGCAAACTCCAGGAAGGCCAACGCGGTCTCTGCTTCGTCCGAGCTCGGCGCGACGACGCCGTCGTGCTGACCACCTACGGTCGCTCGTCGGGTTATTGCATCGACCCGATCGAGAAAAAGCCGCTCAACCACTTCCTGCCCGGCACTCCGGTTCTGTCCTTCGGGACGGCGGGCTGCAATCTATCCTGTAAATTCTGCCAAAATTGGGATATTTCCAAATCTCGTGAATGGGACACGCTCGCCGACGCGGCCGCGCCCGATACGATTGCGCGTGCCGCAGAGAAGCTGGGCTGCCGTTCGGTCGCCTATACCTACAACGACCCTGTCATCTTTCTGGAATACGCCGTCGACGTAGCCCAGGCCTGCGCCGAACGCGGCATCAAGAGCGTCGCAGTCACCGCCGGCTACATGACGCCGGAGCCGCGGCATGAGTTCTACCGCCATATCGATGCGGCAAATATCGATCTGAAGGCGTTCACAGATAGGTTCTACAAGAAGATCTGCGCCGGGGAGCTAGGACCGGTCCTGGACACGATCAGCTATCTCAAACGCGAGACGCAAGTTTGGGTCGAACTGACCACGCTCCTGATCCCCGGCGAGAACGATAGTGAGGCGGAAATCGACGCCATGACGCAATGGGTCGTGGAGCATGCCGGACCCGACGTGCCGATGCACTTCACGGCCTTCCACGGGGATTGGAAAATGCGCGACAGGCCAGATACACCGCACGAAACGCTGGCCATGGCCCGGCGCGTGGCGTTGGGGAACGGCGTACGCTACGCCTATACCGGCAACGTCCACGACAAGGCGCGACAGTCGACCTATTGCCACAATTGCGGCCAGCGCCTGATCGGGCGCGACTGGTACGAACTTTCCGAGTGGGCGCTGGGCGCGAACGGGACTTGCGCCGCTTGCGGCACCCGTTGCGCGGGGTTGTTCGAGGAGAAGCCGGGCATTTGGGGGCGCCGGCGCAGCCCCGTCAGGCTCAAGGACTTCGTGGCTTGACTAGAACATATGACAACTAATACGTGCGAATAACCCCGTAATCTCTAATGGGTTTAATAGAATCTAGATGCGAATTTGGGATGATTTAACCGCGAGTTAATCCCCAACAACTAAACCCAGGTAGGGGATTCTTACGACAATGGCCATCGAGGCGCAGATACACCGGAGCACGGTGACCCGGATATTGGACTGGGTCCGCAATAGCCTGATGCAAATCGGGCTGGCGGGACAGCACGCCTCTGAGTCAAGCCGATCATCTCAGCGGAACGGCGGTACTGCGGCGTCCCACCAAGGTCTATTGGCGGATCCGGAGGACATACGGCTCCTGCTGGAAAAACTGGCTGCCGCCCAAATCGATGTCAGCGCCAGCATGATCCAAATGGTGCAATTAGGCGATGTCCGGCAGGCGTTGGGCGACCAATGGCCCAAAGTGGCAAAAACTGCCATGTCCGTCGCGGAGACGATGCTGAAGCATCGCCTCGGCCAATCCGACATTTTCACACGGTATCAGGATTACGGGTTTGTGGTGGTGTTCGGAACTTTGAATGTCGAATTGGCCACGGCACGCGCCGAAGCACTGAGCCACGAGATCAGCGAACTATTGCTGAAGAAGCCAGAGCTCAAGGAGGCGATTGGAGCGCAACAGGTGACCGCCAGCGTAAGCGAGCTAACCGGTGCAGCGGGTGGCGACCCGCTGGAGGCGATGAACCGGGCCTTGGACGCCAAAAGCCGACAAAAGAGCTTGAAAGACGGCACCAAACCAATGGCCGCCGGCGTCGAGGCAAAGCCAAAGCCGGTATCACAGGCCAGCGCGCCCGCCACGCCCCCCGCCGCCAAGGCGCCGCCCAAGCCAATGGCAGCCCCCACGCCGCCACCGTCGAAAAAAGCTGCTGAAAAGCCTGTGGGGCCGAAGCTCGTTGCGATGTACCAGCCCGTGCTGATCGCGCCCAAGAAGATGGTCGGAATCAGCCTGGGCGTGCCGCAGCGCCGCGATTCGAATGGCAAATGGCTGATTGGCCAGGCGGCCTATACGCGCGGCCAAGGCGGCGACCACAACCTTTCGCTTGATCTCTTCATGTGCGGCAAGGTCGTCGGCGACATGAAACGCGCCGCAAGTGCGGGCGGCGCCCCTATCGTCGCCTCAATGGCCAGGATCGAGTCGCTGATGGACTCAACGAAGTTCGCCGAGAATTTCGAGCAGCTCTCGGAGAAAGAGCGAAACCGCCTCATTCTGCAGATCGTCGCACTCAACCCGGATATGCCAGTGGCCAAGATCCAAGGGCTCTTTGGCCGTTTTCGGAGCATCACCAACAATCTCGTCCTGCACTTGCGGCCAACCAGTACCGATTTCGGAAAATACGCAGCCGTCGGCGTCGGCGCCGTTGGTTGCCATCTGACCCCGGGCGATCCCGGCAGCGAGGCCACCGCCCGCAATGTCAAACTTGCCAAGGCATTTGGTGGCAGTGCAAAAAAGGCCGGCCTGCATTGCCACATTTACGGGGTCGACGATGCCGAAACATTCGCAGCCGCGACTGGGGCCGGGGCTCAGTACATCAGCGGCAAAGTTGTCGGGCCTTTGGTGGACAGCGCCTTTTCGCCCTATCCCTATGCAGCCGAGGTCGATTTGACTGTGAGCGCGGCCAGATAGCACAAGCTGCCCGCGACATCACGTCCCCAGGGCATATCAGTGCGGCTGGCGCGTTTACCGATTGTCGTGAGAGGCCAGCCTGCAACAAATGCCAAGCAGCTTGTTCACGCTCCGCCCGTCATCCGACAACGGCAGTAGCAGGCGCTCGTAGTTTACCCAGCGTTTACCGTCTTCTGAGTGGAAGCGAACGACGTTCAGCGATGGTTCGCCGGTGCGGCTGGTGGCGTCGTAGTCGCTTTTGACTTTTTCGTAGTAGTGATCGTATTCGACAAGCTCGTCCAAATACTTGCCGGTCATGTCCTTGCCGACATGGGCCACGACGTCGGTGCCGACGAGGCGGAAGAAAAATCGCGGCGGCGCCCTCTCGACATCGACCAGAAAGAGGTGTTGGGCGATGTCACGCAGATCGACCATAGGATCGAGGTCGCACCGCGCCGGCATGGCACGGTCGCCCGCCTGCGCGCGCCAATAGTCGAACATGCGCCGGGCTTTCGCGGTCTGGAATACAATCTCTTGCGTGTCGGGCACCGCGGCTCTCGCTGGAGTTCGCAGGCAACTTCCCGACCTTGATAGTTCAATAGTCCTAAAATTCTACTGATCGGCGCTCCAAAGGGTCGGCCGGCGGCCTAACTCGCCCCTACGCGCTCCGCAATGGCCAGCATCCGCTCCATGGAGCGCAGCACCGGCGCCTCGATCAGCTTGCCGTCCACAACCAAAAGTCCGGAACCACCATCCGCTTCGAAGGCCTCCATCACGCGCCTGGCCGTGGCGACTTCATCGGCAGAGGGGCTGAAGGTCTCGTTGATGACACCGATCTGCTTGGGATGGACGGCGGCCTTGCCGGTGAAACCGAGCATCTTCGCCCGCCGCGCGGCAAGAGCGAGCCCGTCTGCATCCTCAAGGTCGAGATGGGGCACATCGAGCAAGTCGACCCCTGCCGCGGCAGCCGCATGGGCGACACGGCCGCGGGCGTAGAGCAGTGGCTCCCATTCCGGCTCCACGCGCAGTTCGGCGGCCATGTCGTAGCCGCCGAAGAGCAGCGCGTCGATACGTCCGCTCGCCTGGCCGATGGCATAAGCGTTCTCCAGTCCCTCATTGGTCTCGATGATGACCTGGAGCCGGACATGCGCGTGGCGCTCGCCGAGCAATTCGTCGAGTTGGCGCACCTCGTCGGGGGTGCGGACCTTGGTCATCATGAGCGAGGGCGGCGGCGCCTTCGCCTCGACGATGGCAATCACGTCGCGCTGTCCCTCCGGCGAGTTCATTGCATTGATGCGCAACACCGGCTCAACCGCACCCGTCTCCGGCGCTTCGGCGAAGACTGCCAGCGATTTTGCCCGCGCCTCGGCTTTGTGAGCCGGGGCGACGGCGTCCTCGATGTCGACGCAGACAATATCGCTGCCGGTGCCGAGCGCCTTGGCAAACATCTCCGGTTTCAGGCCCGGCGCAAAGATCAGGCTGCGGCGCGGACGGGGTGTGGAATTGGGCATGGGACTGACGGCTCACTATTGATTGGGACGTCTGAGAAGCCTAGCCGAACGGACCGGACCGCGCGAGCCACCTTCGAATAGATCATCCTTCGAAAAGCTCAGGACGAAGACCGGCGCGTGAACGCCGTGCCGCTCACGCCGCACGGAAGCTTTCGGTGGTGAAGCGGTGAGCCTCTATTTTTTTCGACCAGTAGTCGGGTCTGAGGCCCGCTTTTGCCTTGAGACGCTGAACGAACTCACCCGGATCGCGCACGCTCTCCCAGACCTGCGGCAGGAAGAGCCCGTGCTTGTCGTCCTGGCTCAGCACCACGCCATCGATATCGGGGTTGAGCGCGTCGACGAGTTCCGTCTCGCAAGCAAAGGCAATCGGTCGTGGCGTCGATAAGATCGAGATGGAGATCTCGATGCGCGCGACCTCGGCCTCGCTGACCGGCGGAAACCGCGGATCGGAGAAGGCAGCCTTGAAAGCGCTGGAGGCGACATCGACGGCAAGCGGCTGGTGTGGCGCCATTGAGCCGATGCAGCCGCGCAACTCGCCGTCCAGCTTGACGGTCACGAAGCTCGCCCGCGCGGACAACAGCGGGCGCGGCACGTTGGTAAGGCGAAGCCGCGGCTTGGCTTTGCCCGCGATGCCCTGTCGAATCGATGCCAGCGCCACTTCGCCCAGCGAACGGCGATAGGCGTCGGGTAATCGCGCGCTGGACGCATATTCGAATGTGTAGGCGCCGTAGCCGACGACCCGCATCTTGTCGCCTGCGGTATCACCGGAGTTGCGCAGATCGAGCGTGGTCGCACGCAGATCAAGGGCGCGGGCGCGGGCCAACAGGCCCTTGACTGGATAGCGCCCGCAGGCCTGGTCGTCGCCGAGCCGGGCGGCATCGAGGGTCTCGATGGCAAGGCTGGCGGCGGCGTCGCTCCTTTGGGCCGTCGCATAGTCGTGGTAATGGCTGAGATCGGAGCTGACCACGACCAACGTCTCTTCTCCGCCCCATGAGGCCGCCAGCACCGTTTCGACTTGCTCGGCCGGGGCGCGTCCGACCACGATCGGCACCAACGTGAAATCGTCGAGCGCCGCCTGCAGGAACGGCAAATGGACCTCCAGGCTATGCTCCTCGACATGGGCGGCATCCAGGGTTTGGACGCCCGGCAGACCCGCTATGCGCGCGCAGGCCGCCCTGTCGAGCGCAACGTCGCCCAGCGGCGTACGGAAGGCCGACGCCGAGGACAATGCCAAACCCTCGAAAGCGACCCGATGCGAGGGGCCCAGCAATACCACGCGCTTGATCGTGGATTTGAGCGGCGCGAGCGCGGCATAAGCGGTGGCGGCAATCGGCCCGGAATAGACGAAGCCCGCATGAGGCACGATCAGCGCCTTGGGCGGGGCGTGCTCGATGCGGACCGACTTGAAGCATTTGCCGAGACTGGAGCGCAATGCGTGCGCGTCGCCCGGATAGAAGGTTCCGGCAACGGCAGGAAGACGGACCGAGGTGTCAATGCGAGCCATGGCGCCCATGGTGGCCGACTGGCCTTACCAAGCGATTGACGGTGAAGGCGGATCGCCAACCCCGAACATAGCGTCTTCGGTGCTCGCGGCCAATCGGAACGAGCGCCGAAACGGCGGGCGTCGCACGAGCACAGCCGCCCCCGGCGGCACTATCCGGTTCCCGCATCTCAGGCCAATCGCCTACGCACTCCGATGAAGCCCCGCATGGCAAAGTAGATCACCAAACCGGCTGACAAGAGCGCTCCGACGAAGCTGACCGCGCCGACAAGAACAACTCTGGCCCCGAACACGAGCCAGGCGATATCGCTACGCCATTGATCCTGTCCGCACCACAAGAAGAGCGTATCGAAGCCCATTACGGCGATGGCAGCGAACACCAATACGGAGAAAGCCAGATAGGACTGGGTCCAGAACGAGAGGCGCTTGGGTGGCGCATGGTCTGCCGGCGGGATCGGTGTGTGCGGCAGGTGGTCCAGATGCGGCGTCCATTTTGCCAGCAATTCGGTGAGGCGATCGGTCTTTCGCCAGAAAATGGCCCAGCCCACTGTACCGACCGCGAAATTGACCACAAAGCGTTGGGACCAGGAAAACTCGCCCAAATTCTGCATGCCGGCCCGCAGGCATTCGTCGGCGAACACCCAATCGCAGAACCGGTGATCGTCGAAGCGGTCGTCTGTCCATTTCACATAAAGATAGTCGTGGACGATGCTGGCCTCCAGATGGGGCCCGACCTTGGAAACGATCCAGCGGCCGAAGGCGGGGACCGAGGACAGATCGGTATAAAGGCCCCGCGGCGCCTTGACGCGCCAGCATTCCTGTCGGCGCTGGCCGGCGCCGTCCCGGTAGTCGATGTCGATCTCGACGGCGTAATATTCGGACAACTGCCAGCTCGAACTCGGGGGCGAGTGCTCGGGCCGGGCGTTGTATCGCACCAGTTGCAGGTGATCGACATAGCGAAAATCGACGATGCGGAAATGGCTGTTGGGCGGGTATGGGTCGGCCGGTTCGGTAACAGCTCTTGTGGCGGACATGGGGGCATCCTCGCCTTGCACTGGGCCAGGCGCACCGAACACCGCACGGCCCTAACCTCTCTGGTCGCTACCGAAACCAATCCCAATTTGGACCTGCAGCGCGCGACGACGTTCAGCACGCCAGCTTGGGGACCAACACGAGAGGAAATGGTTGTATGAATAATAGTAGACGACAAGCATAAGGCGTCAAAAAGGCATCTCCCGAGATGCGACCGAACATATTTTCGATTCATGCCCCATGGGCCGCTCGCCAGCGTTCGGGCGTCGGAGTGGCCATCATTACCCCCATAGCCGCGATGTTGAAGACGGCGGCCGCGACGATCGGGATCGCGTAGCTCTGCAGCATGTCGAAGGCGAGGCCGGCCAGCGTCGGTCCGGCCAGCGCGCCCAGCCCCGCCGCCGAATAAAGGATGCCGATAATGCCCGACACGTTGCGCCCGCCGAAGTAATCCATCATCAGGGCTGGGCTTAGCGCTACGAAGCCGCCATAGCAGGTGCCGAAAACGACGGCAAAAACGGCGAGCGACCAGCCTGTGGTTGACGCCCACCACCACAAGCACATCGCGCCCATGATCGCGAAGGTCAGGGTCAGAGTCGGCCTGCGCCCCCAGCGGTCGGCGATAGCGCCGAGGAGGAAACGTCCGGCCAGGCTGCCGAGCCCGAAGAAGCCGAGCATCAGCACCCCGGTCGCGTCGCTGAGCCCATGGTCGCGGGCGTAGTTGGGCAAATGGACGAGCGGCGTGAATAGGCCGAGCGAGGTCAGGAAGGTGGCAAAGGCATAAAGCAGGAAGGGGCTTGAGCGCAGCGCCACCTTGAGGTCGCTGCCTGCCAGGGCCCCTCCCACTCCCCCGGATTTTTCGACCGGCGTATCGCCATCCGGTGCGAGGCCGCGGCGTTCCGGCGAATGCTCGATCAACATCGACCCGGCTATTCCAAGCACGACGCAGACGGCGGCCAACGCCACATAAGCGCCCCGCCAGTCGAAGAGCGCGATCAGCCAAGTCGCCACGAACGGACCGATCAAGGTGCCGAGCCCGATGCCGCTCACCGCCACGCCCGAGGCAAAACCGCGCTTGCGGATGAACCAGCGCTGCACCGTACCCACCGCCGGGACGTACGAGAATCCAACCCCGAGGCCGATGGTGAGCCCATAGATGAGGTAGAGCTGCCAGAGCTCAACCGCCCGACTTGCAGCTAGGAGTCCGATCCCGATGAGCACCATACCAGCGGCGATCACCCAGCGCGGCCCCAGCCGGTCGGCCGCCGGCCCCGCCACCGCCCCGACCAGGAACATGAGCGCGATGGAGAGCGAGAAGACGAAGGAAATCTCTGCGCGGTCGGCCGCAAAAGCGGTCTCCAGCGCCTTGAAGAACGCGCCGAAGGAATAGGCCACAAGGAATCCCAGGAACATCACCGTAAAGGCGGCCCAGACGACGACCCAGCCGTAGAAGATGCCCTCCCGCGGCGGCGTGGCGGCATCTTTTGTCGTCACGCCCTGTCCCTCAACTGGACCCCTCCCCGGCGCCGCGGCCGATGGCCCCGCGCGCACGCCCTTCACTGGGCGGAGCGCTAGGGTATCATGCGTTCCCCGGGGATCGAACGCACGAACTGGAATAACGCCCATGCGAAGCCCCATGACGATGTTCGCCGCAGCCATTCTGGCAATCGCGATCCTGGCGAGCGGACCCGTGGCGGCCTTCAAGCAGAGCGACGTCGACATGTTGCGGCGGACGCGAACCTGCTTCAAATGCGATTTCCGCGGCGCTTCGCTCGCGGGCGAGAACCATTTCAAGGCCAATCTGCGCGAAACGGATCTGAGCGGCGCGAACTTGAAAGGCACCTATCTGAGCCAGGCCTTCCTGGAGGATGCGATCCTACGCGGGGTCAACCTGAGGGGCGCCAATCTCCGATTCGCCAAGCTCCAGCGGGCCGACCTTAGCGGCGCAAACCTGACCGGCGCCCAGCTGATCGTAGCCTGGATGCAGGGCACCATTCTGCGGAACACCGTCCTCGACGGCGTCGACATGGCGGGCGCGGATTTGAGCGGCGCCGACCTAAAGGGCGCGAGCTTGCGCAACACCAAGCTGATCCGCACCGACTTGCGCAAGGCCAAAGGACTCACCCAGGCGCAACTCGACACCGCTTGCGGCGATGCCTCGACCCTGCTGCCCGCCGGTCTCACGGTGGGGTCATGCTGAATGTCGCCGCGGCCGTAACGGCCGGCGCGTTTGCATGCACATTGCTTCTCCCCCCGGTTAGCGCATCGGCTGAAGCAACCCAAGACACGCGCCCCCTCGAATTGCTCGCACGCATCGGGCCGTGGCCGGCGGTCTCGACGATGATCGGCTATCGCGGGCGGCTCTGGTTCGCCAACTCGCTGAAATACGAGAACCACAACTCCGCCGACCTCTACAGCTACCGCCCGTCAGAGGGCCGGGTGCGCTACGAAGCGCATCTCTTCAGCCAGGACGCGGGCGACCCGGCCATCCACAAGGGCTTGCTCTATTGGCCCTCGGAAGATCCCCGTTGGTCGATGGGCCGGGGGGAGTTCATGGTGACCAACGGGCAGGGCTGGCAATGGCGTTTTCTGCCTGAGATCCTCAATTTCCACGTCCATGCGATGGCAAGCCACAAGGGCGCACTCTACGCCGCGACATCAGCCTGGCGCGCGGGGTTGCAGCGCTCGCGCGACGGCGGACGGAGTTGGACGGTGCTTCATCACCATGGCAACCCGATCAGCCGGGTCAGCCGGATCGTCGCCTTGACCAGCCATGGCGGACGGCTTTACGCCGGGCTTTTCGCGCGCTACCGGGTCGCGCCCAGCTTGCTGCGTCTGGAAGGCGGCAAATTGGCGGCCGTGCCGGGCTGGCCGGTCGGCCGCGGGGCGCTGCCGCATGTTTCCTGGCGAGGCCATCTCTACGCCTCGAACGCAGCACCCGGCGACCGGGCGCTCTGGCGTACCGATGGCGCCAAACATGAGCGTGTGAGCGCGCTCGACCGGTACTTCGTGCGCGATCTGGCCGGCGGCACAAGCGCGCTATGGGCGATCACGGTGCACCGTGGCGGAGGATATCTGTGGCGTTCGGAAGACGGCCTCGCCTGGACCCGCGTCCAGGCGTTCAAGGGCGCCCGCCCGGTCGACATAGTCGTCTTCGCCGGCCGGGTCTATGTCGGCACGATCGGCCCCGGCAAGCGGGGCGGGCTCTGGGGGCCGAAGCTGCACAAGGTTCCGCCGGTCGTCACGAAAACCCCGCGCCTGCCAGCAATACTTGGCCGGAAGTCGTCTCGACCCATCGCTGCGCTGGTGGCCGAGCTCGACCGCCTGATGGCGGATGCGAAGAACTACCGGGGCCACGGCCGGCGCATTCAGGCGATATTGCGGGCGCTGGCGGCGACCCGTTCGCCGGCAGTCGGGCGCGCCCTCAGCGAACGCCTGGAACGCCAATACCCCAAAGCTCCGCAAAAGATGTTTGGGGGACAGTCGGAGGTGCCGACCGAGCGCATGGCGCGTTGGTTCCTGATGTGGGCCGTGGCGATGAACGGAAACGGGCGCATTCCGCGTGGTCTCCTGGACCAGCCGTGGACCACGAAACCGAACGGCGCGGAAAAGTACCTCTCCTCGCCGCCGGGCGCGGCCTGGGCGATGGCCCGGCTCGGGCAGCGCGACCCGCTTACGATCGCCACGCTCATCCGCCGGCTCGGCCGCGCCGGCGACCCGTCCTGGCTCGATGGCGATATCGTCGGCGCGCTCAGCGTATTGACCGACCAACGCTTCGGCTATGACCGGGAACGCTGGCAAGGCTGGTGGGCGACCCGGCGCTAGACGCGTTTTCGGCGCTGGAGAAAGGGGGCGGGCATACGGTCAGCCAGCCCAGTTATTCCCATGTCCCCTCACCGCTTGACTCCAGGATCGAAGCGCCATATCGTTTCGAAACTTTACCGGTCGGTCGGTAAAGTTTCCGGTCAATCGGTACGAATTGGGAATGCCCATGCCCCGTGAGCCACGCAGGGACGCAGTGATCGACAGCGCCGCGTCATTGTTCGCGGAGAATGGCTTCGCTGCGACGAGTGTGCGCGAAGTGGCGGAGAAGGCGCAGATCACCAAGGCCGGGCTCTACTATCACATCCGCGAAAAGGAAGATCTGCTCCAGCGGATCTGCGAGCACTCCATCGCAGCCGTCCTGGAAGGCGCCTACCGGGTTCTGGAAAACGAAGCGGAACCCGGGGCCCGATTGGCCGGTCTCATTCGAAGTCACATCGAATATTTCGTTGGCCACCCCAGCAACCTTCGCGTCCTGACGCGCGAGATGGGCGCACTCTCGCCCAAGCCGCGCGCCCGGGTGGCCAAACTCGAGCACGAATATCTCGACCTCATTCGAGGCGTGATCCGCGACGGCCAGGCGGCGGGCCTGTTCCGGGCCCTCGATCCGACAGTCGCCGCCTTCACCATGCTGACGGTGATGAACAACCTGTTCGACTGGTACGACCCCAGGGGGCGCATAAGCCCGACGACGCTGGTCCAACAGATCGAGACCATTCTGTTCCAAGGGGTGACCGCCGATGCTGAAGCGCCGAACGACGGAGGAGCGATATGAGCGATGCCAAGACCTTCGATGCCTATCTGAAGGGCGAAAGGCCGCCTAACACGGCCACCAATTCCGGCATCGAGCTTGATGCGGTCTACGGTCCAGGCGCCACGCCGCTGGCTGAGAAGCCGGGCGAATACCCCTTCACCCGCGGCATCCACGGCGAAATGTATCGAAAACGCCTATGGACCAGGCGCCAGCAATCCGGATACGGCACGCCCAAGGAATCGAACGAGCGTCTTATTTTCCTTCTGAACCAGGGCATGACCGGGCTCAACGTCGATTACGACGTGCCCACCAAGCTCGCCATCGACCCCGACCACCCGCTCGCAGAGGGTGACATCGGCACCGTCGGCACGTCGATCGCTACGGCCGAGGACGTGGCCGAGCTCTACGAGGGCATCCCGCTCGACAGGGTGAGTTCCACACTGATCTGCCAGCCGCCGGCCTCGGCCTTCATTGTCGCGACATATGTCCGCCTGGCCCAAGCCCGCGGCGTGCCGCTCGATGCGCTGATCGGCACCATCATGAATTGCGCCTTCACCCAATTGGTCGGCCCCAATTACCAGGCCAACACGACGTTCTATCCGATCGAGTTCAGCTACCGCATCGGACTCGACGTGATGGCCTGGTGCGCCGCCAACATGCCGAAATGGAACCTCGTCAACGTCAATGCCTACAACATCCGCGAGACCGGCGTGAACGCGGTCCAAGAGGCCGCCTTTGCGATGATGGTGGCCAGCCAGCACATCGAGGGCTTGCTGGCGCGTGGCCTCGATATCGACGCCTTCGCCCCGCGCATGGCGTTCTTCACCGCCGCCGGCCTCGACTTCTTCGAGGAAGTCGCCAAGCTGCGGGCGATGCGCAGGATTTGGGCGACCATGCTCAAGGATCACTACGGCGCTAAAAACGAACGTTCGTGCTGGTTTCGAACCGCCATACAGACGGCGGCGCTGCCGCTGACCGCCCAACAGCCACTCAATAATATCGTCCGGGCCGGGGTGCAGACCCTGGCCGCCGTGCTCGGCGGAGCGCAATCGATCCACACCACCTCCTATGACGAGGCCTTTGCCCTGCCGACGGAGGCGTCGCACACGCTCTCGATCCGCACCCAGCAGGTGATTGCTTATGAGACCGGTGTCACCAAAACCGTCGATCCGCTGGGCGGCTCCTATTTCGTGGAAGAACTGACCGATCGGCTGGAAAGCGAAATCCTGGCGTTGATGGAGGCGATGCGGGCCGACGGCGGCTATCTCAAGCTCTTCAAGGAGCGCTACGTCGAGGACGCGATCCGCGAGTCGCGGTTCCGCCATGCTGACGCGGTGGAGAGCGGCGCCCATCCGGTAGTCGGCGTCAACTGCTTCGCCAATGAGGACGAGCCGCCGCCGGACATGGAGTTCTTCCGCATCGACCGGTCGATGATGGATGGCCGCATCGCATACGTGAAAGCTTACCGGAAGGCACGCAACGCGAAGGCGGCCGAGGCGGCACTGACTTCGGTCCGCAACGCCGCCGGGAGCGATGCCAACGTCATGGACAGCGTGCTTGCCGCGGTCGACGCCAAATGTACGCTGGGCGAAGTCGGCCAAGCCTTCCGCGAAGGCATCGGCCATACGCTGCCGGTTTAGAGCCCAGCCCGAGGAGGAACCGACATGGCCAAGATCATGATCGCCAAGATTGGCACCGACGCCCATGACATGGGCGTGACCGTGGTCGAGCGCTGGCTCGCCGATGCCGGCCACGAGGTCGTCAATCTGGGGCTCTACAACTCGCCCAGGCGCGTCGCGGAACAAGCGGCCAAGGAACGCCCCGACATCGTCGGCCTCAGTTTCCTCGGCGGCGAGCCGGTCTATCTGTCCGGCCGGGTGCTGGATGAGCTGCGCGAGGCCGGGCTTGGCGACACCACGCTCGTTGCCGGCGGCGTGCTGCCCCCCGAAGTGTTGCGCGAGCTTGAGGAACTGGGCGTCGCCGCGACCTTTACGCCGGGCACGGCGCGCGAGACGATACTGGAGACGCTGGCCGCCCTCGTGGCCGGCGAGCGGCGCAATGTTCCAACGGCCAAGCCCAAGGCCCGCACCGGTGCGCCGGGCGGCTAGTCATGCAAAACCCTACCGCCATGCTGCATCCGGAGATCGAGCGCCTCGACCGCGACGCGATCCTGGCGATCCAGCGCGGGAAACTGGCGGCGCTCGGCACACGACTCGCTAAATCGCCCGAATGGGTCGAGCATTTTGGCGGCGCCGGCATGAACCCCGCCGACCTCGCCGCCGCCGACGGACTTGCCAGCGCGCCGACTTTGGAGAAAACGGACCTTCATGCCCGCTACCCGTTCCCGCTGCTGACGGTCGACGTCAGCGAGGTGGCTCGGTTTTTCGCCACCTCAGGCACCACGGGATTGCCGGTGATGTTCGGCTTCACCGACCGGGACCTTACGCACACACTGCCCGATCAGGTGGCAAGGCTGCTCCATTGCATGGGCGTGCGGCCGGGCGACCGGGGCTATAACGGCTACGGCTATGGGCTCTGGATGGGGGGTCCGGCCTTCGATCTCGGCTTGCAGCGCCTGGGCGCGACCTGCTTTCCGGTCGGCCCCGGCCGCGGCGAGCTGGTAGTGGAATGGATGCGCGACCAGGCTTGGGATTTCGCAGCCGTCTCGCCGCTCTGGATGATGACGCTGACCCGGATGGCGGGCGAGGCCGGCATCGACCCGGCGCGCGACTGGAAGCTCGCCATCGCCGGCATCGGCGGACAGTCGGTCTCGCAGGCCTTTCGCGAAGAGCTTGAGGCCGCCCTGCCCGACGGCTTCCGCGCCCACAACGTCTACGGCACGACGGAGGCCGGCGGGCCGATCCTCTCCACCCCTTGCCCGCACTCCCATGCCCAGGATGAGATGCATCTGGTCAATGAAGACAGCGTGATTACAGAGATCCTCGACCCCGATACCCTGGCGCCAGTCGACCCAGGTGATGTGGGCGAGATCGTGGTCACGACGCTCGACAAGGAAGCCTCGCCGGCAGTGCGTTGGCGCACCCGCGATCTGGTACGGCTGTCGGAGAAACCCTACGACTGTCCCTGCGGGCGCGCCGGGATGCCGCGCATCGGGCGCATCATCGGCCGCTCCGACGACATGCTGAAGGTTCGCGGGGTTATCGTCTATCCCTCACAGATCGAGGACGTCATCGCGGCGACGCCCGGCACGGTCAAGGAAGCCTGGCAGATCTACGTCCACGCCGTCGACAAATCGCATGACAGCATGAGTGTGGCGGTTGAGGCCGAACGCGGTTTCAACGGCGAACGCGCAGACCTCGCCACGGCAATCGGGCGCGCGCTCGGCAGCCGCCTTGGACTGAAAGTTCCGGTCGAATGCCATCCGGAGGGCACCCTTCCGCGCTACGAGGCCAAGGCGCAACGCGTGCTGGTGCAAAAGAAATAGCGGCTGCGGCCTGCGCCGAATGCCGCGGCCGTGCGGGACGACGCACCCTTGATCGGGCGCCCGATCAACCAAAGAAACTTACTGGATACCAGCGGGGGCCGCATAGACTCCCGTCGCAACCGAACCTAGGTTTTGAGCAACCGGACGACGGCATGCTCGCGACAGATGATGTCGAGCAGCCCGCGATCGAGCAGCAGAACGAACATAACGGGGAGTTCGATCGATGTCTGGCGGATGGAACCACGAAGAATCTCCATTTCATCCGGGCGAGCAAGATGTCCAAACGCGTCTTGGTGTCCGCGACATTGAAGACTGGGCGCGCAAGGTCGTGCGTGACCACTTGCCCGATGACCATCGCGCCTTCCACACCGCATTGCCATTTCTCGTGGTCGCGGCACGCGACGAACGAGGACGTCCTTGGGCGACTTTACTGACTGGGCCGGAAGGATTTGTCGCGTCGCCCGACCCGAAATCCCTGGCTATCGATGCCAAACCGGTTCCAGGTGATGGGCTTGAAGAGGCGTTCGTGGCGGGCGCCGATATCGGCATCCTTGGCATCGAACTCTCAACCCGACGGCGCAACCGGGTGAATGGCCGCATCGCGGCCGAAAAATCGAACATCATGATCTTCGGCGTCGATCAATCCTTTGGTAACTGCCCGCAGTACATTCGTGAGCGCGAATGGCGGCGCGAGGAAGGACATTCGGCAGGCGCACCGACAAGGGGCACCCGTCTGACAAAGCCGCAGCGAGAGTGGATCACGTCCGCCGATACGTTCTTCATAGCGTCCGGCTACCGGTCCAATGGAGAAAGCGCCGCATTCGGAATGGATGCGTCACACCGCGGTGGAGATCGCGGCTTCGTCCGGGTTGCCAGCGATACGCGTCTGGAGTTTCCCGACTATGCCGGCAACAATCATCTCAACACCATCGGCAATCTCGTCCTCGACGCCCGCGCGGGATTTCTCTTCATAGATTTTGAGACGGGTAGCCTGCTTCAGCTTACCGGTCGGGCCGAGATCGATTGGGAATCGAAAGCTGTTGCCCGCATTCCAGGCGCCCGCCGATTGGTGACGTTCGATATCGAGGAGGTCGTGGAGCTTCCTGGCGCGGTGGATCTGCGCTGGGACGTGGACGCGGAGTCGGTCCGCTCGCTCAGGGTCATCGAAAAAATTCGGGAAAGCAAGGATGTCACTTCGTTTGTGTTTGAAGCCCGGGACGGAGGCCCACTCTCTGATTATGAAGCCGGTCAGCATCTGCCCATCGAGCTCGATGTTCCGGGCCTGGACGAGCCGGTTCGCCGGACATATTCGCTTTCCGGCGCGCCGGATCAAGACCGCTACCGGATCAGCGTCAAGCGCGAACCAAAAGGCCGTGCATCGCGTTTTCTACACGATCATGTCGAGCCCGGAACAATCCTCGATTCGCGCCGGCCGGCCGGCGAATTCATGATGTCCTGCAGCACGTGCTCCGTTGCGCTCGTAAGCGCCGGCGTTGGCCTGACACCCATGGTCAGCATGCTGAATGTCCTCGCTTCGGAAGACAGCGAACGGCCGGTTTGGTTCGTACACGGGGCTCGCGACGGTGATCACCACCCGTTGGCCGGCGAGGTCAGCGGGTTAGCGACGAAACGCAACAACATCGTGGTTCATGTCGCATACAGCCGACCTCGAACCAAGGACAAAGCCGGCACTGACTACGACAGCGAAGGTCGGGTCGACGGCGCCTTATTGACCAACCTCATCGACGACATCAACGCGCACTATTTTCTGTGCGGGCCAACGCGCTTCATGGCCGACATCCAAACCGATCTTGAACGTCGCGGCGTACCGGCCGGGAACATCCACACGGAGACATTCGGGCCCGCGGGCTGATCGCCGACACGCGAAACTCGAATCGTGCATCATCGGACTGGCGCCGGACGGCTGCGAACATCGCGCGCGTGGATCGAAACCAATCCGGATCTGGCGGCTGGATGCAGACTCATTCCGCTGACAGTGACGCAATCAGCCATTCCCGAAAGGCCTTGATCTTCGGGCGGTCCGCCGTCTGTTCCGGAGCGACCACGTAATAGGCCGCCTCGATCGGCAATGAAATGTCGAACGGCACGACGAGGCGACCCGCGGCAAGGTCCCCTTCGATCAATGCCGTCCGCCCCAACGCCACGCCCAGACCGTCGATGGCGGCCTGCAGTGCGTGAACTATGAGATCGAACCTGAGCCCGGTCGTTGGATCCATGTCATCGACGCTTGCCGCGGTCAGCCAAACCCGCCAGTCATCGAGGAACCCAACCACGTGCAGCAGCGTATGGGATGCTAGGTCGGCCGGCTGCCTGATCGGATGCGGCCCATCCAATAGTTTCGGACTGCAAACCGGGAACATGTCCTCTCGGATCAGCAGGTCCGCGCGCAACCCCGGCCAGTCGCCCCGCCCGTAACGGATCGCAACGTCGACGTCATCGCGGGCGAAATCCACCGGCGCCATCGAGGTCGCGATGCGGATGGACAACTCCGGATGGCGGTCCTGGAATCCGCCCAGTCGCGGGACCAGCCATTTCGCCGCGAAGGAGGTCAAAGTGCTCACGGTCAGCGTGGTGTCGTCGTCGTTGCGGACGAGACGGTCCGTGGCATCGTGCAACTCGTCGAACGCGGAACGGACCGAAGGCAAGTAACCTTTCGCCGCTTCCGTCAGTCGGAGCGCACGGCCGTGCCGATGGAACAATTTTAACCCGAGCCGCTCCTCCAAGGTCCTGATCTGATGGCTGATCGCCGTCTGGGTGACGTTCAGCTCCTCCGCTGCTCGCGTAAAGCTTTGATGCCGACCAACGGCTTCGAAGGCGCGCAAACCGTTCAGTGATGGGAGCCAGCGTTTCATATTCCACAATATCATGAGTTTTTCTCACGGCAAAGGTGAGAAAGCCCCATTTGTGTCCGCAAATGTTCGAGATTAACTTCTTATTTATCAACAATATTATGAGCCGAAAGTCGATCGAAGTGCAGATCTACAACATGAGAATGTCATGAAATAGAAGGGCAATATCAAGCCGACACCTGACGCTTCCAAGGCAAATCCAAGCAAGGAGAATGATCATGACCAAGCCAAGGATTCTCGTCACCGCGGCCGCAGGCCATACCGGTTCGGCCGCCGTATTTCAGCTGCTCGAAATGGGTTTTCCCGTACGCGCATTTGTGCGCCGCAGGGACGCTCGAGCGGCAGCGCTTGAGCACGCGGGAGCCGAACTATTCGTCGGTGATTTGTTCGACTATCGAGATATCAGAGCCTCGATGGTCGGCGTCCAACGCGCCTATCACTGCCCGCCCTTTGTCCTCAACCTCCTTCACAATACGGCGTTGTTCGCGGTCGCGGCGGAGGAAGCCAAGCTTGAGGTCGTCGCCCTGATGAGCCAGTGGACACCGCACCCCACCCATCCATCGATCATCACGCGCGATCATTGGCTTTCAAATCAAGTATACCGCTGGATGCCATCGGTGGATGTCGTCCACATAAACCCGGGTTTCTTCGGGTTCATGTATTTGCTCGGTTTGCCGGCAATTGCACATTTCGGCCAATTCATGGCGCCGTTTGGCGACGGCCTCAACGCACCGCCGTCGAACGAAGACATTGCCCGTGTCGCCACGGGCGTACTGGCCAACCCAACGGCTCATATCGGCAAGACGTACCGCCCGACCGGGCCGAAGCTGATATCGCCGCAGGACGCCGCTGAAACCCTCGGCCATGTGCTCGGCCGCAAGGTCAGCTACAAGGATGTTCCGTTCAAGACCTTCAGCAAGGCTGCGGTTGCTCAAGGCTTCCAACTGTCGGAACTCGCCCATGTGCGTCACTACGCCGAGGATCTGAAGAGCGGTGCTTTCGCGGTCGGTGGGCCGACCGATCACGTGCTTGAGGTCAGCGGCCAGGCGCCGGAGGACTTCGAGGCCATAGCTCGCAGATACGTCAACGAGCCCTCGCATGTTCACCCGGCCGTCACGATTGGAACGAAAGCGCAGGCGTTCGGTTTCCTGCTTCGAATGCTGGCGACCAAAGCACCCGATTTGGATGCTTGGGAGCGGGACCGTGGCTATCCGCTTCTGAACAACCCGGTTCTAGCACTGGACAGTGCCGAATGGCGGGCAACTGCCGAGCGGCAACAGCTCAACCTTCTGCCAGCAGTGCCATCTGCGGCACCGGATTTGGAACTCATTGCATAACCTCATTGGTGGTTACGGAGCGCCGCCGACGGCAAACGTCGTCGAGTGGCGCCACCACCGGCCACCGCCCGGAAACGGTTTGCGCGTCAAAGACGCCGGACCCAGCGGGCCAAAAGGAGCCAAGCCATGACGACGCCAAGTTCCATGACAATGCCAAAGGCCATGAGAGCGCCAAAGGCCATGAAAACCGCAAGATCCATGTACGAACAACTCAGACAGCTGATCGTTTGGCTTGGGCTGACCGAACTGGCGTGGCTTACCTATTGGCTCCTATCCGTTGATGGGACTGCCCTGGCTTACGTTGGGACAGTCGCAATCTGGGTCGCGTCCATGTTGGTCTGGATGGGTGCGGTCATTTTCCTGGGTAGGCGCGGATTTTTCCTGCAGCGGACGCAATACTTCTCCAACCTCGTAGGCCTGGTGGTTGTCCTGACGTTTTCCGCCCTGATGTTTGGTGCCGTTCCCGTCGCACGAGACGGCTTGGTGGCGGCTGCCGGTAGCACGCCGGATGCCCAACTCATTTCGATCCATATCCTGAGAGTGCTGGCGATCGGCACGGTCATCAAATACCTGCACGGTGAACTGCCGCTCCACTTTGTAATTCTGGGTTCGTTGCCGGATATGATCTTTGGGATAAGCGCCCTGGTCATCTTGGTTTTGGCGGCGAATGGTTCGGTCGGACAGGATTTTCTTTTCGCCTGGCACTTGCTTGGTCTCTCCGCGTTCTTTGGGGCGGGTATTGCAATGTTCTTTTCCATGCCCTCGCCGTTCCGCATTTTCCACAACAAGCCGGACGCTTCGATCGTGTTTCAATTCCCGATGCTGTTAGCTCCGAACTTCACAGTCCCTTTGTTCATGCTCGCGCACGCCGTCGCGCTGGTGAAACTGTTCGCCGTTTAGCGTTTGTCCGCGCAAAACCAGATGCCGGGCGGGCGCTTGCCGCAGGAATTCGCCAAACGGGTGGGGAAGCGGGCCTCGAAAGGTGCGCCGGTACGGGTCAGCATCGGCGGATATTTCTCGAGGCTCGCTCCACTCGCACCTCAGGATGAGCAGTCGTCCCGATACGCCGGAGCTGTCGTCCCCTAAAGCGTGCGGCCGATGATGTACTTCATGGTCTCGTTTGTGCCGGCATAGATGCGGTGGATGCGCGAATCTGACCAGAGCCGGGTGATAGAGTACGCGCCTGCATTTGGCCCAGATGCGGCGGCAATGACATTGGCTGTCGCAAGTTCGAGATCAGTCCTACGCGTTCAAGCAAACGCAGCACCAACCAGCCTGGATCGAACTGGCGCGGGAACAAACCAAGCTTCGCTGAGCCAGGAAACGCATGATGATTGTTGTGCCAGCATTCGCCAAAGGTAATGAGAGCGCAAAAGGGCACGTTGTGGCCTTGAACTGCAGCGCCATTGACGTGCCAGTCGCGGTGGCCAGTATTGTGCGCGAAGTAGCCGATGAGCCAGTGGCCGAAGATCGATACTGCGACCCGGCCACAGACTCCCCAGGCGACCCAACCCCATCCGCCAAGCGCAAATAGAAGTATTGCGATGGGGATTTGTTGCAGCATCGAAGTGCGCTCAATGAACCTGAAGAAGCCGTTGCTCACGAGCTTGGCAGGAAAATGGTAGCCCGGAGGACGGTCGAGGTGGATCTTGCAGTGGAGCTGCCACCAAGCGTCGGTAACAATGTCGCGCTGCTGCGAAAAGAACGGGTGGCACTGGCCCTGGCGTTGCGCCCAGTCGCGCCAATCGTGAGTCCGCATCATCGTGAACGGACCGCCAAGCCCAACCAGGGTGCCTAGATAAACGAGGACCTTTTCCAGCCAGGACGGGCAGTCGAAGCCGCCGTGGATGAGCTTGCGATGCATGCCGATAGAATGACCCAGGCAAAGGGTAACCCCGGTCGAAACCAGAAAGACGGCAACCGCCGACCAACTGAAATGGACAGAGCCGACCACGAGCCAGGTTGCAAGCGCGCCGGTCCACCATAGCGATTTGGCCGGGCTCCAGCGTACGACGCCTGTGCACGGGTCGGCGGAGACCGTGCGATCGATCCGATGATAGAGATGATCGATTGGTTCAGCCATCGGCCGCCTCTCGCGCAATGACCGACGAAATCAGATACTTCGCGCTCAGTCGGACCACCAATCGCTGCAGCGGACCGAAATACCAGGCCGGGTCCAGCCGTCGATCGTAGCCCACCGTCAGAGAGACCCGCGTCTTGCCGTTTGCAAGCTTTTCAAAGCGCACTTTTGTGCCGCGTATCGTCAGATAATTCGCAAGATAGCTTGTGTTCTCGATGATGCGCGTCCGCACATGATTGGCGCCGACGGATTCGATGCGCAGCCGCATCTGGCCCCGATGTACGTTTGTGACCAGCCAGCGACGGTAAACGAAATGCAAAGTGTGGACGTCACCCGGCGTGAGCGAACCGGCCTCCACGCGCTCGGCCTGCGGGAAGAGCGAGAGGAACCAATGGCGCCGCTGTTCCAGGCCGATCGGCATCGCCATGTTGGCCTTCAGCGTGTCAATGTCGGCGTTGACGATTGCCGACACGGTGACGTGGTTCGACCGTGAAAAACTCGTGGCCGGTGTGACGCCCTCCAGAGACAGAACGATTGCCACAACGGGCACGACAAATGCCCGAAAAGTCGGTCCGCCCCTACCCTTTTGCTCGACCGGAGTGATCGAGACGTACACGATCGTGACGACAATGTAGTAGATCGGCATGAACATGAGGACGCACAAAAAACCCTCGAACAGGATTGCCGAGGATCCGAGCATGACGATCGTCGCATTTCGCATATGCAAGGCGTATCTGCCCATTGCGCCCTGCCGGTCGCCGTAACCGACAAAGTGATGGAGCAAAATCGCGATTGCGAAAGGAACGCTGACGTAGAGCAACGCCGAGTGCGCGAATTCGGCGTCCCGCAGGGCACGTATCGTCAACGAGGCAGCGCCGATCAGGAACAGAAGATAGACCCATTTCGGCGGTCTCAATCGCAACAGGCGCATCGCCTCCTCCTATTCCTGGCGTGTCGGTTAAGTCGACAACGCCGAGCATCGCTAACGCTTTCCAGGCGGTTCTTCGGCCTCGATTTCGGCAAAAGTTTCGCCCTTGAGCTTCCGGTTCCGAGCAATGGTCCGCGCATCGGGACAGAACGGTGTCAAGAAGCTGTAGAGCGTATTCGCCACATGGTCGGCTGCGAGGTAGTAGAGGACGTGCTGGCCGCGTTTCTGCTGTCGCACGAGGCCGGCTTCACGCAGCACCGAGAGATGCTTGGAGATCGAAGGCATCTCCATGTCGAACTTCGCGGCGATCTCGCCGACCTTCATCGGCCCCCCGGCAAGATGATTGAGGATGCGCCGGCGAGGTTCGGAGGCCAGCGCTTTGAACACATCTCCCATAGATATTTTCCTAACAAGGAAAATATGAAAATGCAAGCGAAAGCCGCATTGGCCGAGCGGCGATCCATCGTCCCCTAAAGCGTGCGGCCGATGATGTACTTCATGATCTCGTTGGTGCCGGCATAGATGCGGTGGATGCGAGAATCCGCCCATAGCCGCGTAATCGGAAATTCCCACATGTAGCCGTAACCGCCGTGAAGCTGGACGCATTCGTCGACCACGCGGCCCTGCATCTCCGTCGTCCAAAGCTTGGCTTTGGCCGCCGTCTCAGGGGACAGCTCGCCGGCCTCGACCATGGCAATACAACGGTCTACGAACGGTCGGCCGACTTCCAGCTCAGTGGCGATTTCGGCCAGCTTGAACTGCGTGTTCTGGAATTCGAATATGCTCTGATCGAAGGCTCTTCGTTGTTTCGTATACTCGACTGTCATGTCGAGCGCCGCCTCGGCGATCCCCATCGAGCGGATGGCCACCACCATGCGTTCGCGCGCCAGGCCGTGCCAGAGGATGCGCCAACCCTCATTCTCGTCGCCGATCATGTTGGTCGCGGGCACCCGCACGTCGTCGAAGAAGAGCTCGGCCGTGTCCTGCGCCTTGTTGCCGACCTTCTTCAGGTTGCGGCCCTTCTTGAAGCCTTCGGAATGCGAATCGACGAGCAGCAGCGAAATGCCCTTGGCGCCCATCTCGGGCGCGGTCTTGACCGCCAGCAGCACCACGTCGCCGATGATGCCGTTGGTGATGAAGGTCTTGGAGCCATTGACGACGTAGTGGTTGCCGTCAAGTTTGGCGGTGGTCCGTAGCGTCTTCAGATCGCTGCCGCCGTCGGGCTCGGTCAGGCCGATGGAGATGATCTTCTCGCCGGTGGCCAGCTTCGGCAACCAATCGCGTTTCTGATCTTCGGAGCCGAACTGGACGATCACCGGCGTCACGATATGGGCATGCATGTCCCAGGCAGGAGCGGCGATCCCGTAGCGCCCGAGTTCCTCGATGACAATCGCATCGTAGAGAAAGCCGGCTTCGGAGCCGCCATACGCTTCGGGAATGCTGGTGCCGAGAAGGCCCATCTCGCCGGCGCGTAGCCAGATTTCGCGCGGCGTTTCGCCGGCGTCCTCCCACGCCGCGTAGTGCGGCACGACCTCCGCCTCCAGGAACTGGCGCACCGAGGCGCGGAAAATTTCGTGATCGCTGTCGAAGAGGGTGCGTGGGACGCCGAAATCCATGACTGATCGCTCCATTGCTGCCCGGCCCGACCATGGGCCAGGTTGGCCGGGGCTGGTGCGGGATACGCCCGGCTATGCTAGTGGTTGGGCCCGCCCTGCGAAAGCGGGCGCCTCAAGAAACCAGGCCAACCAGCAGAAGCGAGCGACAACGATGCCCCTCACACTCAAACAGGCTTCCACCATCGTCGACACTGCGCTCGCCGCCGGGCGAAAGGAAAAGATGGGACCCTTGACCGTCGTCGTGCTCGACGCCGGTGGGCATGTCGTGGTGCTCAAGCGCGAAGACGGCTCCGGCATCCTCCGCGTGGAAGTGGCGACCGGCAAAGCATACGGTTCCCTGGGCATGGGCATATCGAGCCGCAAGATACGCGACAATCTGGTCGAGGCGCGCCCAACCTTCGTGAATTCGCTGGCGGCCGCCGCGGGCGGGCGCTTCATCCCGGTGCCGGGCGGCGTACTGATCCGCGACGGCGGCGCTATCGTGGGCGCGGTCGGGGTAACCGGCGACACCTCGGAGAAGGACGAATACGCCGCCATTGAAGGGATCAAGGCAGCCGGCCTGACCCCCGATCCCGAGGAACCGGACCCGAACTGGCGGGGTTGATTCGTTTTCAAACTTCAAGTGGCGGGCGCGCTTTGTGGCTCTGCCGGGCCGGTGCTGCCACCGCCAAAGGCATGAAGCGGGCCGGTGCAGCCAACGCCAGACGCAAATAGCGCCCGATGCGAGGCGCCTGCCAAGAAGTGTGGCGGTCAGGCTAAATCCGCGAACGCCTAGAGCTGGATCGATTTCGTCTCCAGAAATTCCTCGAAGCCGTATTTGCCCCATTCGCGGCCGTTGCCGGACTGCTTGACGCCGCCGAACGGCGCCTCGGGGTTGAAGCGGCCACCGTTCACGTCGACCATGCCGGTGCGCATGCGCTTGGCGACACCGAGCGCGCGGTCCTGGTCGCCCGACCAGACGCCGCCTGAGAGTCCGTAGATCGAATCATTTGCAATCGCGATGGCCTCGTCCTCATCCTTGTAGGTGATGATCGAGAGCACCGGGCCGAAGATTTCCTCCTGGGCGACCGTCGACTTGGGGTCGACCTTGCCGAAGACCGTGGGCTTGACGAAGTAGCCGGTCTCCAGGCCAACGGGCTTGCCGGCGCCGCCGAGCACGACCTCAGCGCCCTCGTCGATCCCCTTCTGGATGTAGCTTTCCACGCGGTTCCAATGATCTTCGGAGGCGAGCGGGCCAAGGCGGGTGCCCTCGACCATCGGATCGCCAACCGTCCAGCCGGCGACCGCTTGGGCGGCTAGCTCCTTGGCCTCGTCGTATTTGGCCTCGGGCACCAGCAGGCGGGTATGCGCAACGCAAGTCTGGCCCGAATTCATATAGCAAGCCCCGACCACGCCCTTGATTGCCTTGGGCAGGTCGGCGTCGTCGAGCACGATGGCGGCCGACTTGCCGCCAAGCTCCAGCGACACGCGCTTGATGGTTTGGGCTCCGATCTCCGAAATGCGGCGACCGGCGCGGGTGGAACCGGTGAAGGAAATCATATCGGCATCGGGATGCGAGACCATCGCCTCGCCGGCGATCGGCCCATAGCCCGTGACCATGTTAAAGACGCCAGCCGGCAATCCGGCCTCATCGATGATTTCCGCCAGGATGAAGGCGGAGAGCGGCGCCACCTCGCTGGGCTTCAGGGCCACGGTGCAACCGGCAGCGAGCGCGGGCGCAACCTTGGCGGTGATCTGATTGAGCGGGTAGTTCCACGGCGTGATGCAGACCGCGACGCCGATCGGCTCCTTGACGATCTTGGAATTACCGATCTGTTCCTCGAAGGTCTCCCCCTCCAGCTGCGCCAGGGCCTGTTCGAAATGGAGCGCCGGATTGCCCGCCTGGATGATCTTGGAGAGCTTGAGCGGCATGCCGACCTCGCCGGTAATCACCTCGGCGATCTCATCGGCCCGGGCAACGATGCCGTCCTGGATTTTCTTTAGGTATGCCGCGCGATCCTTCGGCGGCGTCGCCGCCCAGCTATCGAACGCGGCACGCGCCGCCTCCACCGCTTTGGCACCGTCTTCGGCGGTCCCGGCGGGGATGCGCCCCATCGGCGCCTCGGTGGTTGCGTTGGCGACCTCGATCGTCTCCGACCGTGACGGCGCCACCCATTTGCCGTTTAGATAAATCTTGTCGTGGACTTTCATAGTCTCTCCCCGTTCCGCGATGTGCTGGATTGGCGGCTGCAATGGCGGGAACGCCCTGCCGGATCACCTGGTCAGTAAACGGATATAGGGCAAACGCCGGAAAGAAAAAGCCGCGATCAGAATCTGGCGACCAAAGAAGCCGAAACTCAGTTCGCCGATTCAAGCAATCTCTTATTCTGCCGCCGCCTGGTAGATTTTCGGAATCTGGAATTTGCGGCGATAGGTGCTGGGGGTGACGCTCGTGATGCGTTTGAAGAGCCGGCGGAAAAAGGCAGGATCCTCATAGCCGACCTGCCAGCTGATCTCATCAACCGGATCGCTGCCCTGCTCCAGCCGTTTCTTGGCCTCTTCGACGCGCAAATTCTGAACATAGGCAATCGGCGAATAGCCGGTGATCTTGGTGAAGCGGCGTTTGAAGGTGCGTTCCGCCAGTCCCGATTCGCGCATCGCGTCCTCCACGGCTTGCGGCCGCGTGAAGTTCTTGCTCATCCAGGCCTGGGCGGTGCGGATGGCGGCATCGCTGTGATCGAGCTGCTCCTGAAAGCGCAAATAGGGCGCCTGGCCATCCGGATGCCACTGCAGCAGGAAGAACCGGGCCACCGCCTGCGCGGCAACGGGGCCAATTTCCCGCGTTATCAAATAGAGGATCATGTCGTGCCAGGCACCGGAAGCACCTGACATCATCAGCCGTCCGCCGGGTCCGGTTGCGATCAAAACTCGCTCAAGCTGCAGGTCGACCTTCGGGAAGTTCTCCCGGAACGTATCCTCGGCGAACCAATGGATGGTGGCTTCGCGGCCATCGAGCAGCCCGGTTTCGGCCAGTAGCAACGCGCCGGTACAAGCACCGCACAAGCGTGCACCCTTGTCGAACATCGCCCTCATCCATTCGACGATCGGATCATAACGCCCGGTCTCCCAGACCGGACCCCCGATATTGAGCGAGGGGATGTAGATCACGTCGGTTTCGGTGACGTCGTGGATCGAGCGATGCGCGGCGATTGGCATTCCGTTGGCGGTCCGGAATGTCTCGGTATCGAGCCCCACAAGCTCCGCTTCGATCTTGCCTTGGTCCCCGATCAGGTCGTTGGAATGGGTCAGCACATCGAAAGGGCCGGTCAGCGACGACACCCAGACGTCAGGGATGGTCACCAAGCTGACATGGGTCATATCGGGCCTCGAAGTGGCATGAATGAACCGGTCGTAACCAGTCTGCCTCTTACTGAGCCCCATCGCAATCCCGATACTCCGGCACCGTTTTGGAACGGCCCCCCTCTCCCCCACTCGATCCGGAAGGATAATTGCGATGACAATCGATGAAGCGAAACTCGAGGCCTTTGTCGGCCAGGTGGTCGGCGACCTTTCCGCCAGTTACGGCGGCGTCATGATGAACCTGGGACGCAAGCTCGGTCTCTATCAGGCGATGTCGGATGCCGGACCCTTAAGCCCCGCGCAAGTCGCCGAGCGCGCCGGCTGCGGCAAACGCTATGTGCGCGAATGGCTGAACAGCCAGGCGGCGGGTGGATATGTCGACTATGATCCCAAGAGCGAAACCTACGAATTGACGCCGGAACAGGCCTTCGTGCTGGCCGACGAAACCAGCCCGGTTCATATTCCCCCCGCCCTTGAAGTGATCGCGTCGATGTGGCTCGACGAGGAAAAGACGCTCGATGCGTTCCGCACCGGCAAGGGTGTGCCCTGGGGCGATCATAACGGCCGGCTCTTCTGCGGGGTGGCTGCTTTCTTTCGAACCGGCTATCAGGCCAATTTGGTGGCGAACTGGCTGCCCACGCTTGACGGCGTCACAGACAAGCTGGAAGCCGGTGCAAAGGTCGCCGATGTCGGCTGCGGCTACGGGCACTCGACCATCATCATGGCCGAGGCTTATCCGAACAGTCGTTTCTGGGGCTTCGATGTCCATCCGGGCTCGGTCGAGGAAGCGCGCCGCAACGCCGAGGCGGCCGGCGTGACCGACCGCGTCACCTTCGAGGTCGCCAAGGCCAAGGATTTCCCAGCGCATGGCTACGACCTGGTGTGCTTCTTCGATTGCCTGCACGATTTGGGCGACCCGGTGGGCGCCGCCAACCACGCCTTCGGCGCCCTGGCGCCGGACGGCACGGTGATGCTGGTCGAACCCTTCGCCAACGACAAAGTGGAAGACAACATCAATCCCGTGGGCCGGCTCTACTACGCTGCTTCCACGACGCTGTGTTGTGCACATTCGCTGTCGGAGGAGGTCGGTCTTGCCCTCGGCGCCCAGGCCGGCGAAGGCCGACTGGCCGGGGTCTTCAAGGAAGCCGGTTTCGACGCGTTCCGGCGGGCGACCGAAACACCGTTCAACTTGGTTCTTGAGGCGAAGAAACAAGCCGGCGCCTTCCGCACGGCGGCGTAAGGCGCTCCGCGTTCCCCTTTCCCTCCCCCTTCTGGGGGGAGGGTTGGGGACGAGCCAACCGCCGGAGCGTCGCGTCCATCCCAATACCCAAATATCGCTTCCCCGGTTGGCCGTGCGCCAAGGCGAATGGAAACGAACCACCGTCTCATTCGGTTTCTCGATTTGTCTTTCCAGTCGCGGCGCTCCCTTGGCACAATGCCCCACCGGCGCCCAACGGGTAGGCCGCGAGAAAAAAGCAACGACTGGCTGCTCTGCTGAACGAAAGGCCGGGTCCGGTCCGACGGGGGGATGAATTCATGCGAGCGAAAGCCGCAGTGCTGTACGAAATGGGCCAGCCCGCGCCCTATGCCAAAAGCAAACCGATCGTGATCGAGGAAATAGAGCTCGATCCTCCGGGGCCGGGCGAAGTCCTCGTCCAGATCAAAGGCGCAGGGCTCTGCCATTCCGATCTTTCCGTCGTCAACGGCGCCCGTCCGCGCGCCTTGCCCCTGGTCCTCGGCCACGAAGCCGCCGGGATCGTCGCCGAGGTTGGACCGGAAGTTCACGATCTTGCCGCGGGCGATCATGTGGTGCTGGTCTTCGTACCGTCCTGCGGCGACTGCGTGCCCTGCACGGAAGGCCGGCCTGCCTTGTGCGAACCGGCAGCCGTCGCGGGCGCGGCAGGGACGCTGCTGACCGGCGCGAGGCGCATCAAACTGAACGGCGAGACAATCAACCACCAGGTCGGCGTCTCCTGCTTCGCCGAATACGCGGTGACGTCGCGGCACTCGCTGGTCAAGATCGACAAGGAGTTGCCGCTCGACGAGGCGGCGATTTTCGGTTGCGCCGTGCTGACCGGGACCGGTGCGGTGCTCAACACCGGACAGATGCGCCCTGGATTGTCCGTGGCCGTGGTCGGGCTGGGCGGCGTTGGGTTGAACGCGCTGCTGGCGGCCAAAATGGTCGGCGCCAGCCGATTGGTTGCGGTCGATCCGTTAGGAGACAAGCTCGCACTGGCCCGCCAGCTCGGCGCGAGCGATACCTTCGATGCGGCGTCCGACGAGGTGGTCGATCAAGTGCGCGAGGCGACATCCGGCGGCGTCGATCTGGCCTTTGAGATGGCGGGTACGGTCGAAGCGATGGACATCGCTTATCGGATCACACGGCGCGGCGGCACCACCGTGAGCGCCGGACTGTCGCATTTCGAGCATGACTTCTCGCTGCGCCATGTCGGCATGGTCGCCGAGGAGCGCACGATCAAGGGAAGCTACATGGGCAGCGCCGTGCCGTTGCGCGACGTGCCGCGCTTCATTGGGCTCTACCGCGACGGGCGGCTGCCGATCGACAAGCTGATCAGTGCACGGCTGCCGCTGAAGGACATCAATGCCGGCTTCGACCGGCTGGCCGAAGGCTCGGTGATCCGGCAAATCGTCACGATGTGACGGTCGGGGAAGCCGCCAAAGTAAAAGGACGCGGCCGCCCCTAACCCAAGACGGAAAAGCTGCTTTCCTGGTTGACCTCGCGCCGGCGCGAATAGAAGCCGACATTGATGGTCCGGCCGATGTTCTTCAGCTCGAATTGGAGCGGGTCGGCATCGTGGTCGCGTCCCGCCTCGCAGGCCGTGATCAGCTCGGCCATCATCGCCGCTGCCACCGGTGCGTTCTTGAACTGGTTCCCCGAGGTGCCGATCGCGAGGTAAAAGCCGGGCAAGTCGGACTTGTCGTAGATCGGGATCCAATCGTCGGAAACATCGTAGAGGTCAACGACACCCTTGGCCTGACCCGGAATGCCGAGCGTCGGAATGCGCTGGCCGGCGCGCTGGGCCTGCACCGTCCATTGCTCGGTGAATTCGCGGTTATAGTCGTCCGGATCGACCCAGTCGCGCGGATCGCATTCGGGGTCCTCGCTGCCGATCAGGATGTGGTTGCCGATCTCCGGGCGCGTATAACAGGCGATGTCGCTGTCCGATATGACATAGCCGTCGCGCTCGAAATCGAAGCCCTCCGGCGAGGGCACGTGCGCGACTTCGTGGCGGAGCGCCCGGGTCTTGATCTTCATCCCGGCATCGACGCCGGCCATTTCATTGATGATCGAGCTGTGTGGACCGGCGACGTTGACGACCACCGGCGCGTCGATCGCAACGCCGTCGCGCAATGTGACACCAGCGACGCGCCCGTCCGCTTGACGGATCTCCGCCACTTCGGCGTTGAAGCGGAAATCGCCGCCTTGCGCCTCGGCGGCGCGCTGCAGATTATGCGCGGCCAGCTGCGGGTCGCTGATATATCCGCCATCGGGAAAGAACACGGCGCCGGTCACTTCGCCGCCTGTCGGCTGGGCAAAGTCCGGATCGTCGAGCCGCTTGGCCGGGGCGTAGCAGGCCAGGTCGTAGATCGGCATCTTCGCCTTCAGGGTCGCCGCGTCCCATTCCTCAATCGGAATTTCGACCGCGGCCATATTGCGACGGACGCTGTCCAGCCGGTCGCCGGCGCCTGAGAGAACCATGACCACGCCGGTATCATGGAACTTGGCGATGCCGCGTTCATCTTCCACACCCAGATAGTCGGCCCAGCGGCGCCAGTATGAGACGCCCTCATAGGCCATCGCGCAGCCGTCTACGGTGGAATAGTAGGTCCGGATGATGGCGCAGGAAGCGCCGGTCGACCCGTATCCGGCAGCTGGCAGCTTATCGAGATTGAGCGTGTTTAGGCCGCTCTTGCCAAGCTCAAAACCGATAGCCGCGCCGATCACGCCAGCGCCGATCACGATCGCATCGTATTTCCTGTCCATCACCGCTCACCGCTTTGCACTCTGCGGCGGCCCTGCACCGCCGTTCGTCGATCCGGCGGACCCTATATGCGGGAGGCACGCATTGCACGCGCGATCATTGACTGGACAAGGTGAATTGTCTGGCGCTGTTTCGGCGGCATTTAGAAGAGACTAGAGCCGGAGAAATAGCTAACGGCGGGGGCCGCGATCGTTGAGGGCGCTTTGCTTCAAGCGCCGCTCGTAGACACCCTTGGGCACCGGGGTCATGCCAACGCCGCGCTTGCTCGCAGAGCTCGCGACCTTGCAGCCGCCTGGCCGGAACGACCAGGAGGAGTTATTGAGGACTTGCTGGCAGCAGGCCATGCGTTCGCTGCCGCCAAAGCGCATGCAGACGCACTGCCCTTGCTTGAAAAACGTGCCCTGGTAGCGGCACAGACATTGGGGCCCGGCATTGGCAACGGTCGGAACCGCGGCCGCCGCCAACGCGATCGCCATGGAAAGCCAGGTCAGACGCAAAACTCGCAATCGCATGACAGGACCTCTCGCGATAGGGTCATGTCGGCCCGTGGCGCGGCGCAATCAGGATGGAAAGCCCGCCTGCGAGCCAGTCAGCTTGAGCACCATAGCACGGTTTGGTTGCTAACGTGTCAACCACGCCGGCATGAATCGCATACAATTTTATGTACAGCTTGCCATACCAAGTCAGACAGCTTCGCTTCCCAGACCGGCGAATTGACCATCCGCGTAAAGCAACGGCTCGCCGCCAGGTCGTGCCGCAACCGCAACAACCCGTCCGACCAAGATACAATGACTGCCGGAAATCAAGGCATCTGCGACCTGGCAGTCGAAGCTTGCCAAGGCGTCCGCCAGCACAGGAGCGCCGGATTCCAGGCGGGTCCAGCCGCCTTCGGCAAAGCGCTCTTCTCCGCGCAGCCCGGTCATGCCGGCGAAACATCGCGCCAACTCAAGATGGCGTTGATCGAGCAGGTTGACGCATAGGAGTTCCGATTCCTGGATGACTCCGTAGGCCTCGGCATCGCGATGTACGCAGACCAGTAGCTGCGGCGGCTCCGCTGAGACTGAGCAGACCGCGGTCGCCGTCAGCCCCGCCCGTCCAGCGGCGCCGAAGGTAGTGACGATCGAAACGCCTGCGGCGAGCTGGCGCATACCGAGTTTGAAGGCGTCTGCATCGATGCCGGCCATAGCGTGCTTTCCAAATGGCGCGGCGGCGCCTGGGATGTCCGTTAGGCGGCCTTCGCCTTACCGGTGAATTTCGGCATCACCTGCTCGGAGAACAGCCGCATGGAGGATTGCGCCTGCTGCAGGGTGATCGTGTTGAAATTGACCTGCAGGGAAGCACTCTCGAACTGTCCGGCATCGGCCGAGATCGTGGAGATTTGATCGCAGATTGTCTCCGGCGAACCAATCCAGGCAGCATTCTTTGCCCGCTGGGTATCCATCGTCTCTTTGCTCAGGCCCTCGATGATCTTGTCGTAGCCTGGATAATCCTTGGAACTGGCGCCGCTTGTCCAGTCGGACGCGCTATCGACCAACGACTTCAGGTACCGATTGAGCGGATCGCGGGCGGTCTCAACGGCTTCGTCGTCGCTCGGCGTGCAATACATATGGAAGGCTAGCATGACCCGGCCATCGCCCTTGTGGCCGGCCGATTTCCAAGCCTCGCGATAGATACCAAGCAAATCGCGCATCTTTCCTCCGGCCATCGGTATCGACATTATCCAGTCGCCCATGCGCCCGGCATTCTCGAAACTGCCCGGCGTGGCAATCGCCGCCACCCAAAAGGGAGGGCGCGGCGACTGGGTCGGCCGCGGCAGCGAAGTCACGTTATTGTACGAGTGGAATTGCCCGTCAGAGCTGACGTTTTCGCCCTCCAGAAGGGCGCGAACCTGATCGATACCCTCCTGGAACCGGGCCTTGCTCTCATCGACGCTGATCCCGAAACGCGCAAACTCGTGGGGCAGGAAGGCGCGCGCAAAGCCGCATTCCAGCCGTCCGCCGGAGATTGCGTCAAGCATGGCGATCTCGCCGGCGATCTTCAGCGGGTGGTTGAAGACCGGCAGGACCGCACCGGTGACAAGTTGGGCCTGTCGGCAACGCTGCGAGGCTGCGCTCAAGAACACGTGTGGATTGGGGGAGTAGCCGCCGTAGGACTCAAAATAGTGCTCCACCGTGCGGACATGGGTGTAGCCGAGCTCGTCGCATTCATCGACCAGGGCCAGGCACTCGTTCCAATAGTCCTCTCCCGACGCAATCTCAGGCCCAATATCTGGAAAAAACTGAATTCCAAATTCCATGTCGTGACTCCTTCCCCCAAACCGTCTTTCAATGGCCGAACCGGCCCCAGTTCAATTTTTCGTCACCGGGTCGCCACAATCATTGAATACCAGTGTACTGTCCAAATGCCCCCCGGCAACCTCGCAGTGTCCGGCTGTCGGAATGCCCCGCGTGTGCAATCTATCGATTGAAGGTCCGTAAGGATCGGAGCATTAAAGATAGCAGTCACTTTTGCTGATCAAGATTTATTCGTTGGCCAAAGGCACCTGAGACAAAAATGCAGGACGGACCAGAAGACCTGGTGATCGCGTCTGCCGAGACAGAGCCATCTGCCTCGGTGCAGGAACTCAATGAGTACGATCTCGACAACGCCCCATGCAATCTGCTGAAACATGCTCTGAAGCGCGCTGGCGAATATGTCGTTGCCGAGATTGGGGATGAAGGCCTTCGCCCGAGACAGTTTACGACGCTCATTGCGATCTATCAGAATCCCGGCATCACCCAGAATGACCTGGTCGCGGTCACAGGCAGCGACCGCAGCACTACCGCCGAGCTGATCAGCCGCTTGGACGCGCGCGGCGACATTATCCGGGAACGCGATCCCAACGATCAGCGCGCGAACCGGCTGTTTGTCAGCGACGCAGGCACCGAAGCGCTGCGCCAAAGCCTGCGTGGTACGCTGATAGCCGAGCAGAAATTCCGCGAGATCATCGAACCTGGTCTTCGAAGCGAGGTCTTCGCTGGTTTGCGGAAATTGGCCGACGATGGCCCGATTGCGGAATAACGGTAACGTCGCAGCGTCCTAAATCAATTGACCGCCGCAACCAGCCGGCGCTAGCGCGAGGCCGTACACCGCTTTATGGTCCGGCTCGCCCCGATGCTGGGGTTGCACGATGATTTGAGCCGGGGGGGAACCGATGCGCCTGTGCCGCTACGACAACGACCGACTGGGACTGGTGAAGGGCGATCAGGTGCTCGATGTCACCGGAGCCCTTGAGTGCATTCCGGCGACGCGTTGGCCGGCGCCGCAAGGTGACGCGCTGATCGCCAATCTCGATGCGGTATGCGCCGAAGTCGCCAAGCTGGAGGGGTCCGCCTCCGCCAAGCCACTGGCGGAGGTCGCCTTCAAGAGCCCGGTCGCCAATCCCGCCAAAGTCATCGGCGCGCCGGTCAATTACGCCAAGCACGTCGCCGAATCGCAAGCCGACCCGCAGATCGCACCCGGCCAGAAGATCCTCGGCATCGAAGATTATGGGCCGTTCCTGAAGGCGAGTTCATCGCTGGTCGGCCCCAGCGAGGGTGTGGCGCTGCGTTTCACCGACCGCCGCAACGATCATGAGGGCGAACTCGGTGTCGTGATCTCAAAGACCGGGGTCGACATTCCCCTGGAGCAAGCCGGCGACTACATCGCAGGCTATGCGCTGGCCCTCGACATGACCGTGCGTGGCAACGAAGACCGCTCGGTCCGCAAAAGCCTTGACAGCTATTCGGTGCTGGGGCCCTGGCTGGTGACCAAGGACGAGATCGACGACCCCAACGCGCTTGATCTCAAGCTCTGGGTGAACGACGAGCTGCGGCAGGACTCCAACACCAACAATTTGATCTACAACGTGGAGAAGCTGATCGCCTGGTGTTCGAGCTTCTATACGCTCCATCCGGGCGACGTCATCATGACCGGCACGCCGGAAGGCGTCGGCCCAGTCAAGGCCGGCGACGTGATGACAGTGGACATCGAAAAAGTCGGCCGCATGAAGGTCGCGGTCCGCAACGCCTGAGCCGCCATTACCTGACCGCCGAAGTGTAACATCCGGCGGCGTTCGGTCATCAAACCAGAAGCATCCGACAAGGAGGCACGGCGGATGAATGCGCTGACCCCGACCGAACGCGCGGTGGAGATCGTCTTTCGCCTGATCCCGGTGGCGGTGCTGTTCTCGCTCGCTTTCGCCGATGTCGGAGTGCTGCGCTGGCTCAGCCTTTTTGGCTTTGTCCCGCTAATCCTGTGGGCCGCCGGCTGCCCGACCTGCGGCACCCGGCACGGTCGATCTGGATCAACCAGCTTCCCCAGCATCTGACTGCCTGCGTTAAATCGTCGAGCGCAGAGCGTCGAGGGTTTCGTCGGGCTTCTCGATCATGTGCATATGGCCGCAATCGAGGGTGACGAAGTTTGCCCCCTTGATCGCGTCGGCCACCGCGCGGCCGGCTTTCGGCGGGGTCATCTTGTCGCCGGCACCGGCCACCACGACGACCGGACAGCGCACTTTTCCCGCGGCATCGAGTGTGCCCTCGAAAGCCGCGCAAGCGGCGAAGTCCTTGCCGAGGGCGCGGTCGGTTTCGCGCTCCAGAAGTCGTGTGGCGCCGCCCGACATCCACAAGCCCGGCGCCTTGTTGCCGCCCATGCGGCCACGCTTGCCGAACCCCCAATCGACGATCAGGTCGTAGGCCCTGTGCTCGCCGGCATCCGCCGCAGCCTGCAACTCAGGATGGACCGGCATCTTTAACGCCGCCGCCACCAGCCCCAGTCCCGCTGCCCTATCCGGCGCCCGTGCCGCGGCTTCCAAGGCGATCAGAGTTCCCATGCTGTGCCCGACGAGCGTGGCCTGGCTGGCCTTCACGGCGTCGGCCAGTTTCCAGATCCAGTCCGCCATGTCGCCGATCGAAGTCAGAGCCGGTCCCTCGGACTTGCCGTGCCCGGGCATGTCGATCGCCAGAACACTGTATCCATGCCAGGCGAAGTAACGGGTCTGGAGCGCCCAAACCGTGTGATCCATGCCCGCGCCATGGATGAAGACGATGCAGGGCAGCGCCGCGTCGAACGCCTTGCCGCCGGTGGCTGCGAAGACCCGCTTGCCGTCGACCTTGATCTCCATCGTAAAGCCCGCCTTTCGATTTGTCCTACTTCCGGGCGCCCTATTCCGCCGCCCGGGGCGTGACCGCCCGCAGCGCGGCGGCCAGCGCCTGACCGAGATCGCCAATCAGATCGGCTGGGTCTTCCAGGCCGACGGATAGCCGCACCAGACCTTCACCAATACCCGCCGCCTCCAAAGCCGCGGCGTCCATTTGCTGGTGCGTGGTGCTGGCGGGGTGGATGACCAGCGACTTGGCATCGCCGACATTGGCAAGATGGGAGAACAGGCCGAGACGTTCGATGAAGACGCGGCCCGCCTCGCGGCCACCCTTGATCCCGAAGCTGAAGATCGCGCAGGCACCCTTTGGCAGTTGGCGTTGCGCCAGGGCGTGGTCGGGATGGTCGGGCAGATCCGGATGGCTGACCCAATCGACCTCCGGGCGCTCTTTGAGGAACGCCGCCACAGCGCGCGCATTCTCCACGTGGCGCGGCATGCGCAAATGCAGCGTCTCCACGCCCTGAAGGATGTAGAACGCGTTCGCCGGGCTCATGCAGGCGCCGAAATCGCGCAGACCTTCCGTGCGAGCGCGCATGACGAAAGCGGCGGGCCCAAATTCCTCGGCGAAGTCGAGTCCGTGATAGCCCGCATAAGGTTCGGTCAGCGTCGGGAACTTGCCGGACGCTTCCCAATCAAACTTGCCGCCATCGATGATCACGCCGCCGATCGCAATACCGTGCCCGCCGATGAACTTTGTGACCGAATGGTGCACGAGATCAGCGCCGTGCTCCAATGGCCGGCACAGATAAGGGCTGGCGAAGGTGTTGTCGATCATCAGTGGCACGCCCGCGTCGTGCGCGATCTCGGAGATCGCGGGCAGGTCCATCACCTCGCAGCCTGGATTGCCGATGGTCTCGCCGAAGACGAGGCGCGTGTCCTTTGTCATGGCCTTGGCGAAGGCGCCAGGATCGCGCGGATCGACGAAAGTCGTGGTGATGCCGAATCGCGGCAGTGTATGGGTGAAAAGGTTGTGGCTGCCGCCATAGATCGATTGCGACGAAACGATATGCGAGCCCGCATCCATCAGCGTCACGATGGCGAGGTGGAGCGCCGCTTGCCCGCTCGCGGTGCAGACCGCGCCGACCCCGCCCTCCAGCGCCGCCAGGCGTTCTTCGAGCACCGCCACCGTGGGGTTGGATATCCGCGAATAGATATGGCCGGCGCGCTCCAAATTGAACAGCGCGGCGGCGTGATCGACGTCGTCGAACACGAAGGAGGTTGTCTGGTAGATCGGCACAGCCCGGGCGCCGGTTACCGGATCGGGATGTTGGCCCGCATGCAGGCTGAGCGTATCGAATTTCGGCAGGTTGGGATCGACCATGGGAGCGCCTCACCGCTGGCTGGGCTCTGGACCGCGGGGTCGTCCGCCGCCCGGTGGAGTGCCCGCTCATACACGGTTTTGCGGCAGAAAGGAAACGGGCGTCCCAAGCCAAACCACACTCGGTTTGGGCCATGGGAAAAAAAGGAGCCGCCCGGGAAGGGGCGGCTCAAGGAGGGTAGGAACAGGGAGGCGTCAAAACCTGGGCGACAAGTCCTCGAGAAGTGGAGGTCTCATGCCGATGACTGACGCAATGCCACTCTAGGCGCCAAAGTGTTTACAAACCGTTAACCTTAATAAAAGAAGGTTCTACGCCCATAAAGTGCGAAACAAGCGGGGGCGCGGATATGACGGTGATTGCGGGCATCGACGGTTGCCGCGGCGGCTGGCTGATGGTGCGGCGGGATCTGGAGCGCGGCTCGGCCGACTTCCTGATCTTCGAACATTGGCGCGATCTGCCAGCGGCGGACATGATCGCGGTCGACATGCCGATCGGGCTGCCGGAGACGGGTTCGCGCGGCTGCGACCTCATGGCCCGCAAAAAGCTGGGTCACAGGCGATCGAGCGTTTTCCTGGGCCTGCGCCGGCCGCTCCTCGATTTCGACTCTTATGCAGCCGCCAATGACTGGGCCAAGACCGACGGCGCCGGGCTCAGCAAGCAGGCCTGGTACCTGCTGGACAAAATCCGCGAGATCGACGAGGAGATTTCCCCCGACGATCAAGACAGAATTCGCGAAACCCATCCCGAACTCGCTTTCCTCGCGCTCAAGGGCGCGCCGCTGGACCACGCCAAGAAAACGCCTGCGGGCTTCATCGAGCGCAGCACGCTATTACGCGAGGCCGGCCTGGAACGCATCGAGCAGTGGCTCGGCATGCTGACCACGAAGAGTGCCGCCGCCGACGATCTTCTGGACGCCGCGGCGCTTGCCCTGGCAGCCGAGCGCATGCTGCGCGGCGAAGGCGCGCGGATCCCCGACGACCCGCCGCGCGATGCGCAAGGCTTGAGAATGGAGATCTGGTATTAGCGCGAACGCTTTGGGATGATCCCTCCGATGCGCTCGAACGGTAAAGTGCGGATTGTTGCTGCCGCCGCGTGTTCTACAAATTCGGCCCGGCGGATGGTACCAATTCATAAGCCGCTATGCGTAACGCGCCGATAACGGGACAGCCGGATGGACGCCGACAGACCACGCCAGCTTGAATTCCGCAGCCGCGTCAACACGGCCATCGCCGCGCTTGACGGCTATCCGGGCGCGCCGCGCTCGCTCACCCAGCTCGCCGGCGACACTGGGATATCACCACCGAACCTCACCAGTGCGCTGCGCCTGCGCCGCACCATGACCTGGAGCATGCTGCAGCGCCTGCACCGCGCCTTGAAACTCGATGCGCTCGGATTGGAGCTTTCGGCGTGGGACGAATTCGCGGACATGCCGGATAAATTCGCCGAGCTGATCCGCGCCAAGCGCGATGGCGATCCGGTTGAGCTGGTAAAGCCGTACGCAAGCGGGAACGGATTTCTTCAGGTCGCCTCCGCCGCCGGTTTCATGGGATTGCGGCCGGGCCGCTCGGTCGATGTTGAGGAGCGGCCGGGGTTGGTCGTTTTCCCCGGTCAGTCGCTGCAGATCTCCATCAGTTTGCCCTTGTCGGGGTTCTTCAAACTGATCTGCCGGGAAGGCTCCGAGTTCTTCTCGCTCGATGAGCATCTGGGCCTGACCCGACGCCGTTTCGCCGCCGGCGATGCCGTTCCAATCGAACAGACCATCGATGTCGAGCCGGGCTATTTTGGCGAGACGGTCTTTATCGGTCTGGCAGCCGCAGAGGATTTCGGCTCGGACTGGCCGCGGGGACATGGGCCGAGCGAAACGGTATCGCGCGAAACCTGCGCCGATCTGCTGCGCTCGCTGTTCGCGCGCCCGCAAGAAAGCTGGCACGCTTGCGTCTACTCGGTATGGACATTGCCGGAGGACGCGGCGGCGCTGGATTGACGCCGCGCATGCGTTACCGAACGGTCCGACACAGGCCATGAGCACGAGCAACGCAAACCGCGCCGATCTTCTTTTCAAACTCGAGCGGTATTTCGAGGAAAAGGAGGTACGCACCCATTGCGAGGACGCGATCGCACTCGTCGATCGGTCGCTCGCGCTGACTTCGCAAAGCGACGAGCCCGAGATCTGGGCGAAGCTGAATATGATGCTCGGCCGGTTTGCCGTGGTCTGGGGTTATGAACAGAACGACATGCCCTTGATCCGGCGCGGCATGGACGCATGCCGCACGGCGCAAGCCTTCTGGATCCGCGCCCGGTCGCCGGACATGTGGATCAAGGTGCAGAAGAACCTTGCGAATGGTTGGCTTGCCCTGGGCGAGCTTGAGGAAGATGCGGCTCTGCTGCACACCGCGGTCGCCGAGTTCGATCGGCTGGTGGAGGAAACACCGCGAGCCGCCGATCCTGCAAAATGGGCCACCGTCATGAGCGCGCTCGGAAACTGCCGCTACCGGTTGGGCGTCGTGAGCGGAGATCCGGACTACCTCGATCAAGCGATCAGCAGTTATGAAGCGTCGCTCGAGGTTTGGCAGCGCGATCACCATGAGGTCGATTGGTCGAACCAAACTTTCAACATCGCTCTTTGCCTGAACCTTCGGGCGTCCCTGGAAGGCTCGTTGCAAACCTACGAACTCAGCATCGAAAAACTGACAACGTCGCTTTCTGCGGTCTCGCGCGAGGCAGATCCGATCGACTGGGGGTCACGGAAGAACTCGATCGCCAATGCGAATGCGGCGATCGGCGCCCTAACCGGATCGCCGGACCATTTCCGTGCGGCCTTGCGCGAATACGAAGAGGCATTGGAGGTATTTCCGCGCGACAAAGAACCTGCCTGGTGGGCAATGCTCACTCAGAATGTCATCATTTCGTTCGATGGGCTCGGCTGGCTCCTTCGTGATCCCAATCTGCTGCGTGACGGGATCGACCGTGCCGTCGATGCGGTACTGACCGCGACGAAAGAGGAAATGCCCAACTATTGGGCCGGCATCATCGGGATTTGCGCGCATTCCCGGATCGGTCTGGCGCGGTTGTTGAACGATGCAAGGCCGTTGAAGAAAGCGATCAGCGAGCTGACGAGCATTTCGGAAGTTCGCACGCGCGAGGGCGTGCCTCTTCAATGGGCTTACAACATGCAATATCGCGGGAGTGTGAAAAGCGAGCTTGGTCGCGCCGAGCGTGACGCGGACATGATTGCGGCCGCCGTTGATGATTTCGAACAATCGATCAGCATATTCAACAAGGACAACGCGCCCGGGCTTTGGCGTTCGGCCGCGACGGAACGCGCTGAAGCCCGCGCCGCGCTCGGCGGTTTGCTGGACGATCCGGTCATGCTGGAACGCGCAATCGCCGAATTCGATGAGATCCTCAGCGTTCCGTTTGAAACAAGCAGACCGATGGCGCACAGCAGGACCCAGCTTGGTCGGGCCGAAGCGATACTCATGGCGGAGCACGCTTCAACGCCGAGCGACCGGCTGGCCATAGCGGCGGAGGATTTCACTAGTGTTGCGGATGACGTCTCCGCGGCGGTCGATCCTGCGCGGTTCATGCGGGCTCGGCGCGGTATCGCCACGGTCCATTCGTTGCGCGGTGACTGGCGCGCTGCTGCAGATGCGGCCGAACAGCTACTGATCGATGCGGAACGTTTGCTCATCGCAGCACCTGCCGATCATTCGCGGGCGGAGCTGACGAAGGCCTTGACCGGCGTCGGGGACTTGGCTGCCTATGCCTACGCGCGCCTTGGGCAATTGGAACGAGCCCTGGCCGTCCTCGAACGTGGCCGCGCCTTTCAGTTGCGCGCGCGCTTGAGCGAGGTGGAATCCGATTTGGCACCGGCGGATGCCACCCGCCTGCAAGAGGCACGATTAGCGCTCACACGGGCAAGACGGGCTTACCAGGCCGCTTTGGAATCCGAGGACGGGGACGTGGCGGCGCGGCAACTCCTGGATCAAGTCACCGGGTTGCATGCTGACTTTTCCACGCTTTTGGACCGATGCGGTCTCGATCCTGTCGCCCAACCACCGCAATTGCGCGAAATCCAGGATGCCGTTTCGACGGGAGAAGCGGAGGCGCTGATTGTCTTCATGGCAACCAGGCAGGGTGGCGCGGCGATCGTTGTGCCCGAACGGGCGGAAGCGGAAGTGCTTTGGCTGCCTGGTCTGAGTGTCGGGGCTCTAGAGGCCGCTCTATGGACACCCGATAAGAACGGCTGGCTCGACCGCTACGATCGTTTCCGCAGCGCCCTTGTCCGCACGCATGGCTACGGCGATGCGGCCAGCATGGCGGCTTGGAACGATGCCATCAACGAGACGAGGGAAGCGCTTTGGTCGATGGGGATGGGATCGCTCTTTGAGTACCTTCAAGCGCGCGGCGTGACGGGAGACAGCACGATCGCCGTGGTGCCCAACGGCCAAATGTCGGCGCTTCCGCTTCATGTTGCGGGCGATGGCGATGGATGTTTCCTGGATGAATGGGCGGTGTGCACGACGCCAAGCATCACCGCCTTCGTAACATCCGAAAAGCGTGCGGCTGAGCAAGGCCGCAGCGCCCGCAATTTGCTCGCCGCAACCGACCCCAACGGAGACCTGGCGACGGCCAATAATCCGGCCACCGATCACTTCCCCGAGGATCGCCGAAAAGACCTGGCCGGGCCGCAGGCTTCGCGCGACGCGGTCATGCAAGCTTTGCCCCATTGCTCGTATGCGAGCTTCTTCACCCACGCCTGGTGGGAGCCCGATCGGCCGGAGCGTTCATGGATACAGCTTGCCGGCAATGACCGGATCGAGGCACGGGATTTCGCCGAGCTTGACCTAAACCAATGCCGAATGATCGTGTTGGGCGCCTGCGAGAGCGGCGTTCCGGGATTGAAACAGTCTCCCGACGAGTTCGAAGGCTTGCCAACCAGCCTCCTGCAAGCGGGGGTTCCGGGTGTACTCGCCACATTGTGGCCGGTCTTCAATCAAACCTCGGCCGCGCTCATCAGCCGATTCTTCCAAGACCATGTCAAAAACGGATGCTCGCCGGCCCAAGCCCTGCAACGCGCGCAACGGGCGTTGCGGGACGGAACGGTCGAGTTGGAACCCGTGACGCATCCCCGCGCCGCATTTTGGATCGAACAGGACGAGAGCGAGCCGCTACGGGCCCAAGGCATCCGGCCATCGGGCGAGCCGGCGCGTGTTGAACGGCAATCGTTTGACCCATCGCAACCGATGTTCTGGGCGGCGTTTGTCTACCTTGGCGCCTGAGCCCAACACGCTGGATCCCGTAACCACTTGTTTCCCATAGACTAAATTCTCCAACATCAGCTTTGAACAGTTTTGACAACTGCCGCGCAAAGGCGGCGCCGGCTATCTCTGGGTCATGTCAAGGGCCACTCCGGTCAGG
>Ga0315336_1000812_pt1 | contig 73897 bp, 76 predicted proteins | sample ASW5metaG_FD_204512 | JGI IMG/M metagenome (GOLD analysis project Ga0315336, IMG submission 204512) | Ammonia-oxidizing marine archaeal communities from Monterey Bay, California, United States - ASW #5 | ecosystem: Environmental > Aquatic > Marine > Intertidal zone | place: USA: California... | reverse complement strand
TGAATGCGGCAATGTGAAGTAGTAGTTTAAAGCAATGCTTGGACTGTATTTATATTTTTAGGGGGTTGCATGAGTAGAAAAATAATAATTTCGATTGCGTTGTTTGTGTTAGTGCTTGTGGGGGGGGTTTCAAAGAGTGTTTGGACGGCTCAGAAATTAACCGTCCAAGATTATATGGAGATCCATCAGTTATATGCTCATTACAACTATGCCATCGACAGTCGTGCTGATGATGGATGGATGTGGGCAAATTTGTTTACTGTAGATGGTGTATTTGAAACACCAAGCGGGCCTGTTAAGGGACATGCACAATTGAGAGAGATGGCTAAACCACAAAACGATGGATCCAATTTAGCACCTGTGCATTTTGCAACAAATATCATTATTAATCCAACGCAAGAGGGTGCAAAGGGATCTTCTTACCTTATTCTTGTAGGTGATACTCAGTCAGGAAAGCAAGTTGTAACTGGGAAGGGTTTTTACGATGACATTCTTGTAAAAACTTCTAAAGGATGGCGATTTCAGAAAAGATCGTACATGCGAGAGGCTTTTCCAGTTGAGTAGTGAGTTAATGAAGGATATTGCTTAGTTAAGCTTGGGTTGAATTGGGATAAGGTTTGCTGAGTGTGCTCGCAGGCCTTTCCCACGGCAACTGTTATTAGCGTTATTGAGAAGGAATTCGACCTAATTCATTTACTAGATCAATCGATCTTCCGAAGAATTGGAAGCCTTGCGAGATCCTATCCTCTAGCGCCTTTCCCTCGAAATGGCCACCCATTCCGCAATAGATTTGATAAACACGACAGGCGTTGGCGATTGCTTGAATTGCTGGTTCAATCTCTTCAGGGTGTTCCAGAACACCCATTGATAGGCTCATGTCTCCAGGCCCAACAAAAACAACAATACCTGGAACCTCAAGGATCTCCTCAATGTTCTCAACTCCTTTCTCTGTTTCAATCATAATCATGGCTAATAGTTCACCGTTTGGATTGAGTGGCCAAACGTCAGCTCGTTTCATATATTCAGAGGTAGGGATACCCCAGTATCGGGATGCCCATCCCGGCCCTAGTCCTCGTCTGCCACGAGGTTCAGGATATTCTGCACCCCTTTGAGGTGGGTAGCGCATTGCACGGACAGCTTTTATTGCTTGCTCTTTTGTCTCGATGTGTGGAAAAACGATTCCAAAGGCACCCATATCTAAGATTTGCTTTACTGCCCAACTAAAGTCCTCGTCACCCTCCATCGGAATTCTAACAATCGGAGTCAATTTGGGTCGATTACTCGAACGGTATAGTAATTGAGAAAGTGTTGTTTCTAATCGATCTAGATCGTAAGGACCATGTTCCATGTCAATAAAAAGCCAATCTCCACTTTCTTTGCTAAATGTATCGAAATCAGTTGCAGCTAATGCCGGTTTCCCTTGTTTAAGATTTTCAATAACACGGTTTAATCTGACAGGTTCGTCAGAGTCTGGGGTTTGAGAAAACAATATTGAAGTCATTGCACTGAGACATATTGCAGCGATGACGTTAATAGAAGCTATTTTTTGATATCTAATGTTTCTAAAAGAGTACTTACCTTTTTTCATAAGTATCCTCCAAGTTTGTGCATAACGATACTACGCGTTTAATGAAAAATAGAAACTTCGGCATTTTTTGTAAAAAATTTATTAAACGGGAACTTAATAAGACACAATGATTTGTGTAATTAATGTAAGAGATAGAATTCTTAAAAATAAAATAATCTAATCTATTGGACGATAGCTCTCGTCTTTCACGCAAGAAGTGAGACTTTTTGTCAGCTTTGGATTGTGTGTCGTATACAATTGAAATTAAAGTTTTATCAGAGACTACGTATTCTATTGTGATTTTTTCTGATTTTCGACAGCTTTGGGAATGTCTACCATCAGGTCAACATCCTTTTCGCCTTCCACTCCGGCGTATTCCAGAACCTCATTCCCTTCCAACGTATCTCGCTTAATAGTGACTCCAAGGCTCCATGGGTCTGTGTAGACCTGGGGGTCATTAATTGTGGCTACATATTCGATTGTTTCTGCATCGACGAATTCCCAGCGTTCAGTAAGTTGCATTTCATCACTGTGGAAGTCACCTGTTACCGCAAACCGTGTGGAATCATTGTGGTTAGTAACATCGACTACTAGCGTATTACCTTCCCAGTGGCCACGAGAATCACCCATCCATAGTTTGATTTTTGTATTAGGGTGTGAACGACGATCTAGAGGAATAATCCTAAATTCGTGTTGCACCTCGTAAAGCATAATTACATAGCCTGGAGGTTGTAAGACTTGAATTAGGTGCGAATAGTAGTTAAGGCGTGGAACGCCATCAGGCCAACCTCTGTTTCTCTGGTCAACCTGTGCGTGATTTGGATGGTTGTAATTATTTAGAACCTCGTCTCGTCGTTTTCGTGCCCATGGGTGATATGGAAGTATCCCACTAGGGGGGTCGACGATCATTGTGGGCATCGTACGTCCCGTTTCCATAGAATTTGGAAGTGCTTCTATATTTAAACCAGAAGTTCCCCCTGAATGGCGCCACAGACCTTCAATGTTTGGTTGTCCATCTGGTAAGTAAGTAGGCCAGTCTCCTTCGTCCAGACCTTCCTCCTTAGCGTTCTCGTTATCTTTCAATAATTGTTCAGTTTGTGTAGATGGTACGGTTAAGCCGTTACATGCAGCTAACAAAAAAACGAAGAGACAAATAAACGAAACCTTGAGTGGCATATTTCCTTGGCGGTTTTAGAAGGGGTTATTAATCAATTGTACTGTACCGGAATAAAGGTACAGATAACCCCTTCTTATCGTGATCAAATGCATAGCATTGGTAGTCTAACAATTGAGCTTTTGGTTCCTTTCGACGGTAGAGGAGCATGCTCATTGTCCATGGACGTGTATAGACGTTAGCATCTTCAAGCGTTGCTTCGTACTCTATATGATCTGGCGAGATCATTGTGTAACGTTCAATAACATGAAGAGCATCGCTATGAAAGTTTCCAACCCCATCCAGCCAAGTAAATCCAGTAAAGTTGTCGACGTTGACTACGAGTGTATTACCCTCCCAGTGGCCACGGGAATCACCCATCCAAAAATCAACATCTTCCTGATGTGTTGTTCCGTTTGTATAGACTCGCCGTTGTGCATGTACGTACTCATACAGGATGATTACATGACCGTTTGTTTGGATTATCTGGAATGGAAAAGGCATATAAGTTGAACGGGGGACACCAGGTAGGTAACATTTACGAACAGGGTCAAGTTCAATCCTGTTCTCAAAGTTTTCTATCTGTTTAGTGATGGCCCATGGTTGGTACGGAATCTCGCCTCCTGCAACGACACTCTGACCAGCTGGTCCATCTGATCCTGCAGAGTGATCTAAAACATTAGTGTTTGCTGTATTAAGGACTTGCCAGATACCTTGAAGATCTGGCACTCCATGGGGTGTTAGTGATGGAAGGTACTCAGTGACCGATTCGTTAGGGATCTGATTGTCAGTAGGTGCGCATCCTAATAATGTGAGTGAAGTTAATACAAAAATAGAAAAGAATAGACCTACTGGCCGATGTTTCATCTTACGATCCTCCTGTGTGATGTTTATTAACAGGGTTCATCGTTGACCCCATCATTTTATATACAGGAAGGCACAGAAGAAAGAATAGGTTTGGCTTGAAAGTTAGCCGTTTTAAACGCAAGTCTTGCCTCAGGTGGTACAGGGAAAAAGCTTTAGCGTTGGCCAGAAGCCGCAGGATCATTAGGTGCACCAGTACCCGATGAGCCAGCAAACAACGTTCGACCATCTGGTAGCGTAACCTGATCGGCGTTAGCTATCTTTCTACCATCCTTGGCCAAAAATCCCGTTGCTGTCACTTCGGCACCGACCGGTACAGAGCTTTTACGCCATCCACGTCTGTACAGAGCGTTTGGTGGACCAAACTCGAGAGCCCAATGATCAACTGTTCCATCGGAGTTAGTTACATCGATCCACAGCCATGCGTGTGGGTTTACCCACTCCATCTTGGCGATAGTTCCTTCTATTGTTATTGGTTTGTTAGCGTCGAATTCAGCCGAGAAGGCGTGGTGGGCCACAACGGATGTGTCGTTGAGTAACAAACAAGTACCAAAGACAAAAAGAATAGGATGTATTTTCATTAAATAATTCTTAGCTTATTGAATACAGAAATATACAACTCATTAGTTAGCTTCGTCAAATGGATATGCTAAGTCGTCATGTTTCTGCATTAGTTATCCTAATCTAATCTCTGAAGGATGCCGTTGTTAAAATGACCACAGTTCCTTATTCAGCAGAGTTCCCCACTTTTGGTTATAGGGATGCACGCTTTTAACAATCTCATTTCCCTTATAGACGGGGCGACCTTCATTAGCCCATTTAAAGAGTGATCCTTGCAGATTTATAGTGTTTGAAAACCCACGATCTTGGAGACCTTCAACGAGTTCGGCCGAACGATAGCCAACTGAACAATAAGCTACTATCACTGCATTAGCAGGAGAATCGTCAATTATCGTCAGCGCTTCTATTTCCGATTCTACTAAGTGAGCACCTTTGAGATGGCTTATGGCGAATTCGTTCGACTCCCGTGCATCGAGTAGAATCACTTCATTCTTGTGATTAGATAAAAGTGTCTCAAGTTCAGAGGTGGTTAGTTGTGGAATATTCGGAAACTCTTTAACTATTAGTCGATCTACCTCGGCCCAGGTATAGAGGTTTGAAGTGTTTGTGCAAGCATTGACTATTAGCAAGAAAAACAAGAATCGAGAAAATGTTCTAATCGTAAGAGTCCTATTCATGTTCATGGCGTACGCTACAAAGATTCTGGATTTTGTTTTAGCCGATAACGATGGACAGCAATAACTGTGTCGGCTGATTTGGGATCAACGACTCCATTGAAGTAGGCCCCTTCATCAATTGCGATCCGTTTGGCAACAATTCGCCCCTCAACATGACCGGTATCTAGAATCTCGACGGTCTCGACGGCCGTAAGTTTACCCTTTGCTGTTCCTCCGATTGTAATTGTTTTTGCTATTGCCTCATCTTCAATTACTGCCTGTTGACCTACTGCAAGGCCATGATTAGGAACAGAAATATGGCCCTCTACTTTTCCTTCAATAATCAGATGTTCGTCGGCACGTATTTCTCCTTTAATTATTATGGTTCTTCCGATTGACGTGATCTCATTTGGATCAAGATTGCTCGCCGGCAACAGATCGCTTACCTTTGATTCGAGAACTTTGGTGTCCTTGTTTAAGTTTTGTTTTAGCATTATTTGTTTAACTAATCTGTTAAATAGAACCTCGAATTCTAGAGCTGTGTATTATCTTATTATTTAATATCGTAAAGAAATTTAATAGCTTGTGCTCGTTAAAATTTCAAGCAAACCCAAGAGCAGAAGTGGAGCGGGAGACGGGGGTCGAACCCGCGACTTTCAGCTTGGGAAGCTGACACTCTACCACTGAGTTACTCCCGCGCAGATTTTCATCGTCGGTATTCACGATAACGAGCTCATTAATTTTAGCTCTCAGTTCTTTTTGATTAATTTTTCGACTTTAGCTTATTAATTATTTGGAGCATTTCTTCAAGCTTCGATTCCATTATTTCTCTAGTTATTCCTTCTAAATTTAATCGAAGCAAAGGTTCGGTATTTGATTGACGGACATTAAAGTGCCAGCTTGGGTACTCAACAGATATTCCGTCCATTCTGTAAATGTGTCCATCGTTATAATGCGTTGCCAATCCTTCGATAGTTCTTTCCGCAGTTTTCATATCTGACATCTCAGTATTAATTTCACCAGAGAGAAAATACTTATCTCGTAATGGAACTAAAAGGTCTGCAAGATTTTTTTTCTTAATTGACATTAATTGAATTATTAAAAGAGCCGGAATAAATCCATTGTCTGCGAAAAAATTATCTCTAAAGTAATAATGTCCTGTGACTTCGCCTCCAAAGATGGCGGCCTCCTCACGCATTCGCTTTTTAAAGAATGCGTGACCGACACGATTCATTAACGCGACACCACCATATTTGGCTACTGTGTCCTTAACACAATGACTTGCGCGAACATCGTAGATAATTTTAGAGTTAGGTTCTTGTAGAAGAAACATTTCCGCTAAAAGTGCAGTTACGAAGTTGCCAGAAACGAATTCACCTTTGCCATCGATAAAAAAACATCGGTCTGCATCTCCGTCCCATGCGATACCAGCATCAGCGTGGTTTGTTCGCACGTGGTCGACAATGTGCTTGCGATTGACTTCTAAAAGTGGATTTGCTTGATGGTTGGGAAATGTGCCGTCAATCTCAAAACATAGCTGGCTTGTTTTACAGGGGAGTCGATCAAATAACCGAGGCGCAACTAGTCCTCCCATACCGCTTCCTGCATCGAGCACGAGATTAAATGGTTGAATAATAGCGGGGTCAATAAAAGATAAAACATGGTCAATATAATCATCGGTTAACTCTGCTGAGTTATAACGACCACGTTTTGTAATTTTTGGAACGCGTTGAGTAAGAAGAGCGTCACGGATGTCAGAAATGCCAGAATCTCCGCTTAACGGCATTACATTTTGTCGTACAAGCTTCATTCCGTTGTATTGCATAGGATTATGGGAAGCTGTAATTTGGGCCCCGCCATCGAAATTTTCACGTGCGACAGCGTAGTACAACATATCTGTTGCTAACATGCCGTAGTCAACCACGTTAGCACCTTGAATTAAGGCTCCTTCAATAAATGCGGTTGCAAGAGTTGGGGATGAAATACGCATGTCTCTAGCTACTGCAATTTTCTTCGCACCTAGGTAATCAACGAATGCACGACCAATCTCTCTCGCTGTTTCCTCGTTTAATTCATCAGGGTATACACCTCTGATGTCGTATGCCTTGAAGATATTTGAATTAATAGTTGTCATGTGAAGTGGAGATTAAAGCTAAGACAAAGAACTGTAACTTGTTATTATTGAGTCATCACCAATGACGATGCCTGGACCAATTTTGGTATGTTGTTCAATTCGAACACGACGTCCGATAATGGCATTATGGACTATAGCATGAGCTCCTATAACAGCCTCTTCAGAGATAAGAGAACCGTCGATCTGTGCGCATGTGCCAACGATGGCTTTTTGGCACACTGTGCTATGTGGTTTTAGACTGGCTCCAGCTTCGACTTTAGCTCTGGCCCCAACAAAACAAGGTCCAAACAGTTGAGCCGTTGGAGCGATGTCTGCTGTTTTATGAACGAATGGTTTTCCATCCGAATTTTCAGTGAATGGAGATGTCTGATATTTGCCGTTCATTATATCTCGATGTGCCTGTAAATATTTTCCTGGAGTCCCGATGTCAATCCAGTAGTCTTCGTTAATGTAGGCCACGAAGGTTTCATGGTTCTCAATAAGAGATGGGAAGTAACTTCGTTCGATGGAGTACTTAGTATTTGGAGGAATCCGATTAAAGGTATTTGGTTCTAGAAGATAGATGCCGGCATTGATCGTATTGCAGTGTATTTCATTTGGATTTGGTTTTTCTAGGAACCTTAGAACATTACTTTTTGTGTCTGTTTCAACAAGACCATACGAAGAAGGGTTGTCAACTGGTGTTAGTGCGATTGTTGCATGGGCTTTTCGGCTTTGGTGTAGAGCTAGGAACTGCGAGAGATTTATATGTGTTAACACGTCACCATTTAGAACTAGGACCGTTTCGTTGTTTAAATATTTTTCTGAAAATTTAATTGCACCACCTGTTCCTAGGGGTTTTGGTTCAACGAGATAGCGAATATCTAATCCAATGTCGGAATCTTTAGGAAGGCTATTTTTGACTGCCTCAGGTTGGTAGTTCAGGCTAAGTATAACCTCATCGATTTCAGGTAATTGTTTTAATAAGTCGATTTGATAGTAGAGGAACGGTCGATCAAAGATTGGAACGGTCGCTTTTGGAAGGTTTAGCGTAAGTGGTCGTAATCGAGTGCCGAACCCGCCAGCCAGTAGTATTGCCTTCATAGTGCTAACTGATCATATTCTAACTTGGGGTAAGTCTCTACGTCAGGATAGAATAAGTTTGAGAGACACGCGAACAGTCCAGTAGAGTAACAATGAATCTACCTAATGCTCTAACGCTCGCGAGAATTTTTCTTGTTCCATTTCTTGTGGTAGTCCTGTTAACTCGTTTCGAGGCTGAGTTGATTTTTGGAGTACCAAAGGAGGTTGTTGGTGCTTTGATCTTCGGCCTGGCTGCATTTACAGATTGGCTTGACGGGTTCCTTGCCAGGCGTCGAAAACAGGTAACAATATGGGGACAATTGATGGATCCACTTGCGGACAAGTTGTTGATAACAGCAGCTTTCATTTCACTTGTGCAGATGGGTACAGCGCCAGCTTGGATTGTGGTAATTATTCTCAGTAGAGAGTTGGCCATTACTGTTCTACGAAGTCTTGCACATACGCGTGGTATTACGATTCCAGCTTCTCGTTTAGGGAAGATTAAGATGGTAGCAGAGGTCGCAGCGGTCCTGTTTTTATTGTTGAGTAATCAGGTTTGGATTTTTAATTTAGTTGGTACCATAGCATTGTGGTTGGTATTGGTAACGGCGTTGTCATCGGCAACGGATTACTATAGATGTTATTATCGTATTTTGTCTGATTCCAGAGTTGAAAATCTTGAAGCAGTTGAACAAGATATTAAATCCAACCCAAAAAATACAGCTTAATGTTTGTCATTGTGCCATACCCTAGGGTTAACGAATTCTTCTAGTCCTTAGGTAGTGCTTTAAGTTCTTGTAAATATTCCGTTGTCTCTTTCAGGTATTCGGTCCCTGGAAAATCTGCCAGTAGACGCTCAAAAAGTTCTAAGGCTTCATCGTTATTTCCAATCCTGCGATATGAATCGGCTAGGTGAAAGTACACGGAATCACGTTGTGTGTAATCTTGATCTCTTTCAAGAACTTCAACGAATCGTTCGATCGCACCCGGATACCATCCTTTACGGTAATAGAATCGTCCAACTACATAGCTAGATTCAGAAAGGCGATCTCGTGCTTCGCGTATTCGTAGTGTGGATTCATTTACCAGGGAACTTTCTGGGTAACTTTCGAAGAGAACCTCGAATTCTTTTATAGCGTTTCTAGTATTGGCCTGGTCACGCTGAGCTGTTCTCATTTGCTTAAAATAAACCATAGCTATTTTATATTGAGCGTAATCAGTGCGTGGGTGAGAAGGATAAAGTGAGAGAAAATCTCTAAATTCTGCGATCGCAGAGATGGACGCTTCTTCTGTTCCCTCACCTTCGTAAGTATCTCCGACACCCAGTCTGGCCTCAGCGCGTAGCGGACTTTGCGGGTAGTTGTTTCGAAGCTGAAGAAAATATTCTCGAGCACGGAGCCAGTCTTCTTCTTCAAGCGCCGATGTCCCACGTTCGAGAAGTAATTCATCGGCATCAACTGTGGTCGGCGTTATATCAATTACAGACGAAGAACATCCGAGAAGCAATGATGTTGTGCTCATCGCGAGCACAAGCCATAATCGTGTAAAGAAAAAAATTAGTTTCATGGTAAATTATTTTTTATGGTTTACTTTTATAACAAAGAGTCGTTAAGTAATAAAAATTATTCATTTTGGTATTTTGTTTGTCATGCGATGCTTTCACAGGCGACCTCCAGAAGTTTTCGAGTATTAGCTTCTGGAGCGCCTCCTTTAAAGATAGCCGATGCTGCAACTAATATATTGGCTCCAGACTTTACAACTTCAGCTGCGTTGCTTGATTTGATGCCACCATCTATTTCGATGAGAGCTTGGCTGCCTACGCGATCGAGCATAGCTCGAACCTCTTTGATTTTTGACGAACTTGCCGGAATAAATGTTTGTCCTGAAAAACCAGGATTTACTGACATAACGAGGACAAAATCTAACAATTCAGAAACTGACTCTAAAGTTGTTATGGGTGTTGATGGATTAAGTGCCACTCCTGCTTTGGCTCCCAACTCCTTAATGGTTGTTAGGGTTCGATGAAGGTGCGGAGAAACTTCTACATGAACCGAGAGCATTGAGGCTCCAGCCTTGGCAAATGCCTCAATGTGTCGTTCAGGTTCAACGATCATTAAGTGAACGTCAAGGGGTAAGCGAGTGGTTTCTTTAAGAGCTTTTACAATAGGGATTCCAATCGTAAGGTTTGGGACAAAGCGTCCATCCATTACGTCAACATGTATAAAGTCGGCACCGCCTCTTTCTACTGCTGCGACTTGATCGGCAAGATAGGCGAAGTTAGCAGATAAAATAGACGCGGCTATTTTCGGTTTCATTGGCTAACCTCGAGAGAAATAGATTCTCCTGGAGCAATTTGAAAACCAGCTTGTGGTGATTGTCGAAGCACTATGCCTGGAGGCACATTAGCATAGGGATGTTCTCCTACGACGGTTACTCTGAAACCACTTGTCCTAAGAATTTCTTCAGCTATCGAACCGTTAACACCGATAAGATCCGGCATTACATAGGTTCGTTCTCGTTCGCCTCTGTTAATTAGCAATGAGACATTTTGGCCTCGGTCTTTAGTGGAAGGTGTTTGGGCCACTATTGCATCGGTTTGAAATCGTTTGGATTTAATTTCAGATAGGTAGTTTAACGTGAAGGCGTTTTCCTCTAAACGTTTTCTTGCTGATGTCTCAGAGGCACCGATCAGGACTGGTATCGAACTAGGAGTTAAACCAGAACTGAGCCAGAGTCTGACGTTTCGTCGACGTCTCGTTGTTAGGCTTGGATTAGGTTCTTGTGATACTACAAGTCCAGGCTCAATCGTTGGATGGATGCGTCGAGATGGATCTATTTTTGCGCCAAGTGCAATGTCTGCTAAGGCAAGTTGTGCTTCTTGAGGTGTTAAACCTGTGAGGTTAGGAACGATTACCTCGCGAGTTTTCAATGCCAGTTGGAATCCACCAATTGCAAAGAGGCCATATGTCGCAATTAAAAAAGCTAGGAAAAGGATCGATGTTCCCATTCGAACCGCCAATTTTTTAATCGCATATTTAGTAGACATTAGACTCTTAATTTTAGGACGAGTGCATGTTTATAACAACTTTTAGATAGCATCGCGTTTCATAGAAACGGCAAAAAAAGCCTCGAGTTGGTCTCGAAATGGCAATGTTTGAAAGTGCCAGTTGTTGTCCATGAACGGTTCAAGTTCGAGAGGCACTTCGCGATTAAGGGCAAAAGAAGGGTGACTTTTGAGGAACCGTTCAATGACTTCTTGGTTTTCTTCGGGTTCGCTTGAGCATGTGGCGTATACAAGTTGTCCGCCTGGAACAACAACGGTTGCTGCTGCATTGAGTAATTCTAGTTGCATTGTTCCAAGTATTGGTAACTCCTCGGGATGAAGTTTCCAGCGGATATCAGGATCTCGTCTTATTGTTCCAAGTCCTGAACAAGGTGTATCGACGAGAACACGGTTGAAGACAGAATTAAATGGTGGATATTTTAAATCAAACAGAACAGTGTTAGTGCATTGAGTGCTACAGCGAGAGAGAATATCTAAAAGCAAAGCGAGTCTTTTTTTGCGCAGATCGCCGGCAACAAGTAATCCGTTGTCAGACATATTTCCAGCAATTGCCAAAGTTTTCCCTCCTGGTGAGGCGCAGGCATCCAGAACTTTATCGCCAGGTTTAGCCTGGACTAGTTGGGCTACCAATTGTGATGCTTCGTTCTGGATAAGGAATAAACCTTCTTTTGCTTCTGGAGTTGTGAGTGGATTTCCATCTATTACTATTAGCGTTAAAGGTGACCAACGACCCAGTTGAACGTTAACACCACGGTTTCCGAGTTTGTCGATCAGCGCGTTCGTTGTTGTCTTTACTGTATTAACGCGTAAGGCGATCGGAGCAGGTTTATTGTTGAATTGAGCCCAAGTTTCGGTAGCCTCAAATCCATATCGATTAAGCCAGCGTTTAACAAGCCAGCGAGGATGTGAAAGGGTAGTTGATAAATAATCAAGGAGAATCTTTATGTCGACATCTTTTGAGGGTATATGTGTTTTATTTGGTCTCGGAGGCAGATAAAACTTTTTAGCTTGACGACTTACAGATCTAAGAACGGCGTTAACGAAGCCAGAGGCGCTATGTTTTCCGCAAGTTCGTGCCTGTGATACAGAATCGTTAATTACTGCATGACTTGGAACACGGTCGAGATAAAGTATTTGGTATGTAGATGCACGAAGAAGATCTAAAATTTCATCATCTAGTGTGTCCAGCGGTCGTGTTGAAACTTGTCCTAGAATGGTATCAAGAGTTGCTCGCCATCGAAGTGTCCCCATTACTATTTCAGAAGCGAGCGCTCGATCTCTTGGATCAGATAACTTTTTATTAACCTCGGCTTGCGCTTGCGGAAGATTCTCACGACCGGTATGAACATCGCGAAGCACTTTATAAGCAGCTTCTCGGGCAGGCGCTGTCATAGGGGATTAATGTTGAAGCTTAGGCCAGTCTTAATGTTGTGGCCGGCCAAAAAAGCACGAGAAGAAAGAACTCGTCCACCTTCTGGTTGGATCTCTAAAATTTTCAATGCTGTGTTTTTTCCAGCAGCAATCATTAAACAATCACCTGTTGCTTTTATTATTTCACCAGGTTTTGGTCTATGACCGTCAACGTTGCGCAGAATAACGTCAGCAACGATTGTTCGGTGCAGTATATAGCGAATTTTTTTTAAGTATGTAAATCCATGGGGCCATGGGTGAAGGCCTCTAATCTGGTTGTGAATTGTCATAGCAGAAGCAGACCAATTAATTAAACCATCTTCTTTTGTAAGTCGAGGGGCAAACGTAGCGCGATCATGATCCTGTTCTTTTTCTGAAATTTTATTGTTCTCTAGTTCGCTTACAGTTTCTGCAATAAGACTTGAGGCGAGTTCGGCTAACCTTTGTTCTATGAGAGTGCTAGTCTCTTTTTGATCTATTAATATTTTTTTCAATTTTAAGATAGGGCCTGCATCCATTTCTTTTACTAGTTTAATGACACTAATGCCAGTTTCTTTCTCGCCTGCCATAACTGCCCGTTGAATTGGCGCTGCACCACGGTATTTTGGCAAGAGTGAGGCATGTGCGTTGATTAATCCAAACTTTGGGAGCGTTAAGACCTGTTCTGGAAGCATCTTTCCGTACGCAGCAACTATGCCAAGGTCCGGCTTTAACTGTGTGAGTGTTTCTAGAAATACCCGTTCTTTAATTTTCTGAGGTTGAAGCACGGGAATGTTGTTTGTTTTTGCTAACTGCTTTATAGGGGACTCAGATATTCGTTTGCCTCGACCTCTTGGACGGTCAGGTTGAGTAATTACAGCAATGACCTTGTGGTTTGAAGAAAGGATACGTTTAAGAATTGGTACAGCGAAATTCGGTGTGCCGAAAAAAATTATTTTCACCACGTCCCCGTGCGTCGCTTTTTGTTGATTTTTCTTAAAATTAGCTCTCGTTTTACTCCGCGCAAGCGATCTAAATATAGAGAACCTTCAAGATGGTCAAGTTCATGTTGGAATGCCCGTGCTAGCAGGTCTGTGCCTTCAAATGTTTCAGTTTTTCCTTGTTGGCTAAGTCCTCGAATTACGATCCGTCTTGGCCTAGGAACAACCACTTCGAAACCAGGAAGACTTAAACAGCCTTCTTCCTCTTTTTGGATTCCTGTGCATTCAATTATCTTTGGGTTAATCATCGCGATAAGGTCATTAGTGTTTTCCCCTAACGATGTATCAATCACTATAATACGAAGACTTATTCCTATTTGTGGTGCGGCGAGACCAATTCCCTGAGCTGCGTACATGGTTTCAGTCATGTCTTCGATTAGCACTCGAATGTCTGATGTTATTTTGTCGATTGCTAGCGCTGGAGTGTGCAGCGTTTCGTCGCCGTATTTCACGATCTGTCTGAGCATCAGGAACTATTGTAATAGAGAGATTGTTGCACGAAGCGTGGTCTTTTATATAAATTCTAAAAAGGAGAGAAAAAGCAGTAGAAACCAAGTGATCTATGGCTTCAGGAATAGAAGCTGATTTTTAAGTGAGGGCTTTCTCAGCTAAAATTTAATCTCTGGCTGTGCCGTTAACCTCAAAGACAATTCCGAGTGATTCACTGAAGTCAAGATATGCGTATGTACCGCCTTCTTTGCCGTTAGTCCATTCTCCACCCTTTGTTTGGAGTTCATCGACCATGTCTTGCATCTGGTCTCCGACATTAATGGCTATGTGTTGTGCAGCGTTACCCTTGTACCTTTCGATGTAATCTGACCATGGATTCGGTGAACCGACAGGTGCAATAATTTCGATTCCAATATTTTCTTGCTGCCAACTGGTTAACCTAAGGTACGCCTCGTAGCTCCAGTTTGATTCCGGAGGATATTGAGCACCTTTGTATTCATTGACCTGAGGTTGTGGAATGCCAAGCACATCGGCATATGCTTGCACAGCCTGGTCTGCGTCACGGACAGCAAAGCCTACGTGTGTAACAGCATGAGTTCCCAATGCTGTAACCGGTTGTGTGGCCGAGGCAGAATTAGCTTCTGATGCCATTGTGTGCGTTATGAGTTCAATAGTTGTTCCAAGAAGTTCTCGGAAGTCAATAAATGCATAGTCGTCTTCGGTTGAGCCGCCAGTCCAAGTGCCCCCCCTTGCTTGTAAGAGTGCACGTGTATCGTTTATGTCATTGTTGACTGCGAAACCTATACGATGAATACCTGGTCCAAATTCTTCAAGGTATTCATGAATGGGACCTGATTCGCTAATAGGTTGGTTGATTTCAACTCTAAAATTTGGAAGTGACACTGATGCAGACTTAAGTTCTACTTGGCTGCCATTTGGCAAATTAAGAGTTTTCGCCTGTATCGATGATTTCGACAGTCCGAAAGCGTCAGCGTATCCAGCAACTGCTTTCTCGATATCTTCGACAACAACGGCTACATGTGTGATCGGAGCGCCGCCTATCTCAGCTTGGGCCTGTGCGTAACTATTGCTAGTCAAATTTAAGGTGGCAGCAATTACTGCAGGAACGAGAATGGTTTTAGAGAATTTATTCATCATGTCCTTCCTGATGTTACCGTCACAACAGAATAATTTATCAGTAGCATTTCGCAGGATCGAACCTTAACAGGTTAGAATTTTTGATGCAATAATTTATCCAAACATAATATTAACGATCAAAGTTGCTGCTAGAATTCCAGCTATGTCTGCAATAAGGCAGGCTGGTACTGTATGGCGAGTGTTTTTGACTCCGATAGCGCCGAAGTACACCGCCAATGTATAGAAGGTTGTTTCGGTGCTGCCCTGGTACGTGCTAACCATATATCCAATCAGGGAATCAGGTCCGTGTGCTGTCATTGTTTCGGTAGCAACCCCAAATGCACCAGAGCCTGTTAGGGGCCTTAGTATTGCCATTGGAAGGGCTTCGCCTGGCATTCCAATAAGTGCTGTCGCAGGCGCCACTAAACCTACCAAGAAATCAAGAGCGCCTGATGCACGAAACATTCCAACACAGACAAGCACAGCTACCAAGTACGGAATAATACGTATTGCGACCTGGAATCCTTCTTTAGCACCTTCAACAAAAGACTCATATACCCGGATTCGATGAATCCAGCCGTAGAGTAATAAGCTTGCGACTAACACTGGAAGTATCCAGTGAGATGCCATCTCACGAAGGGTAGTAGTAAAGTCTTCGGTATTAGTGCGTTCAGAGAAATGATTAATCGCAAGGATTACAAATACAAAGAAGAACGTTAATCCAAGGAGTCTGCGTGTTTTAGAGGCTTCAGGAGTTTTGGCATTTGTTGGTTCCGCCGCTTTAACTGTTGGAGTCTCTGTTGTTGCACTAGGATCAGAAATGGGTGGCGGTTCTGATATTCGATAATAAGGAAACCTAGACAGCAAGAGTGCAGCTGTAACGCCGACTATTGTTGCACAGCCACTTGCAAACCACGTGGACAGAAAAATTCCACTAGCATCAATTGATCCTAATGAGGCACGAAGTGCAATCATTCCAGACGGAAGTATTGCGAGCCCAGCTGTATTAATTGCAAGAAAGAGAACCATTGCATTAGTGGCGGTTCCGGTTCGACTGTTAAGGGAATTGAGTTCTTGGATAGCCTTGATACCAAATGGTGTTGCTGCGTTTCCAAGTCCAAGCATGTTGGCTGAAATATTCAAGAGCATAGCGCTCATCGCTGGGCTTTCCATAGGGACCGAAGGGAAAAGAAGTCGCATTACAGGACTAATTGCTCTGGAAATACGAGTCATAAGTCCTGCGTCTGTTGAAACACGCATAAGGCCAAGGAAGAATGCCATGACTCCGACTAAGCCGATGGCCAGGTCAACGGCACCTCGTGCAGATACAAGAATGGCATCTGTTAAAGATGACATCTGGTTGGTTAGGGCAGCAGCTAGGATAGAAGCAAGCGTGACAAGTACGAAGAGTCCGTTAAGCATTATAGCGGTGTTAGCCTCAACAAGCGGACAAAGTTAATACATAGGGCAGTCATGAAAGCCTATGTTTAGTGTAAAAACCGATGCAGGCTAATCTGCATAGCCAGTTTAAAGATAATATAAATTGAATGAAAAACTGATTTCGCACTTGACTAATATTAGCAGGAAACTCCTTATAGTTAAGGTCTGTTTGATTAACTGCTTACGAAGCTTTAGATTAAGGAGTATCATTGATTATTGACAGCTTAGCTAGACCTCTGATATTTTTGATTATCTTATTATGGCTTCAACGATCAGCCTTTGCGTTCGCTTTAACTATTTGACTACTTCGACTTACTGGTGGGGGTTCTACTGGTTTAGCCGAATTTCTGGAGGGGCTGTCATCTAGGTCAAAAGGTCAAACAGGGACACAAAATTAAGCCTCTTTAGCTGTTCAGATAGTTGAAGAGGCTTTTTGTTATGTACAGAAACTTATGCAAGCCAAACTGTGTGCGACCGTAACCGGAACTACTACTCAAGAGCTTCGTGCAGCACGGGATCAGGTTGTCGGGGCTGATTTAATCGAGCTTCGGTTGGATTATGTGCACCGCCCAGATGTTATTGGTGCTCTTGCCGATCGTAGTAGTCCAGTAGTGATCACGTGTCGGCCAACTTGGGAAGGGGGGCAATTCGATGGATCTGAGGAAGAGAGACGAGCATTCTTAACTCAAGCATTAGATTTAGGTGCTGAGTATGTCGATCTGGAATGGGGTGGCGGATTCAATGATTTAATACGTGCTAGAGAGGGTCGAAATATTGTGCTTTCGACACATGAATTTAAAGGAATGCCTAATGACCTCGTAGACCGGTATAGAGCTATGCGTGCGACAGGTGCAGAAATAGTTAAAGTAGCCGTTCATGTAACGAAATTAAGTGATATGTTGCAACTTCGAGATATTGATGTTTCTCTGAATGAGACGAAACGAATTGTTATCGGTATGGGGTCAGCTGGAATAGCCTCTCGCGTGCTACCAGATCTATTTGGTTCATGTTGGACATACGCTGGGAAAGGATTCGCACCAGGACAGATTGATCTGAACCGAATGATTAAAGAGTTCCGCGTGCGTGATATTACTTCCAATACCGAGATTTATGGTGTTCTTGGATCTCCGCTTGGTCATTCGCTCTCTCCAGTTATGCACAATGCAGGATTTGCTTCGATTGGTCGTAATGCTGTGTACCTGCCGTTTGAAGCGTATGATGTTGAAGATTTTTTGACGGTTGCAAAGGCTTTTTCGGTTAATGGTGTTAGTGTCACGGCACCATTTAAAGAAAAAGCAGTAGAACACTTATCGACGTACGACAATTTTTGCAGTCAGATAAACGCTGTTAATACATTACGTTATGACAAAAATGGTTGGAATGGAATCAATACAGATGTGCCTGGATTTCTTGAACCCTTGTCGAGTCAGGTCAATCTTACGAATTCTCGAGCTGCTATTCTCGGGAATGGAGGAGCAGCTCGTGCCGTAGCAGTAGCTTTAATCAGTTTAGGTGTAGCGGTCACTATTTATGGACGCAACCAAGAAAAATCAAAGGAAGTTGCTCGGTTGGTTGATTGTTCGTTTGAGGGCTGGCCTCCTCCGGAAGATTCTTGGGATTTACTAGTCAATACGACACCAATTGGTACATATCCTAATGTTAATGCTAGTCCACTACCAGACGGTCCGTTTAACGGGAGGATTGTCTACGACTTAGTCTATAACCCGTTAGTTACTCGATTGCTGGCTGATGCTTCAGCTGCTGGTTGTAAGACGATCGGTGGATTAAGGATGCTTGTGTCGCAGGCCTTGCGTCAGTTTGAATGGTGGACAGGCAAGGCTTTGCCGCGTCAAGTGTTCGAGAAAGCTGTCGAGAGTCACCTGAATTATGTATCCAATTAGATTGAGTTTTAATTATGCGTGAAACATCTTTCGAAGAATTTTCTGAACTTGCAAACCATGGCACCTTTGTTCCTGTGTTTAAGGAGGTAGTGGCCGATCTCCTCACTCCAGTATCCGCATTTATCAAGATTGCTGAATATTCAGAAAATGCGTTTCTATTTGAGAGCGTGGAAGGAGGAGAACGGGTAGGTCGGTACTCGTTCCTAGGCAAGGATCCATTCATGATCTTGAAATCTCGGAAGGGTAAAACAATTATAGAACATGGAATGGATTCTAAAGAACGTCCTGAAAGATTTATGGAAGTGCTACGTGAAGTGATGGCTGAGTACACCTCTCCCTTAGTGCCTGGACTTCCAAGATTTACTGGTGGGGCTGTTGGGTTTTTAGCCTACGAGGCAGCTGGGTGGTTGGAACCATCACTAGAGAAAGCCTGGAAGAAGCATGGCAAGATTGAACGTCAAGGGGATGATGATGCTGCTTTTATGTTGTTCGATACCATTCTTGCTTTCGATCATGTCAAGCATCGAATCTTGATTATTGCGAATGCTCACATTCAAAAAAATAGCGATCTGAGGTCTCAATACAAATTAGCCCAGGCTAAGATACATTTTCTTGAACGTGAACTAGAACGGAGTTTGTCGGAATGTGACATAGAACCAGCTAACGAGATAGTGTTTCAATCTAATGCAACTCAAGAATCATTTGAAGAGAATGTTTTAAAAGCAAAAGACTACATTCGAGCTGGTGAAATATTTCAAGTTGTACTTTCTCAACGTATCGAAGTGGATGTTACGGTTGATCCTGTTATGGTCTATCGAGCTCTGAGGTACGTGAATCCATCTCCATACATGTATTTTATTCGGATGGGCGCACTAACGATTGTTGGGGCCTCGCCTGAGATGTTAGTTCGTGTTGAAGGCAATCTTTTAGAGACGCATCCAATTGCAGGAACTAGACCCAGAGGACAAACGGAGGAGGAGGACTTGCAGCTTGAGGATGAACTCAAGAAGAACGAAAAAGAAAAGGCAGAGCATGTCATGCTCGTCGACCTAGGTCGAAACGATCTTGGTCGTGTATGTGAGTATGGTTCGGTAAGCGTTCCTTTGTATATGGGGTTAGAGCGGTACTCGCATGTTATGCATTTGGTGTCCAGAGTTAAGGGGCAGTTGGCACAGAATTACGATCGATTAGATGCGCTAGCTTCTTGTTTGCCAGCTGGAACGGTTTCAGGTGCTCCAAAGATTCGCGCGATGGAGATTATTGCAGAACTTGAGTCAGAAGCTCGCGGGATTTATGCAGGTGCGATTGGCTACCTCGACTTCGCAGGACAATTAGATTGTTGTATTGCCATTAGAACTATTGTGATTAAAAACGGTAGAGCATATGTACAAGCAGGTGCAGGCATTGTTGCGGATTCGGATCCAACTTCTGAGTACCAGGAGACTTTAGATAAGGCATCCGCATTACTTCGGGCGCTTGAAATAGCACAGAGTGCTAAGGGTTTTAAAGGAATAGGTTCAAGTTAGTACAGATGGTATTAGTAATCGATAACTACGACTCATTTACTTATAACCTTGTACAGTACTTGGGCGAACTTGGCGCTGATCCGTTCGTGCGTCGAAACGATGCTCTTGAAATTGATGAAATTCAAAACTTGGCACCTCAGTATATTGTAATTTCGCCAGGCCCTGGGCGACCAGAGCATGCGGGTATAGCAGTTAACGTTGTCAGAGAATTTGCTGCTCGTATTCCAATTCTTGGTGTTTGTCTTGGGCATCAAGTTATTGGTTTGGCTTTCGGAGCCTCAATCGTGTCAGCACCATCTTTAGAACACGGCAAATGTTCTACTGTGACTCATGATGGTCGTGGTGTTTTTTCTGGGATTGATGGCAAATTCACTGCTGGTCGTTACCACTCTTTAGCTGTAGCCGAAGTGCCATGGCCTGAAGAATTAGAGATAGCAGCAAAGTCAATTGAAGACAATACGATTATGGGGATTCGACATAAGAAATTTCAGGTCCACGGCGTACAGTTTCATCCAGAATCTGTCCTAACGAGTAAAGGCAAAAAAATCATCAGTTCCTTTTTGGATTGCAGATTGTAAGTAGGTCACAGGATGTTTTCAGAATTGATTAAGAAAATTCACCAACGGAACAATCTAACTGAGGATGAATCGATTGCGGTGATGACGGAAATTATGGATGGTCGCGCAGCTCCAGCTCAAATTGCTGGTTTATTGATAGGGCTCTCTATGAAAGGGGAGCGACCAGCGGAAATAGTTGGATTAGTAAAAGCTATGCGAGCCCGTGCAGTGCCATTATCTCATTCATTTGACTCGGTATTTGATACGTGCGGCACTGGTGGAGATGGAGCCCAGACCTTTAATGTTTCATCGCTGGCTGCATTGACATTGGCAGCGTGTGGTGTGCGAGTGGCTAAACATGGCAATCGTTCGGTGTCGAGTAAATGTGGAAGCGCTGATCTGTTTGAGGCGCTTGGAGTAAATGTGAATGCATCATCGGAAGTAGTTGGGAATTGCCTTAGAGAGACTGGGATCGCTTTTTGTTATGCTCCCACGTTTCATCCTTCAATGAAGCACGCGGGACAGGTTCGTCGCGACTTAGGCGTTCGAACGGTTTTTAATCTCCTTGGCCCATTAACTAATCCGGCTGGTGCTAGTAGGCAAGTTGTTGGAGTGCCACGTCCTGAGCACACCGATCTTTTAGCAAGGGCTCTAGCGATGTTAGGTTCAAAGCGAGCATGGGTAATTCATAGTTCGGATGGATTGGACGAGATCTCTATTAGCGGTCACACTAAAGTAGCTGAATGTGTATCTGGTTCTGTTCATACTTTTTATATTCATCCTTCTGACTTTGGAGTGAAGACTGCCGAACTTAGAGAGCTTCGGGTTTCTGGTCTTGACGAAAGCGTTGCTATCGCTCGAGATGTATTAGCTGGAAACCATGGGTCAGCTAGAAATTTTGTTTCGGTTAACGCTTCAGCAGGGTTATTGATTTCTGGCTTTGTTGAATCATTGCGTGAAGGAATGAAGCATGTTCAAAGGGTTTTAGACGAGGGACTTGTAGCTAAAAAACTCGAAGAATTAGTGCTTTGCTCCCAGGCTAAATCCCCTGGAGCACGGCCAGTTTAGGAAGTCAGATGTCACCAATATCGAAGCCTGATCTTTTGGCAGCAATCGTAGCGGCTACTAGACACGATGTTGAGTATAGAGAGCAAAAGCGTAGCTACAAAGAGATTGAAAGCTTAGCAGTAAAGGTTTTACCGAGAGTAGAGACTTTTCGAGCTGCTCTTACAAAAGAGCAAGGCTTTAATGTTATAGCAGAGTGTAAGCAACGCTCTCCTATTAGAGGAGTACTGCGTGCCCATTACCAGCCTGATTTAATTGCTATTGATTACGCTAAAGCGGGTGCGGTTGCAATTTCAGTCCTAACAGAACCAGCATTTTTTAGCGGATCGTTGAATGACCTTGCGCTTGTTCGAGATACGGTTGAATTGCCGTTGCTTTGCAAAGATTTTATTGTGTCTTCATATCAGATTGTTGAAGCTCTGGAATCAGGAGCTGATGCAGTTTTGCTAATTGTGTCGGCGTTAGACGACGAAACGTTAGGGTTGTTAATTCAAACTGCTGGTAACTACGGCATGTCGGCGTTAGTTGAAGTACACGATGGTGTTGAATTATCACGAGCTGTTGATGCAGGAGCAGAGATTATTGGTGTTAATAATAGGAACCTTCGCACTCTAGATGTTAATTTAGAAGCCTCTCAGTTGTTAATCTCTAAGATACCAAAATCCATAATTACCGTTTCAGAGAGTGGGATTAAGACACACCAAGATCTAGTTTGTCTTCACGAGGCCGGATACGATGCGTTTTTAGTCGGGGAATCATTAATGACTAAGCCATCGCCAGGGAAAGCTTTGCAAGATCTTCTAAGTAACAAAACTATTGTTGGGCTTAAGTCTGATGTTTCTGGGCTTGTCCAGACTGGAGATAACAACAATGGTGAAGGTTAAGATTTGTGGAATTACTAGGCGATCGGATGCCCTGTTAGCTAGTAATCTAGGAGCTGCATTCTTAGGTTTTATTTTCTGGGAAAAAAGCCCACGTTACATTCGTCCGTATGAAGCAAAAGAAATTGTTTCAACTTTGCCATCCACAGTAACGCCGGTAGGAGTATTCGTTGATGCCTCTAGCGGTTGGGTAAAGGAAGTGGCTTCTATTGTTAATCTTTCAGTTGTGCAACTCCATGGTCGAGAGACGGTTGAGTACTCTAAAAGTCTTCCTTATCACGTGATCAAAGCTGTTCCATTACGGAGCCCCAGAGACATCGAGGAAGCAAAGAGTTTACCCTCTGAGATTACTGTTCTAATAGATGCATATGATCCAATTAAAAAAGGTGGAACGGGTAGAGCAGTTAACTGGTCTACTGCATCTCTTGTATCTAAAGGGCGGCGCGTCTTTCTTGGGGGTGGTTTAAGTCCTGAAAATGTAGCAAAGGCCATCACGAAAGTTCGACCCTATGCTGTTGACGCTTCATCTCGTCTTGAGTCAACACCCGGCGTCAAAGATGGTTTGTTACTTCATGCGTTTTTTGAAGCGGTTAATTCTGTCTCTTTTAATGACTCTGAGCAAGATATTCAGTAGCTTCGAAGTGTTCGGAATATAGATAATGAAGAACATGAATTCAGAGATAACAGTTCCTGTTTTTGGTCAACGCGATCCAGACAAGCGCGGGTACTTTGGTGCGTACGGTGGTCGTTTTGTGCCTGAGACATTGGTGGCTCCAATTGAGGATCTTGAGAAGGCTTATTTTAAGGCTCGTTGTGATCCTGATTTCATTGCGTCACTTTCTGGCTTGTTAACAAGCTATGCAGGTCGACCCACTCCTGTTTATGAAGCTCAACATTTATCTAGTGAGTTGGGTGGGGCTCGAATATTTCTTAAACGCGAAGACCTTGCGCATACTGGAGCGCACAAGATTAATAATGCGTTGGGACAAGCATTCTTAGCTCTTCGTATGGGAAAGAAACGGGTGGTTGCTGAAACAGGAGCTGGTCAGCACGGAGTTGCGACTGCAACTGCATGCGCTCTTATGGGACTTGAGTGCGAGGTTTATATGGGCACCGAAGACATAAAGAGGCAAGCATTAAATGTTTTTCGAATGACTTTGTTAGGTGCTTCTGTAAATAGTGTAGATGCAGGAAGTCGGACTCTGAAAGATGCGATCAATGAGGCCATGCGTGATTGGGTGGCTAATGTTAAGAGCACTCACTATTTACTAGGTTCTGTTCTTGGTCCACATCCGTATCCGTTGATGGTTCGGGAGTTTCAGTCTGTGATCGGTAGGGAAGCTCGTATTCAATTTTTAGAAAAGGTAGGAAATCTTCCGGATGTAGTGGTGGCCTGTGTGGGAGGTGGTAGTAATGCTTTAGGCATCTTTGATGGGTTTATTGACGATGCTACTGTTCGTTTGGTCGGTGTGGAAGCTGGAGGTGAATCATTGTTGACTGGTTGCCATGCTGCACGTTTTGCTAAAGGGATGGTGGGGGTTCTGCAGGGCACACGCAGCTACGTGTTACAGGACTCAGACGGGAATATTAACCTTACTCATTCAATTTCAGCTGGTCTAGATTATGCGGCGGTTGGACCAGAACATGCTTGGCTTAGAGATCTTGGAAGAACAGAGTATACCAACGTTTCTGATGATGAGGCGCTAGAGGCTTTTCAGGTGCTAGGTAAGTTAGAGGGGATTCTTCCTGCTCTGGAATCAGCTCATGCTATTGCCTATGCTTGTCAATTAGCACGTGAGCTTGGATCGGATCGAACCATATTAGTAAATTTGTCTGGTCGTGGTGATAAAGATGTACAGTCAATCAAAGATCGACAGTCTGAATTTAGCAGGGAGTGATGTCTAAAATTGACGAAGTATTTTCTCGGTTGCGAGCTTCAAAGCAGTCTGGTTTAGTAACTTACGTAACAGCTGGAGATCCTGACAAGGAACGATCGGCAGTTATTCTTCAGGCATTAGATCGCTCGGGCGTAGACGTGCTCGAAGTTGGCATTCCATTCTCTGACCCCTTAGCGGATGGACCAGTTATTCAGAGGGCATCTGAGCGAGCAATAGCGGGCGGTATGACACTGACATCAAGTCTCGAGTTAATTGATAAGGTCCGTTCAACAATCTCGGCAGCGGTTATAGTGTTTACGTACGTTAATCCGATGTTAGCATATGGTGTTGAGAAGTTTATGAGGCGTTCTTCTGAAGTAGGCGTAGACGGCTTGTTAGTTTTAGACTTACCTATTGAAGAGTCAAAGGAATTTCGGGATTTCTCTATAAGTGCTGGCATTGATCCTATTTTCTTAGTTAGTCCTACTACAACTGATGAACGAATTAAAAAGGCAGCAGAATTGGGAAGGGGATTTCTCTACGGGATCTCAAGGTTAGGCGTAACGGGGGAACGAGACACAATAGCTAGCGAAGCTAGGTTTCTTGTTGAACGTGTCCGTCGGTTTACCGACTTACCTATTGCATTAGGATTTGGGATCTCAAGCCCAGAACAGGTAGCTGAAGTTGGACAGTTTGCCGATGCTGCTGTTGTTGGTAGCGGTCTCGTTAAAAAAATTTCAAATGTCTCAAATGATGAAGATCTAGCGGGTGTTGTTAGTCACTACATTCGTTGGCTTAAGGGTGAAAGCTTAATCCACTAATGTCAGAAGATTTGAAAGAGTCTCAACGTGCTCAAACTCAATTAGTTAAGGATGTTTCAGTGCTTATGAATGAATGTAGGCAAAAAATTGATCAATTAGATTTAAAACTTGTCGAGTTGTTAAACAAACGTGCTGAGTTTGCTCTTGAGCTAGGTCGGTTAAAGAAGACAATTGGAACGAAAACTTATCAACCTGACAGAGAGGCTGCTGTTCTTAAAAATGTTTGCAATGTGAACCGAGGTCCACTTGGCAAGGAAGCAATCACGAAACTCTTTGAGCAAATTATTAATGAGAACAGGCGATTAGAATGTCTCGTAGAAGAAGAGAATAAAAAAAATATTAGCGAAACAAAGAATTTTTGATTAATTTTTCAACAGAGGGAGGCGCGTAGGTATGGTAGTTGTTATGGATGAGCGGGCATCGGAAGATCAGATCCAGCACGTTATAGAATTACTTGGCGAAAAAGGATTTGACGTGCATCGATCAGTGGGTGCCTTACGAACGGTTCTGGGTGCTGTTGGAGGTAATCGTAGTTTTGATACACGACTCATCGAAGTAATAGATGGTGTTCATGAAGTGTTACGGATAACTGAGCCGTACAAATTGGCTAGTCGAACATTCAAGTCTGAACGGACAGTGGTTTCGATGGGTGAATTACGTATTGGAGGCGATGAAGTTGTTGTTATGGCGGGTCCATGCTCAGCGGAGACCGATGAACAAGTTGAGACAGCTGCAGCGGCTGTAGCGAAAGCCGGTGCAAAGATCCTTCGTGGAGGAGCATTTAAGCCAAGAAGTTCACCTTATAGTTTTCAAGGGCTTGGTGAAGATGGATTGAAGCTATTACGGGGAGCAGCTGATCGAAACAACCTCAAACTTGTATCAGAGGTTATGGATATCAGCCAGATCGAACTAGTGTCCCGCTATGCCGATATGTTGCAGGTTGGCGCTCGTAATATGCAGAATTTTACTTTACTTAGAGAGTTAGGCAAAACTCGAATACCGATTCTTCTTAAGCGAGGCATTTCGGCAACAATAGAAGAATGGTTGTTGTCAGCTGAATATGTGTTATCCGGAGGCAATACAGATATTGTTTTATGTGAACGCGGGATTCGTACTTTTGAGAGCTATACTCGAAACACATTAGATATTTCAGCTATTCCAGTTGTTCATAAATTAAGCCACCTTCCGATTGTGATAGACCCAAGCCATGGTACTGGATTGCGTGACAAGGTAGCACCAATGGCGAGGGCAGCGATAGCTGCTGGAGCAGATGGTTTAATTATTGAAGTTCATCCCGATCCTGATCAGGCTCTCAGTGACGGTGCCCAATCAGTGTTCCCCTCACAGTTTGAGAAGCTTATGGCCGAGTTGCGAATCATTGCTCCAGCTATTGGCCGAAGTATCTGCTTAGAGAGGGTGCCTAAACGGGGATGGAGCGCCTAGAATTTAGGCACTACAGTATGCCAGATGACAAACGTAGGCTTCCTGTAATTGATGCGAGTAACATCTCTAAAGCTACGCCTATCTTTGAAAAGATTGCAATAATTGGACTCGGTCTAATTGGCGGTTCGATCGCTCTTGCCACAAGGGAACGCTGGCCTAGTGGTCTTGTTATTGGAGTTGATAGCAAACCAGTATTGGAGCAGGCAATGGTACGTCATGCAATTGACGTTGCTGCTGATGATCCTATCGTTATTGCAGAAGCCGATCTTGTCGTTCTTGCTGCACCAGTTTGTCAAAACATCGAAATGTTAACTCAGCTTGAAAAATTTGTAAAAGGTTCAGCAATCGTTACGGATGTTGGTAGTACTAAGCGGGCAATTATAAAAAGCTCAAGCGAATTACCACCGAGGTTGACATTTATAGGAGGGCATCCTCTGGGGGGAGCTCCTCGTGGTGGAATTAGTTCAGCTAGGGCAGATCTTTTCGTTGGTCGGCCATGGCTTTTTACGCCTGTTAAAGATTCTTCTGATTCAGCTCTAAAAAAGTTAGGCCAGTTCGTTTCGGCTTTCGGTTCTAAGTCGCATGTAGTTACTCCAGAAGAGCACGATCGCCTTCTAGCATTTTTAAGCCACCTACCTCAACTTACGGCAAGCACACTTATGCATGTGGTTGGCGATGAAAGTGGAAATGAGGGTTTGGGTTTAACCGGACGTGGCTTGTCTGATACCACACGCTTGGCTTCAAGTTCCTCAGAGATTTGGAAGGATATCTGTGCAACGAACGAAGACGAGATTGGTCAGGCCTTAGATGTGTTTATTAGAGAACTGCAAACTCTTAGAGAAAGTCTTGATTCTGGCGATTCAATAGATCGGATTTTTAATTCTGCAGCTACTTGGCGTGCTGTATTAAATGAACGTTTAGATCAATCTCGTTCAGACTAATTAATGCGAATTCGAAGTTCTGTTGTCGATTGCATTCTTGAGCATGCACGGCACGATCAACCTAAAGAATGTTGTGGTCTTCTTATTGGCACACCAAGGTTGATCGATCGAGCTTTCCCGGCCAAAAATATTTCTCTAGATCCGAATCGTTATTCTGTTGATCCAGCGGATCATTTTAATGCTATTCGAAGTGCAAGATTTAGCAGCCTTCATGTTGTCGGTGCTTATCACTCTCATCCAAATAATATAATTATGCCATCACTTACTGATCTTAGTGAAGCTTCGTACCCAAATTTTGTCTATGTTATCGTAGTATTGGGCAATTGCGAAAAGCCTTCCGAACGGTTTGCTGGTTATCGATTTCTAAGAAAAGAATTTGAGGTAGTTCAGTTGAAGCTGGTTTCTTAGTTGGGGCTTGTTTTTACGGATTATTTTATTTGATTATTAATTTTTATAAATAAGCAATTTGGTAGTTACGTTAAATTCCGTAAAGCAATCTAGCGCAAGCCCCTACCTTGGAGTTGAATCATCGTTTGGGAAGAAGCTACAATGTCTCGACCTTTTTTAAGATTTAAACGAACTTCGTATCGTCCTGAATAATTAAACTTGTGACGTATAAAGAAATGGCGTCGAATTGTACTCCTGTTAGGTTCGTATGGGTCACAGTCTGGTGTCGATGAAGACACTGTGTCATCGTCCCAATCCCATTCAACTGTTGGACAATAAAATTCTTCATAATTGTCCTCGCCACCTTGTAGTTCACCAATAAATAGGATCTCAATTGGGGCGAAACCTATTTTAGGCGTAGATCGTAGTCTAAGTTTTGGCTTTTGTTCGCTTGTTGATTGTTCGTGACTTGAAAGGTTGCTAAGGTTTGGTTGAATTATTGTGAGAAAGAGCGATAAACATACTACGCTCAACTTATTCCGATTGAACGTATAAAGACTCATAAAAGACCTCTTTGATTGATGTTAGACAGTCTATTATAAGCAATCTTAGAGACTAAAGTAATCCGCTTAATGGTATGAGCCTTAGATTTTTTCTGTCGTTATATAACAGTAGGAATTCATCAGATTTATCGATATAAATCGATCGAACCCTCATGGTTTTGCTAGGAATTGAACTATTTTAAATTTTGCAAAGAACTTAGTTCTAAATTATCTAGTATTTGTACTAACTTGATTGGTTATCTGGGTTTTTTCTCTCAGATTAAAGGAGAAAGGTATGTTTGGCAGCTATAATCTTCAAATGCCAAGTATTGATTCTGAACCGAAGATTCTTTGTGCTTCAGTGAAACCCTCTGAAGTTTTATGTGATTTTCTAGTAATTCCAGTTTTTGAGGATGATCAACTCCTTGATCTCGAGGGATTAGATTCGGCTAGCGGTGGAGAGATAAGTAGGGCTAGAGCGACGCGAGAGTTTAGTGCAAAGCCAAGTAATATTTTTACCACTCGTATAAATGATTTAAATTGGAAAGCTAAGCGAGTTGCCCTTGTAGGAGTAGGTTCTGAAGGCGAGGAAACAGTTAATTGCTATCGAAAAGTTGCTTCGATGGCAGTTCGTTCAGCGCGTCAGCAAAGAATGCAGTCAGTAGCGTTTCTCTTAAGAGGAAATGTGCCATTAGAGTTGGCAGCACAAGCTGTTGCAGAAGGATTAGTAATAGGGTCTTTTAGCGATAGACGTTTTAAGACTAGCGACGAAGAAGCTCTAACTTCAATTAAGACATTTCAAATAGTGTTCACAACGAACGTAACATCGGAGTTGACTCGGGCCGTAGATATTGGATGGACAGTGGCTGAGGCAACAAACAGAGCAAGAGAACTAGCTAACACCCCAGGGAACGTTTTAACGCCAAGCATTTTTGCTGATCAGGCCTCTAGTTTAGTCATTGATCATGGAATAACTGTTGAGCTTTTAGATGAGGAGGCGATTAAAAGCCAGGGTATGGGTTTATTGCTTGGAGTTGCTCGGGGAAGTGTGGAACCCCCTCGGTTGATAGTTATGCGCCATGAACCTGCAGACGCAACAGAGGGGCCAGTGCTTGGACTTGTCGGAAAAGGTGTTACGTTTGATAGCGGTGGGATCTCTCTGAAACCTGCTGATGGAATGGAAAGAATGAAGGAAGATATGGCCGGTGGTGCGGCTGTAGTTTGTGCGATGCGTGCTATTGGAGCTCTAGGTTTTCCACGTCGTGTAATTGGGATTGTTCCAGCTACTGAAAATATGCCAGGTGGTCGTGCCACTAAGCCTGGGGATGTATTAACCGGCGCAAATGGAAAAACGATAGAGGTAGTAAACACTGATGCCGAAGGAAGACTCATTTTAGGCGATGCGCTTTGGTATGCACAGAAACAGGGAGCGACCCATTTGGTAGATGTTGCAACTTTGACCGGTGCCTGTGTAGTAGCACTCGGTAATGTTGCGAGCGGTCTTTTTGGTAGTCCTTCTTCATGGGTTGAAACTGTTCGTCAAGCAGCTAATCGAGCTGGAGAAACAGTTTGGCAACTGCCTATCTATGAAGAGTATCGTGAGCAGTTGAGATCAGAAATAGCAGATCTAAGCAACATTGGAGGAAGAGAAGCTGGAGCTTGCACTGCTGCTACTTTCCTTGACTCATTTATTGAAGATATTCCGTGGGCTCATTTTGATATTGCTGGCACAGCGTGGCTCGAGAATAAGCGGTTCGAACAGGATAAGGGTTCAACAGGTGTTATGGTTAGAACTTTAACGGAATTAGCTCGAACAATTTAGCAATTAGTTACTAATTAAAATAATTTAATGAATTGAATTTCTTGTTGATAGCAATCTTTCTTCAACCGCTTACGCCGCTTGTATATGAAGTCGTTGAGAAATCGACTGACCAAACTACTGTTCTAGATGTAGTGTTTGGCGCGTTCGCTGTAATTGGAGGTCTTGCTGTTGCAGGGGTAATGTTCGGCGTTTTATTTGCTGGCATGTTGATAGCAATTCGCCGATTTCGAGGCCGGAACGCACTATCAAACCGTGGGAGTAAAGCCATTGAACTTGGTTTAACTCCTTACAGTCAATTGAAGTGAATAACCCCGTGTTTTAAGTGACAACAGACTATAGATTTCCTACTTATTAACTTGGAGTGCTAAGATCTTTGTCGAGTTGAGGGAGTTTTGATAGTTTGTAATTCCATTAAATAACGCTTCGGCAATTCGTTCACGGTAACCATCTTTTGATAAGAGGGAAGCATCGCTACTGTTGCTTACGAATGAAACCTCTACGAGAATGCTTGGCATTTGTGCTCCGATTAGGACTATAAATGGTGCTTGTTTTACTCCCAGATCTGGTATTTCTGGATCAATAGCACGCAAGTCTCTTACTAAAGCTTCTTGAATTGTCTTTGCTAAATCACGTGATTCTTCAAGTTTACTATTGGTAGCAATTGCTTGAAGCAAACCTCTAAGCTCATTCATGCTATGCATTCCAGTAGAGTTTTCACGAGCAGCCAGTGATTCAGCATTTTGATCGATGGATAGATTTAGAAAGTAAGTTTCTACTCCGCGTGTTTGACTTTTCCGGCTAGCATTTGCATGTATGGATACAAACAGGTCGGCCTCCACTTTATTTGCTAAAGCAGTTCGTGCCTTGAGTGGAACGTAGTCGTTTCCACTTCGTGTCATGATCACTTCAAGCTCCGGTTGAGATTTCAGCCTCTGTTCTAATCTAAGCGCAATGTCAAGAACAAGATCTGATTCATTGAGTCCGTGTGCTCGTGCTCCTGGGTCGTGTCCTCCGTGTCCAGCATCGATCACAATTCTAGACAACCCTAAGCCGAGTTGTTGGGCTAAAGAGAACTGTTCGTTTAAATTTGATGCTTGTATGTTAGGAAAAGTTTGATCAGTTTTTAATTTGTTTTCTCGAAGTTGTTCAAGCTTTGGTTGAAATCTAGAGACCGAAGTAATTGTTGGAGAGATAAAGAATGGCGGAGGAAAAAAATCTTTATTAGTTGTTAAGGGGTAACGACGGCAGTCGACTATCAACCTAAAAGGATCATAGAGAGTAAATGTTTGGCATGTGTCGGCATTTTCAGTATTAAGAATAAGACTTGTTATACGATTTTGTTTGCTCGCAATTCGAATAAATCGAACAATTTCATCACTTTTTAAGAATTCAAAGATACTGTCTTTTGATTTTGGCGACAATTCAGTGTCGGAAAAATCAATTAGGAGTTGGTTGGGTTTCTTGAGTTCTTTGTATTTAAACTGAACCTCACGATCTAGCTTAATTGTTACACGAGTTAAATTAGCCCTGGTTTCACGGCGAATGCTGTTGAGTAGTCCAATTTGGGCTAGAGTGTTAAGCTGGTCTCGACGTTCTTTGCTCCGCCCGACAAATTGACTTTTAGGGTTATTGTTTAACAATGTCTTAAGAAGTTTGATTCCTGTTTCAAAATCTTGTCGTTCGCGATAAACGTTAAATGCCTCAATTGCGAGTCCGGTGGCGTGCCATAGCGCATGGTCAGCGTAGCTGTTTTGGGGAAAAAGTTTTGCGACTGTGCTGTAAGAAACAATGACAGCTCGATAGTCGCTAAGTTTAGGCTTTTTACCCGGGGTGCGGAGTATCCGTTCCTGTGCCAGTGTAGTGCGGTAGAGTGAATCGGCAGACTCGTCCTCGGCTTGAGTGGGCATTAGCCAGACAATTAAAATTATGCCAGTAGTTAAAACAATTCGTTTCATAGTATGTATTTACAGGAATTTGTTCCGCTGAGTAGTTACATGGAACTCACCCATTATTTATCGACATAAGTTCATCAGATCCTTACTCTTTTTTTGCTAGAAACAAATTAATTCTTTAGTAACAAAAGAGACTTATAGCTTCCTACTTGCCGGTGCCGTTACTGGAGTTGGAGGTCTATTTCTTCGAAGTAATCTCGCTTAACTAGGACTTCGCGGGATTTACCTGATGACTGCGATGTGACCAAGCCGTCTGCTTCCATCATGTCAATCAATCTGGCAGCTCGACTGAAACCTATTCGAAGTCGTCGTTGCAAATATGAGATGGATGCTTGTCCGCTTGAGACTACAATGCGTGCTGCTTGATCGTAAATATCATCACGTGCAAATTCGATACTGTCCGGAGGTTTTTCCTCTTCTGTAACTTTCTTGTTGTAGTCTGGTTTGCCTTGTTTGCGAAGGAAACTAGCAAGTCGACCGGATTCTTGTTCGGAGATGTATGCACCATGGAGACGCAACGAGCGTGAAGATGAAGGCGGTAAATAGAGCATGTCTCCTTTGCCCAAAAGCTGTTCGGCTCCGTTTGAGTCTAAGATGGTTCGCGAATCAACTTTTGATGAAACACGAAATGCAATACGAGCTGGAAAGTTTGCTTTGATTAGTCCTGTTATGACATCTACCGATGGACGTTGAGTTGCAAGAATAAGATGAATCCCTACAGCTCTTGCCATTTGAGCTAGACGGGCTATAGACTCTTCGACTTCACTACTAGCGACCATCATTAGATCAGCTAGTTCATCGATTGCAAGAACGATAAAGGGTAGCAGTTGAAGAGTTTCATCTGGCCTGGTTTTCTTGGTAGGGTCTTTTGATTGTTCTTCCAAGCACATTCCTATGTTTCTGTTGTATTGCTCAATGTTTCGTACTCCTTCAGCTGCAAGGCGTTTATAGCGATCTTCCATTTCTCGAACAGCCCAACGCAATGCATTTGATGCTTGCTTCGGATCAACTACAACTGGTGTAAGTAGATGTGGAATGTCTTCGTACATTCCGAGTTCGAGCCTTTTAGGGTCAATAAGGATAAGTCGTACATCATCAGGAGTCGCTCGATAGAGAATGCTTGACAGCATTGCGTTAAGGGCAACTGATTTTCCAGTTCCGGTTGCCCCTGCGATTAAAAGATGGGGCATTTTGGTCAGGTCAGTCACAAATGGTTCGCCGTGAATGGTTTTTCCAAGTACCAGGGATAGTTTTGATTGCGATTGCTGATAGTTGTCAGATTCAAGTAATTCTCGAAGTGATATTTCGTCTCTTGCTGGATTTGGAATTTGGATTCCAACAGTCGATTTGCCAGGAATTCGATCGATCAGCACAGATTCAGCCTGCATAACTAAAGAAAGATCGTCAGCCAAATTTGTTATCTTGCTGTACTTGATTCCGGCATCAGGTTTAAACTCGAATGTAGTTACGATAGGGCCTGGATGAATCTGTGCAACCGACCCTTCTACTGCGAATTCCTGGCATTTTTCTTCGAGAAGTCTGGCATTGCTCATTAATATACGCTCATCGAATTTATGAACTGCTTTAGGTGAATCAAGTAGAGCGGTGGGGGGAAGTGTGAATGTATTTTTTTGTTGAGGTTCCCTTTTTTTGTTTACAGGATCTTGCAAAGGCAGGCGAGGTGTATGACTGCTAGCGCGAACTGTCTTAGGTCTCTTATTTGTTTCTTCCTGTTCTTTGTATGCAGTCTCGGTCTGTTTCTTGTTAGTCAATGTGTGGGCTGGTCTGTTTTGAATATGCGGCGAGGGCTCTATTTCTAGCGCTTCTTTATTCTTCTTTTCAAGATGCTTTCGAATGACTTGTTTGCGTTGATGTTCGCGTTGATAGCGTGCTTGCCATTTCTTAAAGGCACTAAGGCAAACAGATGTCCAGTGAACAATTTTATTTCCTAGGTTTTCAAAAAGACGGCTAAAAGAGAATTGCGTTGATAATATTACTGATAGAAAAAGGAGAGTTAGGATTATGATGATTGACCCGGCGTGATTAAGGTAAGAGGTTAGAAGTGCAGAGAGCCATTCTCCTAGATAGCCTCCAGCACGCAGAGGTTTTCCTGAAAATTCAAGTGTGTCAAAGGAAAGGCTTAATAGTGATGCACTACACCCAAACATGAGAGACAGGCCTGCAAGTTTTGTATAGACTGAATCGATTGGTCTGCACCAAAAATGATTCCAGCCGAACGCTATGAGACAAATTGGTGCAAGATATGAAGTAACTCCAAAAACCTGGTAGGACACTTCAGCTAGAAAAGCTCCGACTTTTCCAACAAAGTTAGCCGGTGGAACTTGGCCTCCCGTATTAAAAAACCAAACGGCATCAGATGGATCAAAGGATGCCAGAGCAATGAACCAAGTAAGCGCTATTGCAAAAAGTGCAACGCCAGTGAATTCCCTTATCCTACGTGAGACAGTGTCTTTAAACACGCTAACTCTCCATGACGGTTGGCGATGTCAGTGGCATTCCCTTATTTGTCTAGGGAAGGTTCGTTTTAGTTCAAGTTGAACCATTTTCTTGTCAACTTAAGAAATTACGAATTTTTATGCTAGTGCGCACTCTCTTCTAAATATGCAATGCAAAAGTTGGCTCGAGGGGAACGAGCCAGAATTGCAGGCCGCTGGGATGCCTGCTCGGGCAGGAAAATACTAAGAAATTATAGCATACGCTACAGTGTGGATGACCCTAGAACTTCAGATAGCTCAGCTAGTTCTGAAAGACTAAATTGTCCAGGTCGTCGTTTTGGGTTCAGGCTGGCACGATTGAATACTTCTTCTACTGGCATGCTTTTTATCTTTAAGGTTAGTGGTCGTAGCGCATTGAGTGCAGTTTTTCGACGTTGTGTAAAAAGAGTACGTACCATCTGTTCGAATAACTGGGGGTTCGTTAGGGTTTGAGTTGGCTTTCGAAAACGCAAATGAATGAAGGTTGATTGGACACGAGGCATTGGACGAAAGGCTCCAGATGGAATCTGCAGGGTTTGTTTTACTTCTGCATATAGTTGTGTAATTACAGCAAGGGGTCCCCAGTCGGGAGAGCCTGGTTCTGCTGTGATACGTTTTGCGACTTCACGCTGCAACATCAAATTAGCGTCTTTAAAACGTTTTCCATTCAAACTGTATCGTATGAGTTTTTTAAGAATAGGTATTGAAGCGTTATAGGGTAGATTGCCGACAACACGTATCATTGTTTGGAGTTCTGCCGACTGTTCAAGGTCAAGGGCTAGAAAATCTTTAGTTATGATAGCAACGTTTGTCGGAACACGACTTTGAAGATTTGCGGTCAAGTCTCTGTCGATTTCAACTGCCACTATTTTTTTTGTCCGGTTAGCTAGCTCAACTGTTAGGGCTCCATTTCCTGCTCCAATTTCCAAGAACGTTTCATCTTGGCCGGGATCGATCGCGTCTATTAGTTTGTTTACCCATGGTTTTTCAAGAAAGTGTTGACCGAAACGCTTTTTAGTCTGAATGGTCACAGAATGTTTTGCTGAGTTTATTAGTAGAGAATTTTTGTTTTTCCATTGTTAGGTGACGTTATTTTGTTTAGTCGCTATCTGATGAGGAAGCGAAAAGAAGAAAGAGACTCACTACAGCTACATTGTAAAAAGTTTAGTGAACCGGTCCTTTTGTGCCGAATGTGCGTCCGAGTTCGACTTTTGGTGTTCCTTCGCCGAATGCGCTAAGGTGTTCCTGAAGTGCTTTAATCAGATTTGGTACAAACTGCATAGGTACTACTATTCGTGACCGAACTGGTGCCCGGAGGAGGTGTTGAGTTTCAGCTTTTCGAACTTCTTCTTCTGAGGGTGGTAGCACCTCACAAAAAGTTAAAGTGAAATCAAATGGGGTATGTGAGATTGCACAAAAGTTAGCGTAAGTTCGCGGTGCGTCACCTGATTCATCTGGCACGATTGTGAAGTTTATCTGCTTATGCTCACTCATAGTCTTTTTAGTACCTCCTTATTACACCTACGACGACTCCTTGAATCTGAACTTGGCCAGGATTCACGATAATAGGTGGAATGGTTTCGTTTGCAGGTTGAAGCCTTATGTGGTTGTTCTCGCTATAGAACTTTTTAAGCGTAACTTCGGAGCCTTGTAAAAGTGCAATGACAGCTTCACCATTTAAGGCAGTTTTTCGATCTTCTATGATTACAAGATCACCATCTTTTATGTGTTCATCGATCATCGAGTTTCCTCGTACCCGGAGTGCATAAGTATCTCGTTTGCCTATTAGATCCTCTGGTACTGAAACGGTTTCATTGCTGACCACTGCTTCGATCGGAGTTCCGGCTGATACCGTGCCTAAAAGCGGTAAATCAATAGCACGTGTACCCATATGAGTAGGGATGATTTCTACGGATCGGCTTCGATTCCACGCTCTTTTGATAAATCCTTTATCCTGGAGATTAGTAAGGTGTTTATGCACAGTAGCTAAAGACGAAAGTCCAAATCGATTACCAACCTCCTCTAAGCTAGGGGCATAGCTATGCTGGTCTATAAATTCTCCAAGGAAATCAAGAATTTCTCGCTGGCGTTTAGTTAGCGGTTGCACATGTTCTCCAGTCGCTAGTTATATAGTTGAGAATATACGCAAATAAAAAGCGAAAATCAAGTTACGTATAAGTATTGAGAAGAGATTTGTTGATAGTAAATTCTCATTTCTTCCGATCTATTTTTTTATAGGTAGTACATTAATAAATCTGGGAGTCCTTAATTTTAATTTTTTAGAGAATATGATGATAACTGTGAAGCATACACTTTTCATAATATTTTGAAGCAATATTTGCCGTTAATCGTAATGCTATTGTACGTTGCTAAAGTGAGAACCAGACTTTGTGTGAAGGGTGTGCGTTTTTATCTTCGGGCCTCTGTCTTTGTTGGAATGACAGTGTTTCTATTGACGGCAGCTGGTATTGGGCTCTGTCAAGCACAGGGTCAGCAACTGACAGTTGAAGAGCTTCAACTATTTCAAGAGAAACTTAATCTAATTATTGAATACGAAACAATTGACGCACCGGAGTCACAGAGAATAATACTATTCGAGCACGAACTAAATGGCTATCTGCAATCACAGGTGCTTAGAATGATGCCAGCAGGTGTAACTACACCTCACCTTAGCCTTAAAGGAGAAGGTCAATTATTAGCTGAGGCTGTCGTTGACCTTGACATTGTTAGGAATAGCGAGCCGCGTACATTCTTTGATCCTTTTCGATATCTTCGAGGTTCTTTACTTGTGGCTGCTACCGGTATATTGCGAACAAGTGAAGGGATCGGTTATTTAGAGATTACTTCAATAAAGGTTGATGGATTCTCTGTTCCTACCGTAGTGCTCTACGAGTTAGTGCGCTACTATTCTCGTAATGAGACTCAGTCTAAGGGTATCAACCTCGACGAACCATTCAAACTTCCGTACAAGGTTCGTAAGGTTTTAATTGAGGCTGGTCGAATAGTTGTTGTTCAGTGACGGACGTTCTCCAGACACCTCTTCAGTTCATTAAGGGCGTTGGTCCGCGACGAGCGGAAGAATTAGCCAATGCCGGCCTAGAAGTGCTTTCAGATCTCCTGTTACGTTTGCCGTTAAGGTACGAGGATCGTCATAGCTTTCAGAAGATAGAGAAACTAAAGTCTGGAGAAATAGTCACTGTTGTAGGTAATGTGCTGAGCAGTGGTATGCGTATAACAAAGCGTCGAAGTTTATTTATTTTTGAGGCGCTTATCGGAGATTCAACTGGACAGATTCGAGCAGTCTTTTTTAACCAATCATTTTTAAAGAGTGTTCTGACTGTTCATCAGAAAATTATTTTATTTGGAAAAGTTGACTATCAGCGTTTTGGTAAAGGACTGCAATTTACTAATCCACAATTCGAATTACTTGAAGACGAGTCTGAATTTGTCGACGATGAACTAATTCACATTGGTCGCATAGTTCCGATTTACGAAAAAGTTGGGAAAATATCACCTAAAACATTACGGCGAATTGTTTACGCTGGTCTGAAGTCTTTGCCAGAGGCAGTGACTGATTGTCTGCCTATTAGAATTGCAGATCAACTTTTCTTTCCTGACAGGCGGGAAGCTTTTTATGGCGCACATTTTCCAGAGCCAGGCACTTCAATTGATCAATTAAATAAATTTTGTACTCCTGCTCAGAAGCGACTTATTTTTGAGGAGTTTTTTGTTTTTCAACTTGGGTTAGCCCTTAAGCGTCGAGAGACAGATAAAATTAGAAAACCTCGAACTATCTACGTGGACGCACGTATTCGCCAAGCTGCATTGGATGTGCTTCCCTTTCGCCTAACGGACGATCAAAAAAGGTCCCTTAAAGAAATCGTAACTGATTTACAACATTCGAAACCGATGAATCGTTTATTGCAAGGGGATGTTGGTTCCGGTAAGACAATTGTTGCATTACTAGCTTCTTTGGTAGCTATGGAAAATGGTCTTCAGGTGGCAGTGATGTCTCCAACGGAAATTCTTGCTGAACAACATTATTTAAACATTTCACGATTGCTTCGGTTGTCTCGTTTTAAGACGGCACTTCTGACAGGCTCTATGGGTGTAAAAATGCAACGTCAGATTTGGAATCAAATCTCGTCAGGAGCGGTGCAATTTATTGTGGGGACACATGCCCTAGTTCAGGAGGCGGTTAAGTTTAAGTCTTTAGGGCTTGTAGTTATAGATGAACAACATCGATTTGGTGTCCTCCAGAGGGAAACCCTTCGCGTAAAGGGTCTAAGTCCGGATGTTCTCGTTATGACTGCAACGCCTATTCCACGCACGCTAGCACTGACTGCCTACGGCGATTTAGATATATCGTTAATTCGCGAGTTGCCTCCGGGCAGGCATCGTATTAAGACGAGTGTTTATCCTGAATCTGGTCGAAACAAGGCTTACGAATTAGTTAAAAAAAATCTCGATCTGGGAAGACAAGGATATGTTGTCTGTCCGCTTGTTGAAGAGTCTGAAAAGATAGATCTTAAGGCAGCGACAGAAATGGCTGAGCATTTAGACAAAGTGGTTTTTCGAGATTATAGAGTTGGCCTGGTTCATGGACGCATGAATTCAACGAAACGAGAAAAGATCATGCGAGGCTTTTATGGCCGAGAAATTGATTTGCTTGTAGCAACGACAGTTGTTGAGGTTGGTGTTGACGTACCAAACGCCTCGATGATGTTAGTCGAGCATGCGGAACGTTTTGGTTTGTCACAATTACATCAGTTGCGCGGTCGCGTTGGACGTGGTTCGCACGAGTCGTTCTGTTTGTTGCTTCACAAGACACCTTTGTCAGATAGCGCGAAGTTTCGCTTAAATGCAATCAGCACAACAAACGATGGCTTCGAAATTGCCGAACGCGATCTTGAGCTTAGAGGCCCAGGAGACTTTTTCGGCACTCGGCAGTCTGGTGTGCCGATCTTGAGAGTTGGTGATCTAGTAAGGGATTATCGGTTGATGGAAGAAGCCAGACAGTCCGTGCAGGCCTGTCTGACTAGTGGTCAGGTGTCAGATCACGAACTAAATAAGATGACGAGCGATTGGTCTAAGCGTTTTAGGTTAGTTGAAGTCGGTTAAAAGACTAGGTATGCGTATCATTTCAGGAATTTTAAAAGGGCGGAAGTTGCGTTCACCTTGGTGGCAAGGTCTTCGTCCCACATCCGATCGTCTTCGTGAAACACTATTTAATGTTCTTGGCGACAGCGTTTTAGATGCGACGGTCCTTGATGCTTATGCAGGGACAGGCGCGTTGGGAATTGAAGCTATTAGTCGAGGTGCACGACGTGTAGTTTTTATCGAATGCGATGAACGTGCTGCAGTTTTAATCGTTGATAATCTTAAGAAATGCGAACAGAATACGAACTATCAGGTCGTTTGCGAATTTTTACCTAGTGCATTAGATCGTGACGATCTACCAAAGAATTTCGATCTTATTCTGTTGGACCCACCCTATGATGAACCTGAGATTGGTGGCATACTGTCTAGTGTTGGGTTTCATCTTAGTTTAAGCGGGATGTTAGTTTTGGAGCGTTCTAGGCATTCGAAAGAATTATTAGTTTCGACTTTAAAGCATGTTCGTCGAGTTGTCTCTGGCGGTAGCTCGTTAGATTTCTACTGTCGACCGTAATCATTATTGAGCCCAAGAAGTAATAGTGATGAATAAAAATCTCACAACAAGATTGGCTGTTTATCCGGGCTCATTCGACCCGTTAACTAATGGCCATGTCGACATCATAAAGCGAGGCTCTCGATTGTTCGACCGAATAGTTGTAGCAATTCTTGTTAATATCGAGAAGTCACCTTTGTTTAGTGTTAACGAACGCGTTGATCTTATCAGTGAGGTGTTTAGAGAAGAATCAAATGTTGAAGTCGATACATTCGATGGATTATTAATCGACTATGCTCGTCGGCGAGAGGCTAGTGCTGTCGTGAGAGGTCTTCGAGCGATCTCTGACTTCGAGTATGAAATGCAAATGGCGTTAATGAACCGTCGCCTAAATAAAGAAATTGAAACGGTATTCATGATGCCAGCTGAAACGTACACTTATGTAAGCTCACGCATTGTGAAAGAAGTTTTCGCATTGGGAGGTTCGGTTACAGGTCTAGTTCCACCTCTTGTTGAATCCAAGCTGCATACCAAGCGTGGCTAGAAAAATAGTAGGCTTTCTACTTCTTCGGTGTAACTAATTTCAACATGCGAGCGTTTTTACTGATTTAAGTCTTACAAATTTTTTTAAATTGTATGTTAATAAAGATAGAACCCTATTAAGGGGAGCAAGTGTTTGCAAAAAGAATTAACCGAGTTTCGGCTTCACCTACCCAACAAGTTACCCTTGAGGTGCATCGTTTAAAACAAAAAGGCATTGATGTTATAGATTTAGGTGCTGGCGAACCTGATTTTTTAACACCTGAACACATAAGAGTCGCCGGTATAGATGCCATAAATAAAGGATTTACAAAGTACACTCCCAATACTGGAATTAAGGAACTTAAGGCAGCTATCTGTTCTTGGTATCAAAGGAACTACGGAGTTAAGTTCGAACATAAAGAGACGCTTGTGTCGGCAGGTGGGAAACAAGCTCTTTTTAATGTAACGATGGCTCTTTGTGGTTCAGGGGATGAGGTTATTACTCACGCACCTGGTTGGCCAACAATTGTCGATCAAGTGAAATTAGCTGATGCCAAGCCAGTTGTGGTTCGGACTTATCCTGAGCATAAATTTTCTCTTGATGCTAGTTCAGTTCTAAATGCAGTTACTGCTAGAACGAAAGCTATTATCATTAATTCTCCTGGAAACCCAACCGGTTCACTGGTTTCAGAGGAAAGTTTAGCTGCCATTGCTGACAAAATTAGAAAGCATAACATTTGGATCGTTCTTGATTTATGTTACGAACAACTCCTCTATGACAACGTTCCGCATAATCTAGTTCGGGTGTTGTCTGAAAGAATGCGTGACAAGTCTGTATTTGTTGGAAGTCTTTCAAAAAGTTACGCAATGACTGGATGGCGTTGCGGTTGGACTTTAGGACCATCTTGTTTGATCGATTCTTGCAGTAAAATTCAAAGTCACTCAACATCGAATGCATCATCGATCTCACAGTATGCCGGTGTCGTTGCATTAACAGGAGATCAGGACTGTTTAAAAAAAATGCGGGATGAATATCGTTCGAGACGGGATCAGGTTTTAAGTTGGCTGAGTAGGGAACAACGACTTCGATGTGTTTGTCCAGGAGGTGCTTTTTATTTATTTCCTGATGTTTCAGAGTTTCTTTCACCTGATGGAATAAGAACGTCGACCGAATTTTCAGAGGCTCTCTTGAATCATTCACATGTAGCAGTCACTGGAGGTGAAGCATTCGATTCGCCTGGTTTTTTACGCATTTCATATGCAGCGTCAATTCAGCGCCTACATGAGGGTGTTAAACGTATGCTGGAGTTTATCGGTGAACTGGATAGAGGGGAGATTGCATTACCGTCACGTTCCTTCTAAGGTTTACCCCTACCTTTCATAAGTCTACAGATTTTAATCGGTTCTAATGGTTACAGGTCAAAGTTAATGCTCTCAAGGTCGGTTGTCTCTGCCATTCAGAATATTGTCGGTAAAGATTACGTCTATCAGGATAATGAGAGTTGCGAGAAATTTGGGGTTGACGCTCTTGGACAAGGGCATCCAGCTGACGTTGTCGTTTTTCCCCGCTCGACCTTAGAGGTTTCAGCTATTGCACGTTTGTGTAACGATGAGAAAGTTCCGCTAACACCGCGTGGAGGCGGCACAGGATACACCGGTGGAGCTGTTCCGTCTACTGGTGGAGTCGTTCTTGTCATGGAAAGGTTTGATAAGATTCTGTCAGTAGACGAATCAAATCTACTGGCTGTCGTTGAACCAAATGTTGTGACTGCTGATCTTCATCGGGCAGTTGAATCGGTCGGCCTTTTCTATCCACCAGATCCTGCCAGCGCTGAGAAATCTGTAATCGGAGGGAATGTTGCCGAATGTGCGGGAGGGCCTCGAGCTTTTAAATATGGCACGACAAAACGCTACGTGTTGGGTTTGGAAGCAGTATTGCCAACTGGCGAAATAATAAGGACTGGTGGTAAATCAATCAAAAACGTTGTTGGGTATGATCTAACACAATTACTAGTCGGCTCAGAAGGAACTTTGGCTATTATTACTCAAGTGATTCTTAGGCTTCTTCCGAAACCCCTAGCTAGATCAACTATTCGTGCGATGTTTTCGTCTGTCGATGATGCTGTAAGCGCGGTTGATGTAATTATGTCTTACGGTGTTCTTCCGGCGACTCTTGAATTGATTGATTCTGAGTGTTTAAGGTTTATGCTGGAGAAGCAGAGTCTTTATTTTTCATCGAAGGATGCACGCGCTCTATTGCTTATTGATGTTGATGGGATGCCTGCATCGGTATCGGAAGAAGTGACACGAGTTAAACGTGCATGTGTTTCTGTCGGTGCTACTGAGGTCATGCTTGCTAGGGATGAAATAGAACAGGAGGAAGTATGGCGTCTACGTCGTGAACTTTCAGTTACACTTCGTTCTGTCGCACCACTTAAAATCAATCACGATGTAGTTGTTCCTAAGGGGAGAATTCCAGAATTGTTTTCTCTGATTCAAACCTTGAGAAAAGAATTCGCTCTCCAGATAGCAAGCTTCGGACATATTGGTGATGGCAATATTCATGTCAACATTATGTTGGATCCGAAGGATTCAGAAACTGTCCAAAGAGCTCGACAGGCTGAAAGAAGATTGTTTAAGGGTGTTGTTGAGTTAGAGGGATCAATTAGCGGAGAACACGGCATCGGTTTTTCTAAGGCACAGTACCTAGGCCTAGAGTTGTCTTCAGATGTAATTTCGTTGATGCAAAGACTTAAGTCAGCCTTCGATCCTAATGGTATTTTAAATCCAGGAAAGATCTTTCCACTGAAGCACTGAGGAGTGAAAAGAGTGAATTGTTTGAAAAGTATTTCGTGTTTAGTTTGATTTTAAGTTTGGATACGTTGAAATAATCGAACTAGTAGTTTTGTTATGAAAACAGTGGCAGTGATAGGCGCTTCCCGGCATCGGCATAAATTCGGCAACAAGGCCGTTCGTGCTTTTCTACGTCGTGGCTATAATGTTTTGCCGATTAACCCCAGAGAGAGGGAGATCGAAGGGTTGCAAGTTTATAAGTCAGTTCTAGACGTGTCTAGAGATATTGATATCGCGACGGTCTACGTGCCAGCAGATATTGGCGAAAAAATCATTACAGAAGTAGTTACCAAAGGAATTCCAGAATTATGGTTAAATCCAGGAGCTGATGGGGATTTAGTGCTTCAACGTGCAAAGGTTCTAGGGAAAGAACCCGTGCTTGGTTGTAGTATCATTGCAATTGGGGAATCCCCAGATGATTATGACTAATTTGGGCTGGTTGAGTTCTCATCCAGGGTAATCGATATAAGTGGGAGTTGACATGTGTGAGACAAGAGGCTATACTTCGAAAAATCTTAGATAACTTCCAACCAAAGTTTCGAGTATCAATACATAACAGATCAATCAGGAACCTCAATAACCTCAATTGCATATTATAGCCACCAGGCTTAAATGTGCGCCCAAAGCCTTTCAAAATAATTTAACTACCCTACGAAAGCTTATGCCAACTAATCAAAAACGTACTTCACGAACATCTGCTGCGACAAAGGAATCAATCGAGTCAGCTAAACCGGCAAGCAAGCCTGCCTCTAAGCGTTCCGCCGATACTGCGAAGCGTGCTGAAAACACGCTAAATATCGGTGAGCTTAAAGGAATGAGCATTGCTAAACTTACTCAAGTTGCGAAAGATTTAAGCGTGGTCGGTGCTACTGGGATGAGAAAACAGGAATTAATTTTTCAAATCTTAAAAGCGCAGACTGAACAAAGCGGGTTCATCTTTTCAGAGGGTGTCCTCGAGGTTCTTCCAGATGGTTTCGGGTTTCTTCGGGCACCAGACTATAACTATTTACCTGGACCTGACGATATTTACGTTTCTCCATCTCAAATACGAAAATTTGATTTACAAACTGGCGATACCATTTCTGGTCAGATTAGACCTCCTAAGGAGGGGGAACGGTACTTTGCTCTTATTAAAGTTGAAGCAGTCAATTTTGAGTCTCCGGAGCAGGCTCGAAACAAGATGTTTTTCGAGAACTTAACTCCGTTTTATCCACAGGAACGGCTAACTCTCGAGGGTGGCGCAGAGAATCTTTCTGCAAGAGTAATGGATTTACTTACGCCGATAGGAAAAGGGCAACGCGGCTTGATTGTGGCAGCACCTCGGACTGGAAAGACGATGCTGCTGCAAAGCATTGCCAAGTCGATAGTTAAGAACCATTCCGAAGTTTATCTAATCGTGCTTCTTATTGACGAACGTCCGGAGGAAGTTACAGACATGCAACGTTCCGTTGCCGGTGAAGTGATTTCTTCAACGTTTGATGAACCAGCTCAACGCCATGTTCAGGTTGCGGAGATGGTAATCGAGAAGGCTAAGCGTTTAGTTGAGCATCGCAAGGATGTTGTTATATTGCTTGATTCAGTTACGCGTTTAGCCAGGGCATACAATTCAGTTATTCCTCCGTCTGGAAAAGTTCTTTCAGGAGGTCTTGATTCCAATGCACTTCAGAAACCGAAGCGTTTCTTTGGCACGGCTCGAAATATTGAAGAAGGTGGTTCGTTAACTATAATAGCAACTGCTCTCGTCGATACTGGTTCTCGCATGGATGACGTAATATTTGAGGAGTTTAAGGGAACTGGAAATATGGAAATCCATCTAGAGCGAAAGCTCGTTGACAAACGTGTTTTTCCTGCCATTGATATTCAAAAGAGCGGCACACGAAAAGAAGAATTATTGCTGAGTGCCGATGATCTTAATCGTGTATGGGTTTTAAGAAAGGTGCTTAATCCACTCTCTTCTGTCGAGGCGATGGAATTGTTACTCGATAAAATGGGTAAAACAGATTCAAATACCGACTTTTTAAAATCGATGCAGAAGATGAGTTAGTGGTTAGAGTAGTCATGAATTGTTTGGATGATTTGATTGGTCTAAGCTAAAGATAGGTCATAAAAAAAAAGTTCAGCGTTAGCACTCAAAAGGAGTAAGTCATGGTTAAAATTCTAGTTCGAGATAATGGTCCGTATTTGATTGATGGAGATGACGTTACTGTGACTGATATGAGTGGCAGTGAGTTTTCAATAGAACGAAGACCGTTTGCTCTCTGTCGTTGCGGGGCATCTGCTAATAAACCATTTTGCGATGGTTCGCATAACAGCGCTGGTTTTAGTGCTTCGGATAAGGCGAGTTCTTAAGTTTTTTTTAGGGTTTTTAAATGGCGACTTCAGTCTTTCTCTTTTTAGTAAAGGTTAGATTGCCATTCAAAGCATCGATAATAATAAGATCTCCTTCGCTGCATTCGTTCTGGAGTATTCGCATGGCAAGCGGATCGAGTATGTGACGCTGGATCGTTCTTTTGAGCGGTCGTGCTCCGAATGTTGGGTCAAATCCTTCATCAACTAGCAGTGTTTGTTGTTCTGTTGTCTATTTAGCTGAATTTGTTGTCTGTTTTCTTGAAGGAGCGTTTTCAAGCTCTGCTAGTTCTTCGTAATATCTGCGAGCAGTAGAACTTAAACTCTTAGGGAGCTTAATTTCAACTGTTGCATACAGGTCGCCTCTTGGAGACTTTTCTCCTACGCTAGGCATTCCTTTGCCTTTAAATCTAAAACGTTGTCCAGATTGAGTAAGGGTTGGAATTTTTAAACGCACAGATTTACCATCAAGCGTTGGCACTTGAACTTCTCCTCCCAGCACTGCTGTCGTTACTGAGATATGAGTGTTAGTGTGTAGATTCTTTCCCTTAAGTTTAAATTTTTTGTGAGGAATTAATTGGATCGACAGAAATAGATCTCTTGAAAGTCCACTGTTTTTAGCTCGATTCCCCCCTTTTATACGTATACGCGAACCATTGGTCACTCCGGCTGGAATTCGAACTTCTATGGATTGAGCTCGTCCATCTAAGTCGATCGATAGTCGTTGATTGAATCCATGAAATGCTTGTTCAAGGCTAAGTTTGATCTGATATTCAGTATGGTTTTTTTTGGGTTTTCGACTGCTTGGATGAGTCTGAGTCTGGTAGTGTATTCCATCTTCTCCAAAAAATGTTTGGAAGAAATCTGAGAAGGGGTCGTTGCTGCTCGCTGTATTTTCTGGCGTTGAGTTAAAATTTTCTCCGGTTCTTCCCGAGAAATCAAAATTCCAATTAGAGTTATTAGGATTTCCGCTAAATGGATTGCCTGCCCCGAATGGGTCAGTTCTAGTAGTTTTAGTTTTTTCGTAATGTTTCCAGTTAGCACCCAATTCATCGTATTTACGACGTTTGTCTGGGTCAGAAAGAACTTCGTACGCTTCATTTGCTTCTTTGAATCTATTTTCTGCGCTTTTATCGTTAGGATTTAAGTCTGGGTGGTACTGGCGAGCTAGTTTTCTAAACGCGTTCTTAATTTCCACAGATGTCGAGGTTTTTTTGACACCAAGCAAGGTATAGTAATTCTTGAATTTCATGTCGTCTTAAAATCCAAGTAAATGGCTTAAGAGATCGAATTCTCTCTGAAGAACCCTCCGATGTTCATTGTTTCTTATTTTTTCTTCATGGACTAGAGGACGTATGCGTTCTACGACTTCAGCTATTGAAAGCAATTGTTGAACTCCTGCAAGATTTATTCCTAATTCGTCAACGAGTTTTTTAATTAAACGGAGACGTTCGATTTCCTGGTTCGAATAAAGACGCATGCTGCCAATAGTCCGCGTTGGACGAACCAAGCCCAGGCGTTCGTATTTACGTAGAGTTTGGGGATGCATTCCCAATTCTCTTGCTGCCATGCTTATAAAAAGTGCTTCTGTTTTCATGGAGATTAAAAGAACTTGAGTCGCTATGAGTCTATTCCTTTATACGAACCATGTCAAGTTTGTGTTTGCCTGCTAAACTCTAAGCACTGAAGTATGGAGAAATTTGAAAGTTTTTCATCACGCTGGAGCATCATCCTTGTTGGCTTAGGGATGGCTGTTGGGACTGGGAATTTATGGCGGTTTCCTCGGATTGTTGCTCAAAATGGAGGAGCAGCTTTTTTGATTCCGTGGATGCTATTTCTCGTTTTATGGTCGATGCCCTTGATGATTGCAGAGTTTGGTCTTGGTCGTGATTCAAGGAGGGGCCCTATAGGAGCTTTTTCCACTCTCATTGGAAAGCAATATGCCTGGATGGGTGGTTTTGGTGGAATCCTGTTCGGACCTTTAGTCTTGGGACTTGTTTGGTTCAGTGGGGTGTTGCGCTATTCTTTCTTCGAGCCTTTAATCATTCATTAGCTACTGCTAGCACACGTTAGAAAGGGTAAATTGAAATCGCATTTTTCTGATTTTAAAACATTTTGATCCATTGATAATTTTACTAGCGATTTCACTACAAGGAACTGAGTAGTCTATGATGTTAGTCAGGTTGCTAATGAGTTTATGGTAGTATTTAGAAACTTAAAATTTTTAGGAGAATACAATGTATCCAGAGTTTTTTATTGAACCAATGCGCGAGGAATTGACTCGTCTTGGTGTCGTTGAGTGGAGAAGCGCTGAAGATGTCGACAAGGGATTAAAGAACGTAGGTGGAACCGTAATGGTTATTGTTAATTCTGTTTGTGGCTGCGCAGCTGGAAAGGCTCGTCCAGGAGTAGCTCTTGCTTTAAAGCATGACTCTAGGCCAGATTTAACTGCAACAGTTTTTGCCGGGGCTGATGTAGAGGCTACAGAACGGGCGCGTGGCTACTTTGTTGGCTATCCACCCTCGTCGCCAGCAGTAGCTTTATTTAAAAATAATGAGCTTGTCTATATGATGGAACGCCATCAGATTGAAAACCAAGAATCCGAAAGCATTGCTGCTGAGTTAACAACTGCATTCGATAAACACTGCAAGCAAGAGCTATTAACCTAAATTTCACTTGATTCGAAAATAGTTAATAAACGGAACGCCTGTCTCTGATCAACCAAGGAACAGCGATAGAGCAAGCATTTCATTTAGTGTGCTGGCGGCGGTGGTTCCGTGCGTTTAGATGGTGCTAGTGACACTATTTGTAGTGGTCGACCAATTATGTATTTTCGATAAGTTTGTCGAATGACATCAGCTAGGCTGTTCAAGAATATTGGGTCATCATTAACTGAGGCAGCCCGTTTCATAGGAAGATCAATTTCTTTACACACTTGGGAAGCTTCATGGTCGAGGTCATAAAGAACCTCGATGTGATCAGCTGTAAATCCTAACGGACAAATTACGGCAGCTTCTAAACCACGCCGGCGTTCATTTTTAAGGTAGTCACAGATATCAGGTTCAAGCCATAGCTCTTCTGGTCTACCACTTCGGCTCTGATAGGCCAAGGTCCAGTTAGAATATCCCAGTGCATTTGCAATGAGAGCTGCAGACTCTTTAAGCTCGGTTTCGTATCTTGACTCAACTGCCATCGTGCACGGAATACTGTGTGCTGTGAATATTATTTTGGCTTTATCTCTGACTGTGCGATCAAGTTTATTACGGGCCTGTTCAACATGTCTCGCATTAGCTTGAATAAAACCGAAACTCTTATGCCAGCCACTAACGTAAGTAAATTCGATATCTGAATGTCCAGATTCTTGTAATGCTTGGCGTGCTTGTAGGACATTCTGTTTGTATTGGCCACAACTTGAATAACTATGATGTGGAGCCATGATAAGGGCAAGAGCCCTCTTAATACCTGCGATTGCCATTTCTGACATTGTCTCTTCCAGAAATGGGTGCCAATTTCGCATACCTACATAGACTGGAAGTATTAGTTCTTTTGATTCAAGTCGCGCACGTAATCCTGCAGCCTGTTGCATGGTTATCGCAGTAATTGGTGAAACACCATCAAACTTTTGATAGTGCTTGGTAATTGATTCAAGACGAGCTGCTGGAACTTTTCGTCCACGCAGTACATTTCTCAGAAAGGGTTCGATTTCGCTTGGTCCGTTAGGGCCGCCGAAGCCAATTAATAGAACTGCATCGAATGGTTTCAGATTGATAGCTTTCATGATGTTTCTTGATTGTATTTGAAGAGAATCCTATTTGATCAGTCTGGCCTCGATTTAATGTCAGTCGATTCGTTTTTGTGAAGCAATTATTCCATTTGAAAATATTCTTCAGGGTTCATATATAGCGGTTGTTCTATGTAGAAATCAATGGTGTTCTAAAAAAAATAGTGTGGTCTACGTGTTACACTGATCGATTGTAATGCCAAGAATCCTTGTAACGAATGACGACGGGGTTCATTCAAGTGGGATTAAAGCTTTAGTTGATGCGCTGAGTCCTCTCGCGGATGTTTGCGCTGTGGCTCCGATGACTGAGGCTAGTGCGAGTGGACATGCGCTTACTCTTCGCCGACCACTTCGGATAGATAACTTTTCAAAAAATTGGTTCGGTGTAGATGGAACTCCAACTGATTGTGTCAACCTTGCGGTTAGTCATGTTTTAGATGGTTTACCTGATCTTGTTGTATCTGGGATAAATGCAGGTTCTAATCTCGGTGACGATGTCACTTATTCTGGAACTGTGGCAGGAGCTCTCGAGGGACTGTTGCTTGGTATACCAAGCTTGGCTATATCTCAAGAGCGCTCTGATGCAAACATTGATTTTTCTCAAGCTGCAATGATAGCAAAACAGCTGTCCGAGTTAGTGCTATTAAACGGATTGCCTCCACGAACATTTCTTAATGTTAACGTGCCTTCCAAGAAGGCTCTCGGTGTTAAGGTTACTATACAGTCTCAACGAAATCATAAAGCCTCTGTTGTTAAGTGCTTTGATCCACATCAGAAACCTTATTATTGGATTGATGAAGCTATCCTTGATTGGGAAGTGCATGATCAGTCAGATTATCAGGTCTTAAAAGATGGTTGGGTTTCTGTGACACCCTTGCAGTCTGATTGGACTGCTCAAAAATCTATTTCTTTAGTCGAAGATTTAGCGTTAAAGATTAAACTAAGTTAGTTGTGGATTCTCTATTAATGTTAGGAATATCAATTCACTAAGGTTGTTTCTTTGTTTGGTTTTTAAATTTTATTTAACTGGTTCTATGGTTGGTTTCTTCGAAATTGAGTAGAGAGGGTGAGACTATATATTCAAAAAGGAACCTTCTAATATGGATCGAAGTATTTACTTAAGTGTCGGGGCGTGGCTCAGCCTGGTAGAGCACTCGGTTCGGGATCGAGGGGTCGGAGGTTCAAATCCTCTCGCCCCGACCACTTTTCCTAGAAAATACATAAGTTTGTGAATTAGGTTCAGAAATAACCGATCCAGTTATCCACGAATTATCTCCCGAGCATGCACGTGTCTTTGCCTGGAGTGCTACAATTCGAGCTGTTCAGTACACTACTTTCCCGAGGAGTCTCGATGTCTTTAACAAATCGCTTCGTATGGATGGTTGCATCAGTTGCTGCGATCGTTGTCGGGCTCGCCGCCGCCGCCGCCGGCCAGGATGCCATCGCATTTAGGTCCGATGACTACACTCACGTCGAGGGCTGGGCGAAACTCCCATCGCACATCGAATGGGGCAATGTGATCTCAGTCGAGCCCGATCTCGACGGCGAGCATGTCTGGGCATTACATCGGGCGGAGCCTCCAATCCTAAAGTTCGATCCTTACGGTAACCTGGTGAAGAGTTTTGGCGATGGAATGTTCGTCAGACCGCACGGATTCCATATGTCGCACGATGGATACCTCTGGGCGACTGATCAGAGCGGTCGAAACGGAAAAGGACATCAGGTCTTAAAGTTCAATCTTGATGGCGAGCTGCTTATGGCGCTCGGCAAAGCAGGTATCGCTGCCGAGAGTCCGGATACGTTCAATGGACCTACTGATGTGGCGGTGGCCGAAAACGGCGATGTCTTCATCACCGACGGTCACGGTAATAGTAGGGTTGTCAAGTACTCGAAAGACGGCACGTTTATTAAAGCTTGGGGAAAAAAAGGTACAGCTCCTGGAGAATTCGACCTACCGCACTCGATCGCGTTCGACTCACAGGGTCGGGTTTTCGTCGGTGACCGTTCGAACGAGCGGATCCAAATATTCGACCAGGATGGAAATTTTCTCGACCAGTGGGATCAGTTCGGAAGGGTAAGCGGTATCTACATCAACGACGACGACATTGTCTACGTTGCTGACTACGATAAGCACGAGGCATTGCTCATCGGTAGCGCAAAGGATGGGTCGATCTTGTCACGCATCGAGCCTGTCATAGCCGAAGGGATCATGGCCGACAAGCACGGTAACATCTTCGCGGGAGAAGTGACGGGGAACATCCTTCGCAAGTTCGCCAAGAAGTAACGACTTGCTCGGTCTCCTTAGTAATGGACAAATCGCGCGTATTCGGGCCAGAGACAGCACTATTTGCTCCCAGTTCGGAAAAGCCGCTCAGTAATGGAATCTAATCATCCTATGAGCTAACGACTACGTCTCAACGTTAACGCTGTGGACCACAAACTAGAGGACCTAACCATGACCAGACACTCTCAAACCCAACGGAGTCTAATCCTTGCGGCACTAACAACCGTAGGGCTTATTTGTATCCTTGCCAGTCATCAAGGAACTTCAGGGGCCCAAAGTAATTTCGTAGGTGGCGATCCAAGTCGACCCGACGCTTCCGACATCAGAGCTCTGCGACTCCGCTTTGAGGCTGGCTCTCGATCAAATTGGCATAGCCATTCGACTTGGCAAATTCTGATGGCCGAAGACGGACGAGGGCGCACACAAGAACAAGGTGGAGCAATTCAAGAACTTATTCCAGGCCGTCCTATTTACACGGGTCCAGATGTGGTCCACTGGCATGGTGCCGCACCAGACCAGCATATGATTCAGCTCACATTCGCCAGTGGTCAAACCAGTTGGCAAGGTCCCGTAAGTGACAATGATTACCATGGCCGATAAATATGTTCATTCAATGAAACTGTTCACCATTCTCTTTGCTGCATTAGGTTCGGTGACAGATAGTGGGATCCTTGTCGCTCAATATGTTAATCGAACGTAGATATCTTATCCGTGGATTAGTCCAAGGGGTTGGTTTTCGTTTGCATACAAAGGATGCTGCTCTTCGCGAGGGGGTCGTTGGTTTCGTTAGGAATCTTCGTAATGGTCAGGTAGAGGTAGGAGCGAAAGGGGAGTCTGAAGCGGTGAATAGGTTCGAACAGGCATTACGGCAAGGTCCGATAGGTGCACAGGTGGATGGTGTTGACATTGAAACTTTTTCACTAATTGATGAAATAATTGGGTTCGAAATTCGAGGTTAACCAAATCGTACAATGGATTCACTTAAGAAATTAATTCGTCAAGTACCAGATTTTCCAAAACCAGGAATTTTATTCTATGACATCACGACCCTAATAAAAGATGGGACAGGGTTGCATAATGCTATAGATTGTTTATTTAAGACATGTCAAAAAATTGAAATTGACGTTGTTGTTGGAATTGAAAGTCGAGGTTTTATTTTTGGTGCAGCGGTCGCTGATAGGTTGGGTGTGGGGTTTGTTCCGATTCGTAAGCCTGGCAAGCTTCCAGCCAAAACTGTTAGTGCTTCTTACGAGCTCGAATACGGCACTGATGCTCTCGAGATGCACGAAGATGCTGTTCAGCCTGGAGATCGCGTGTTGATTGTTGATGATCTGTTGGCTACAGGAGGCACTGCAAAGGCTGTGATTGACCTGATAAGACAGAGGCAAGGCGTTATTGCAGGCTTATCGGTCTTAATTGAACTGCAGTCATTAAATGGTCGAGCCAAACTTGGTGACGTAGAAACATTTTCAGTGCTGCAGTATTAGGTTTTTCTATTCGCATATGAATGTTCTCTGGGTTTTGATCTTAGGTAGTTTTTTATTGTCTAGTTGTTTTTTGTTTGCGTTGGTGGTGTTGATAAAGAGCATTAGTAAACATCAACGGCAAGAAATTCTTATGCAACTGTTTCGCATGTTTAGTGTGCCAATAACTCAAGCGCAAGCAGATCCGAAGGTTTTAGCTAGATGGTCTGAGCTGTCAGTTCAAATGCGTGGATTGTTTCCTGATATTTTTCGAAAAGTGGAAGCCTCTAGTGGAGTTCCGTTTCCTTTTTCTTTTGAACTGATCGAATCGGCTCATGCGAAGTGGACATCAGATTGGTTAGCTTGGGAACGGAAACACGATTCAGAATACAAAGAACGTATACGTGCCGTAGAATCAGAACTAAATAAAGTTAGTGAAAGTATAAGCGATGAAACCTCAGCTCTGCGTTCCCGTCTTAATGCCATTGAGCTAGAGAAGCTAGGACGGTATCAAGAACGATATGAAGAATATGTTAGAGTTGGAAAGACCATAGCTGAATTAAAAGACAGCGTTTCTACAGCACCCCAAATACCTAAGCAGTAAATGTTTTATGTAGTCTGAGATCTTTCAGGAAACATTGAACATACAAATGATTAACTGCAAAGGCTCTGTGACAAGGTTTTTATAAATAAGAGTCCATGGATGGATCTGGCGTTACTTTTGCTAATGAATTAGGCGAATTCCTTGAGCCAGTTTTGTTATGGCTTCGGAGTATCTATTTTTTTGAGTGGTACGTTTATGTTCCGCTAATGACAGCAGTTTCACTCGGTCTTTATTCTAGAATATTTACAAGATTAAAACAGAATGGCACTTTTAGTGGTTGTCGGAGCAAGCAGAAGTTGTTATGGGTTTGTGCCTACTATGGACTTTGTTTTCTAATAACAAACTCATTAGCTGTCTCTTTAAAAACTTTGATTATCGAGGAGCTCGATTACTCAACGCGGGTTTGGTATGAGGGGTTGGTTGGTCCTCTTCATTTTTATATTTTTACCGTTGCTCTTTTTTATCTGTTTCTTGTTTTACGTAATCGACACGAAAGGCTTGACCAATTGCTAGGAGTCTATGTTCAGCTTGGTTTAATTGGAGGTTATTGGGTGTGTGGTTTTCGTATTCTCAACGAACCAATTTCTATTTTTAATCCAACTTTAGGATTAAGTGGCATTCTTCTTGGTGGTTATTTTTGTTTGTACAATTACGACATCTATAGAAGATGTGTTTTAAAATTAATGTAGATCGATTTTAAGTTTTAATATTTAACAAAAAAGTGTGTTGAGTTTGTAGATCTTTATTTATTTTTACTGAAGACCGAAAGAAATTTTTTTCCTTAAACTTTATAGCGCGTGTAGCTCAGCTGGATAGAGCGACGGCCTCCTAAGCCGTAGGCCCCCGGTTCGAATCCGGGCACGCGCACCATAATTAAAAGGTATTCTTTATCATTCTGGAAATGATGTCGGTATTGTGTCTTGATAGCCTTCTCCTTCAAGAGATTCCATTAGTGCGATAAGAGCATCTATTTCGTTGTCTTCTAAATCTAGAGGTTCGATTTTTGGATCAAGCCATGGATTCACGTGGCCGCCTTCATTGTACAGTTCGACAACTTCACGTAGAGTTTCAATTGAACCATCATGCATGTATGGTCCGTGTTTAGTTATATCGCGGAGAGTGGGTGTCTTAAACGCACCCATGTCCGCTTCTTCTTCGGTGACCATATAGCGACCAGTGTCAGAAAACATTTCGATTTCTGGGTTCCAACCAATGCCAAGATTATGAAATGTACTGTCCGTAAAATTTTGTCCTAGGTGGCATTGATTGCAACGAGCTTTTCCGAAAAACAATTCGTCGCCAAGCTTAACCTGATCTGAGACAGCTGATTCATCTCGTAACTGTTTCCATTGATCCCAAAGAGAGTTTCCACTCATTCGGGTTCGCTCGTAGTCAGCAATAGCTTTTGCAACTCGATCCGGTGTGATATCAGGGGTTCCGTACGCTTCATTAAAATATGGGGCGTACCCACCGATTTCTTGCAAATCAGCAATCATATTTTCAATGGTATTGCCCATTTCGATTGGGTTTGCAACTGGTCCAAGTGCCTGATCCTCAAGTGAATCTGAGCGTCCGTCCCAAAAAAAGTAGGGATAGAGTGTCCAGGCTTGATTTATGAATGATGGAGCTTTTCGCCCTCCCTCTTGTCCGTCTATCCCAGTAGAAAAAGGCGTTTCCTCGGAAAAGGCGTTTTCAGGTATATGGCAAGTAGAACAGGAGATACTACCGTCAGCTGATAAGCGTTTGTCATAGAAAAGCCACCGTCCAAGTCTTACACGTTCTGGTTTTGGTGGTTCAGCTAAATCTTCGAAGCTAGCATCGATTCCTAATGGGGGAGCAGGTAATGGTGTTAAAGGGTTTTCTTTCTCCCATAGTGGTATCGGTTCTGGTGTTGGTGAACATCCAAAAGATGAAATAATTAGAATTGAAATAAGACTAGGCAGCAAGATTCGACCTTGCACGACGCTCTCCTCTCGATTCTTTAAGTTTATTAAGGACATCCCGTATTCTATGTCGAATAGATGTAATATTTAATTTAGATTATACAAGGATAGGGATAAAAGGTCGAAACGGTCAGAGGTTAGACGATTATTTTTCTACGGATTATTAAAGAATTAAGCTAAATAATTGTAATCATTAATATGAGGCTAAGTAGTCTGATACACTTCTGAGATTAGAGATGAGAAGAGAAGAACGCCATCATTTAAAGGGAAACCCTCTTGCGGTGTCATTAGCGAACGTAGGAGAGTTTCTCTACAATCCAGGACGAGCAATTGTTGTCGCGGTGGTCCTTTTTCTTGTTGTAGCAATAGGAGGAGGGGGGTACTTTTTTTTAAAAGGTCGGAGGGACTCTCGCATCGGTGAACTCATAGCTGAAGCAATGTTTATTATGGAAGCAGAAGTTGCTAATCCTCCGGGCCAAGAAGAAACTGGCGGAGGTGAAAACAGTTCAGGTGATGTTTCAGAGTTGGAACAACCACAAAACAGTTTTCCTTCCGAGGATAGCAAGCTTGAGATGGGATTGTTGAAACTTCTAGCGGTTGCGGATGAGTATCCTAGTGCTTCTCAAGGAATCAGTGCTAGATTTATGGCAGCGTCTACGTTGGTTAAATTAGATCGTCTTGAAGAAGCAAGTGCTCAATATCTTCGAGTAATTGAAATAGACAAGGATCAGATTTATGGTCGCATGGCAAAGTTTGGTCTGGCAGAAACTAATCTGATGTTAGGGGACTATGAATCTGCGATTACACTTCTAAAGGCTGAGAGCACAGCTGTTGGATCTCCGATTCCTCTCGATGCCGTCTTGATGCAGCTTGGACGAGTGTACCAGTTAGCTGGAAAGGATTCAGAAGCACTCAGTTCGTTTAGTAGGATCGGTCACGAGTTCCCGCTATCCCTCTATATTTCGGATGCGCAGGGCGCAATGGAGTCATTGACGCGAAGAAGCGCAAGCGACATATCCTCAGATGAATAGTAATGGAGAGAAGACTTAGTTCAACCGTGGACGATTTCTCGGTTGGATTGGTTCAGATGACGTGTGTTTTAAATCAGGATCAGAATAGAGAGATTGCGGTTCAAGGTGTTCGGTCAGCAGTTAAGAATGGAGCGAGAATAGTTTGTCTGCAAGAGCTCTTTTCTTCTCAGTATTTTTGTCAGACAGAGGATGTAAAATGTTTTGATCTTGCAGAGAATATTCCTGGACCATCAACAGAATTATTCAGCGCACTGGCAAAAGAACTTTCCGTTGTTATAGTTGTTCCGATTTTCGAAAAGAGAACTGCTGGCCTGTATCACAATTCAGCGGCTGTTATTGATTCGACAGGAGTTTTGGTAGGGGTTTATCGTAAGCTTCATATTCCTGACGATCCTCAGTATTTTGAAAAATTCTATTTTACGCCAGGAGAATTAGGATATGGCGTTTTTGATACAACTGTTGCTCGGATCGGTATTCTAATCTGCTGGGATCAATGGTATCCAGAGGCAGCTCGCCTGACCGCACTCGAAGGGGCGGAGATTATTTTCTACCCGAGTGCAATTGGTTGGTTGCCGACTGAAAGTCAAAGAGATGGGCTTATGCAAGTTGATGCTTGGCGTACAATTCAACGAAGCCATGCGATAGCTAATGGTGTCTATGTCGCAGCAGTAAATCGTGTTGGTCAGGAAGGAAATCCGGGTCTTTCTTTTTGGGGACAATCTTTTGTTTGCGATCCGTGCGGACAGGTCATTGCTGAAGCTTCAGAAAATAGAAGCGAAGTTCTGGTTGCAACTTGTAGTCGTGCAATTCTCGAGGAACAGCGTCGGGCCTGGCCATTTTTAAGGGATCGTCGTATTGATACGTATGGTCCAATCACAAAACGGTTCCTCGATAATTTATCGAAGTCTTGATCTGACTTTTCAATGAATCGTTACCACAGCGTACTGACAAAGGAACAGTCAGGCAGTGGGTTTCCGTTCGAGTTAGGCTTTCGTATGCCTGCTGAATGGGAACTTCACCATGCGACTTGGTTGATTTGGCCACATAATCGGGCCGACTGGGAGATCAAGATGGCTTCCGTCGACTGGTGTTATGTTGAGGTTGTACGTTATTTGGTAGGCAGCGAACGTGTTGTAATTATTTGTCAGAATAGAACAGTCGAACAACGAGTTCGCAGACGTCTTAAACAGGCCTGCGTTGACCTTGATCAGGTAGATACTTACAGGCTTGCAACTAACAGATCTTGGATTCGGGATTCTGGTCCAATATTCGTAGTACAACAAAAAAGTAACGGTTTGAGGAATTTAGCGCTTACCGACTGGAGATTTAATGGTTGGGCTAGGTATCGAGCTTGGCAACGTGACAATCTTTTACCGCGGCGTATAGCTCAACGATTAAAATTGCAACGATTTAATGTTGTTTCGCCTGTGGTTGGTGGAAAACGTTCAGTTGTGCTCGAAGGAGGCAGTATAGATGTTAATGGAAGCGGGCTTTTGCTCGCTACTGAAGAATGCTTGCTTGGTAAAATTCAAGCACGGAATCCTGGGTTGACTCGTTTAGATCTTGAAGTTGTTTTTCGTAATTATCTCGGCGTACGTAAAGTCCTATGGCTTGGTCATGGTGTTGTTGGAGACGATACTAATGGTCACATAGATAATGTTGCTAGATTCGTTTCAAACGATACTGTTGTTGCAGCTGAGGAGAAAGACCCTAGCGATGAGAATCACAGGCGATTAAAGGATAATCTCATTCGTTTGTCGCATATGACTGATAGCAAAGGAAAGCAGCTTAGGGTTGTTCGTTTGCCTATGCCGAGTCCACTGTTTTTCGGAGAGGCACGTTTGCCGATAAGCTATCTCAATTTCTACATTAGTAATCATCGTGTATTGGTTCCAACTTTTAATGATCCTTTAGATCGGATCGCTCTTAATCGTTTAGCTCGAGTGTTTCCTAGTAGAGAGGTTGTTGGCATTCATTCAGTAGACTTAGCGCTTGGTCTTGGTGCTGTGCACTGTATTACTCAGCAAGAACCATCGACAGCGATTACATAGCATTTATTTTATTTGCACTAGTGGACGAGTAGAATTTTATTTTTACATAAGTCAAGCTATAAGTTCTAGCAGTTTTCATTTCCTATTGGTTTTAAAATGTTGCTTAATTTTCTTGGGTCTAATCATTTTTAAATGTTTCATAATCGTTTTCTGGAAATGGGATGCCATCTACTGAAATTATAGGACCTTCAAGTAGAAACTTGGCCGCGCGACGTTTTTTTAAGCGCTCTTGCGCGGTTGAAGCAAGAGCGCTTGCCAGTAAGGGCAATGCGAGTGTGACATCAGCATGGACAGTGACACGTTCTGCATTGCCTGATACCTTTCCCCAACTTTTAGCTTCGTCTAACGTTGAGCCAGAGGCTCCTCCAAAATGTGGCGGATCAGTAATAATTTGCAATGCGTAGCGATGCCCCTCGCCACCTGGCTTATAAAACTCCGCTTGGACGGCTGCCTGATTTATAAAATTTTTAGGTGTGCCGCCACCAAAAACTATCGATGCTGTTGGACGTCTTCGAATAACTAGATTTGCTGATTCTGCTATGTCTCCAATAACATCGATTTGTCCTTTTTGGGGATCTTTATGCCTAGCCTGAGATAGTCCCATTCCTATAGAAGAATCTGAAATCGCTGGACAAAATATGGGAACATTAGCGCGGAACGCAGCTGTAAGGATTCCATCCCGACTTGTTTCCTGCCATAGTTTTTTTCCAAGGAGGTACAAGAATTCTCGTGTTGTGTAATTACGAGGCTCTAGAGTAGTTGCAAAGTTCGAAATCCAAATGTCGTTGTCTATAAATTCATTTTCGTCAACAAACGTGTCGTAAACACGGTCAATATGTTCTGTTTGCAATAATTGGTCATCAGTATTTGGTGAGCCAATGAAGTGGCTTCTACCACGTGTTTCATGTAGGTCATGGTAAAGATTTGCACCTGTTGAAACCAGGCAGTCTATGTATCGATGCTGAATTAGATAGGCTATAAGTAAGCGAAGACCTCCTGCGCTGAGCGCTCCAGCTATACCTAAAAAGATAAGCACATTGTCTTCGAGCATGCTGTTCCAGACCTTGCGTGCAATGGCAAGGTTTCGTCCCTGGAATGAAATTTTTTCCATTCTTTGTAGGATTTCGTTAGCGTTAAGATTTGGTTCGACCAGAAAAGGTTCAATTGGAGAATTAAGCAACATCGACTTTTTAGACATTAGATAAGAAATCTTTCTATTCGGAGTCTTCAATCTCTTTTTTTAGTTCAGCAAGTAGAGCAAGGGCTTCTATGGGTGTTAGTTGATTGACGTCTATGTTTTGTAGCTGTTTCGCGAGATGTTGATAGGTAGTAGGGGGAGAACGAAACAGTCCAGGTTGCATGTCGTGTCTAGTCTGTTGTCCACTAAATGTCGGATGTCCATCTCTTGACAGTTCGTCGTTTTCTAAACCATTAAGAATTTCTTTTGCCCTTTGAACTGTTATGTCTGGTAAACCGGCGAGGCGTGCAACCTGAATCCCGTAGCTACGATCAGAGCGGCCTGGTTTAACCTTGCGTAAGAAGACGATGTCATCCTTCCACTCACGGGCTACAACGTGGTAGTTAGCGATGCCAGGAATAGAGTCAGCGAGATCTGTTAGCTCGTGGTAGTGTGTTGCAAAGAGCGTTTTTGGTTGAGCTCGGTCATTCGTTGCTAGGTATTCTGCAACGGCCCAAGCGATACTTAATCCGTCAAATGTGGCTGTTCCACGACCAATCTCATCTAAAAGTACAAGACTCTTCGAAGTAGCTGTATTAAGAATTTTTGCCGTTTCTTGCATTTCCAGCATGAAAGTCGATTGACCTTGAACTATATTATCTGATCCTCCAACGCGCGCAAAAATTCGATCAACAACTGGTATTTTGGCATGTCGAGCCGGAACGAATGAACCTATGTGTGTCAATAAAACAATGGTGGCAACTTGACGCAGGTATGTTGATTTGCCTCCCATGTTGGGCCCAGTAAGGATCACAAGTTGTTGGGATGAGCTATTAAGCAGCACATCATTTGGAACAAATTGATCAGAACAGCTTCGTTCTACTACAGGATGACGTCCTTCAAGAATTTGCAGTTCGTCGCCGTTGTGAACCTGTGGTTTTGTATAGTTTGAAACTGAAGCAGTTTCGGCAAAAGAGGCGATGACATCTATGCCTGCCAATGCATGAGCAGATTCCTGTATGCGCGTGGCTTCTCTAGCTATGGTGTTTCGGAGGGTTTCAAAAAGCTCCTGTTCCTTTTCGAGGCTCCGTTTTTCTGAGTTAAGGGCTTGTTCTTCATAATTTTTTAATGTTGGGGTAATGTACCGTTCTCCTGTTGTAATTGTTTGTTTGCGTTGGTAATCGTCTGGGACAGCATGGAGATTTGATTTTGTTACTTCGATGTAATAACCGAAAACCTTATTGTATCGAACTTTTAGAGAGTTAATCCCTGTGCGTTGACGTTCGGTTTTCTCTATTGTTGCGATGTGTTGTTTAGCATCTCGACTAACCGATCTGAGTTTGTCGAGTTCTTGGTTTACTCCATCCTGGATTGCGCCGCCATCACGAGCCAATGGTGGAGGGTTTTCAACAAGTGTAGAATCAATAGCGCTACGGACATCAGCAAGATCGTCTATTTTTGCTAAGAAATTTTGAACTAATGGTGCACGGAATTCACTTAAAAGAGTACGACACCTAGGTATTATTTTTAAGGATTGACTAAGCGAAACAAGTTCCCGAGGACCCGCTGTTCCTAAAACAACACGGGCAGTGAGTCGTTCGAGATCGTGCATAGCTTTCAATGCATCCTGTAGTTTTGTCCTCTCCGTATTTCGAAAAGCCAGTTCTTCTACAGAGTCTAGTCTGTCTTGGATGGGTTCAAGTGCATGGATTGGTCGTTGAAGCCAAGCGCGGAGTAGGCGACAACCCATAGCTGTTGTTGTACGATCTATTTCATCAATAAGCGAGCCAGTTCTTCCGCCAGTGGTAGCTTCAATAATTTCGAGATGTTTAAATGTTGACGGATCAAGAATAACGTGATCTGAGCGAGATCGGAACGTAATGTGTCGGACATGTTCAAGGGCTACTTTTTGGGTTTCTTGGAGATAGCTAACAAGGGCCCCAGATGCCATGGTTGCTGCCTTGTGTTCAGAGAGGCCTACTCCATCAAGACTTATTGTTTTAAGTTGGCTGCAAAGTATTTTATTTGCTTGATTAATTTCGAATACCGACGATTCAACCTTTGTTATTGGAATTTGAACTCCAGCGATTTTCGGCAGTCTTGTCGATAGGTCAAATTCATTAGATATAACTATTTCTCGTGGTTGGATAATTGCAATTTCTTCAGTAATAGACTGTTTTCCACTATTGCCGTAATACTCTGAGGCACTAAAATCTCCTGTAGAGAGATCAATAAGAGCAAGACCATAGCTGTCCTGACTAGAGGGTTTTGTTTTAGAAATTGTCGGAGAGTAAACTGCCAATGCCATCAGAAATGCCTGCGCCTTATCATCAAGATATCCAGAATCTGTTAATGTGCCAGGTGACACTATACGGACAACTTCTCGGCGAATTAATTTTTTAGTTTCTTTGGCAGCTTCGACTTGTTCGCAGATTGCAACACGGAAGCCACGTGTGACGAGGCGCGTAATATAGTTGTTAGCTGCATGATGCGGGATTCCGCACATTGGGATGGGGCTTCCATTGCTATCTTTAGAACGAGATGTGAGAGTAAGTTCGAGGACTCGTGAAGCTGTTAGGGCATCTTCATAAAACATTTCGTAGAAGTCGCCCATTCGAAAAAATATTATGGTATCGCTGTATTTTTTTTTAGTCTCCAAGTACTGCCGCATGGCAGGAGTTGTCTTAGAGGGCGATTTAATATTTGTCTGTGAACTAGCCATCATCTGAACAAAGCTTAGTCCTTATATGAGATTTAAATACGTTCAGTTGTCATTGAAAAGATTATCACTGGCTGTTAGAAGATGAGGGGTTTTTAATTTATAAACGAATAATATCTTAGCAGTTTGACTCGCCGGTGAGTATAGGATTGTAGTTTGGGGCAGTCAAGACACTTAGTATATTCGCCCTTTAATTTGTAATATTTGGTAGATAAAGAATAAGTATAAGCGATGATTACGCTAGCCCTAGATACAACCACTTCGACTGGCAGTGTTGCCTTGGTGCATGCAGGAGAGTTGTTAGACTGTTTTGTTGGAGATCAGGAACGGACACATGGAGAGCGCCTGCCTGGAGACATTCTTACGTTACTTAAGAGGAATTCTATAACGTTTTCTGATATAGAACTGTACGCCGTTTGCTCTGGCCCGGGTTCATTTACGGGATTGAGAGTTGGATTAGCTACGATCCAAGCATTATCGTTTGCAAATGAAAAACCAGTAATTGCGATTCCTGCTTTGGAAGCATATGGATACGCTGTGATGGCTTCTTGGCCTCAAGAGTCAGGAGCTAAGTTTATTGGAACGTGGATGAATGCTCACAGAGGGGAAGTATTCGCTGCATTGTACGAAAAACCAACCATCCTTGGGTCTTGGCCATCTCTCATAGAGGTTGTTGGTCCATTGGTTGGCAAGACTAATGAGATTGTTGATTTATGGTTGGATGCAGTAGGTGACGAAGCTGTTGTAGTGGGCGGAGATGCGGTAGTCTCATCAGAAGAAATCTTAAAAAAAGCTTTGGGTGTGGGCACGCAATTAATTAAAGAAATTCCACTCCTTGCGCCAATTGTTGGAAAAGTAGGAGAGGCGCACTCTTCGACTTATGGCGCTGGGAAACCACATGGGATACGTCCTGTGTACGTTCGGCGACCAGATGCAGAAATAGCTAGAGAAAAACGATTAAAAAAAAGAAGAATTAGTGTTAGTTGATGGTCTTCTTGCAAGTGAGGTGGGCGTGTGATACGGTGCGCAAAAAATATCAATGAACAATCTTCTGATCTCTTACAATATTAATGATAGCAATTCGAATAAAAAGGGGGCAATATGATGCGCTCACATGAACTGTGGGAGACTCTCCTGCAGAATGATAATGGGTTTCGTCAACTTGTAGAGCAACATCAAGAATTAGACGAATGTCTTCGAAAGCTATCCCAACAGCCTTACCGCACTAGCACTGAAGAATTAGAAAAATCTAATCTCAAAAAAAGAAAATTACAACTCAAGGACCAAATAGAGCACATTCTTAGAAAACAAAAACATCCATCAACTAAAACAAGCCCCCAAGTGTCTCATTCTGATCTGCGTGGTTAAACGAGCCTAACTTAAATCAAGACGAGCAGTTGATTTCGATTTCTATGTTGTCTTTTGTTTTATGAAGATTGATAGAGCTGGGACCCCGTTTATTTTAATTGCGCTCTTATGCGGAGCGTTCTTAATGGTAGTCGGACTTTTTGAGTGGTCGTTGCCATTTATTGTCTTGGTTGGCTTCTTTGTTTTCTTTTTTCGAGATCCCGATCGCGAGGTTCCTCAACTCAATGATGTGGTGGTTGCTCCAGCAGACGGTCGTGTTGTTTATGCGGGTCAACCTGATCCTGATACTGTTCCTCTTGGTTCCTGGAAACAGATAAGCATTTTTTTGTCTCCACTCGATGTGCATGTTAATCGAACACCGATCAGTGGAGAAGTGGTTCGTGTTGAGTACAGGCCTGGACATTTTTTTCCAGCATATCGTAAGAATGCTTCAAGAGATAATGAGCGTTGTGAAATTTGGATTAACTATAACGGACGAACTATTATTTGCCGACAAATTGTTGGCCTGCTTGCACGTCGAGTGATATGCAGATTAAAACCAGGCATGGTAATAGGTTTGGGACAACGTTTTGGTATCATGAAGTTTGGTTCACGGATGGATGTGTTTATTCAAGAAGAAGTGTCGTTGCGAGTTCAAGTTGGAGATTCAGTGCGAGGAGGTGAGACTATACTTGCGACACTGAGGTAGAATTTACAAGAACATAATGCAATTAATGCTGCAAATAATGGTAGCGTTGAGAGCTGAATAAGTTTTCTAATCGAAAAAGGGTTCTAATGTTTCAGATTTAAGAACAACGAAGAAACTTCCTATGGTTCTAGAAAGACAGTCAAAGCGGAGATTTCAAAAAGGGGTCTATTTACTACCGAGCATATTTACTGTTGCTAATATGTTTTGTGGTTGGGCATGCGTTGTGTATGCGATGCGTGGCGACTATATAATCGCAGCGCCGCTTATCGCATTTGCAATGATACTGGACACTCTTGATGGTCCTATTGCCAGGGCGACAGATGCTACAAGTGATTTTGGTTCGGCATTTGATTCATTTGCAGATCTTATTTCGTTTGGGTTCGCGCCGGCAGTCCTTGTCTTTCTTTGGAATTTAGATTCAGTTGGTCGTCTTGGGTGGGCTGTAGGATTTCTTTATGTGGTAGCAACAGCGATGCGTTTGGCTCGATTTAATATTCAGACTACTGGTCGCGATAAAAAATATTTCACTGGACTCCCCAGTCCAGCAGCAGCGGGAGTTTTAGCTGCTACAGTATTTGCTTATCCGAACGGTTTTGGATTTATGCAGGAGTCAGTTTTAGCTCTTGTGGTTGTTTTAATTCCGGCTTCTCTCATGGTGAGCCGTATTCGATATAGGAGTTTTAATGCTCTTGTTCCAGCTCGGCTTCACCCTTATATTACCCTTCTTGTTATTGCATCGATTATTACTGCTATTGTAATCGAACCTCAGGTAGCACTTCTCGCTATGGCTTATAGCTATTTATTGTCAGGACTTCTTGGACTAGTGTTATCTCGAATACGGCGAAGCAATGTAGAGGGAAACGTTGAAGTAACAGAATTTTCAAGATTGTCTGAGAGGGATCGTTCAGTTTCATAGTGTAATTTTTTTTAATTAACTCTTCGATTGTTTAGTAGGTCTAAGGTAGGTTTAGGACTAGATCGACTTTGATAGTTTTTAATGGTTAGCAGTGCGTGTTGTAGGCCGATCATTTTTCCATCAGCAGTTGTCAAGACTATTCGAGGATAACGTTTAGCTTTGTCCGTAAGTAGGTGTGGGGGGGCTGCTAGTTCTGTTGGGGCTTGAAAGGTGTTTACTGGTTGTCCGGTAATGGTGCCAAATGTGCTAATTGCTGGAGACACGCCAGAAACAAGTAACACGTTTCCTTTTAAAGTTGGCGCTGAACTAGGACGCAGGTCTAAAGGTCGTCTCCATCGTTGTGTCCCACCATTTCTTGCCAGCGCTCTGAGGTTATTGTCGAGTGATAGGAAGTACACTCGATCTAAATCAGCCGTTGGTGCGCCAACTATGTCGCCACCTGTTCGCCATCGCCAGTTAATGTTTCCATTTTTTCGAGACAGGCAGTACATATAGTTATCCGTATTTCCAACAAATATTTCATCGAGTGCAAGAATTTCTTGGGGTTCTCCTCCGAGTGAACGTTCCCATAGTTTGGTTCCGTCATGAAGATTAAGAGCGACAACGCGTCCGTCAGAAATAGATATAAAGAGTTCTGTACTGTCAATTGACGGTTTAGTGTGCAGTGGTCCGTCGAGTTGTGATCGCCAGAGTTCATAACCATCTGAACTTCGAAGGGCCACTGCTTCACCATTGTTGAGCATTACAATTAGCCACTCTTTGTTTAAAAGGAGAGGCGCAGAAATTGGCGCTCCGAGATTAATTGTCCAGAGATGGTTCGCGTTAATTGTTCGTCGTGCAACTAAACGTTCATTGTCGGCAATAAATACTTTGTTCTGTCCTACAGTTGGCGATAGATGGGTTGGTTGAATGACGCTCCATAGAATCATGCCATCGGTAAGGTTTACAGCTTTTAGAGTTCCGTCACGTAACGGCACAAACGCGTGAAGGTCGTTAAATGCTGGTTTTGCGAGTAATCCTTGGCCAAGATCTGTTATCCAATCCTGGTGGAGATTATTTAACAAAGGAGGCTCTAATGGTTCTTCGGTGCTCGTATTAGCTTTTGCAGAGAACGGTTCTAAGAGTGATAGGGTGGTTAGGGTTAAGATAGCACCAATAGTCCAGACTGGTATGGTGTGATCAAGGCGCACATCGTTATAATAACGGTATTTGATCAGCGCATCTCTAATATACTGATCCTAGTCTCTGAATCTTAGATAAAATCTACTGTGTCCCATCAAACCATTCTCGTGCTCGACTTCGGGTCGCAATACACTCAACTAATTGCAAGGCGTCTTCGTGAGATGTCTGTCTATTCAGAGATTCTTCCTTTTGATACTTCGGTTTCTTCATTGCAAGATCGTCGGGCTGTTGGGATTATCCTGTCTGGTGGTCCATCGAGTGTGTCAGAGCCTAGTTCGCCGAAGTGTGATTCTGAGCTTTTTAGCCTGGGTGTGCCTGTCCTGGGTATCTGCTATGGAATGCAGGTCATGACAGCAGCATTGGATGGTTATGTTAAAAGTGCACCAGAGCGAGAATATGGCCATGCGACAGTTCGCATCAACGAGAACGGGTCTATCCTTAAGTCTCTTCCAAGCGAGTTTCAAGTATGGGCCAGTCATGGAGATTTTATTGCAAGTGCTCCCGATGGTTTTGCTGTTACAGCGACTAGTTCGAATGCTCCTGTTGCAGCAATGGAGAATCAGTCTCGCAATCTCTATGGATTATTGTTTCACCCAGAGGTCGCACACACAGAGCACGGTTCGAAGATATTGAGAAACTTTGCATATTCTGTATGCGGATGCAAAGGCGACTGGACGATGTCTTCGTTTGTAAAGGAAGAGACCGAAAGAATCCGTTCCGTGGTTGGGTCAGATGGTCGAGTAGTGTGTGCCCTGAGTGGGGGCGTCGATTCGACAGTGACGGCTTTGCTGGTTCATCGTGCCATTGGAGATCGATTAACCTGTGTTTTTGTCGACAATGGAGTTCTTCGTTTAAATGAGGCTAATCAGGTTCGCCAGCGGTTTATTGGCAAACTTAACTTACCAATTGTTTTTGAAGATGCTAGCGAACTCTTTCTGGAACGCTTAGAAGGTATAACGGACCCCGAGTTAAAGCGGAAAACCATTGGCTCGACGTTTATTGAGATTTTTGAAAAATGTTCGTCGGCTATGGGAGGATTTGATTTTTTGGCACAAGGCACACTTTATCCAGATGTAATCGAGAGCGTGCCTGTTGTTGGTCCATCTGCTGCAATTAAGAGTCATCATAATGTTGGGGGACTTCCAGAAAATATGAGATTTACCCTAGTCGAACCGTTGAGAGAGCTATTTAAAGACGAAGTTCGAGTTTTGGGCACGGAGCTCGGATTAGATAATGAATTTGTATGGCGACAACCTTTTCCAGGTCCTGGTTTGGCAGTTCGTATCTTGGGCGAAGTAACATCTGAGAAGTTGAATCTTCTGCGCAAAGCAGATGTAATCGTGGCTGATGAAATTCGAAGGTCCGGCCTATACCATAAGTTATGGCAATCATTTGCTGTGCTATTACCAGTACGCAGTGTTGGTGTTATGGGGGACGAAAGAACTTACGAATACACGGTCGCGGTACGTGCTGTAGACAGCAAGGACGGAATGACTGCCGATTGGGCACGACTACCGCATGATTTATTGGCCACTATATCCGCGCGTGTGGTTAATGAGGTTCAAGGAATTAATCGAGTTGTTTACGACATTAGTTCTAAGCCTCCTTCGACTATAGAGTGGGAATAAAAGCATGGAACACCTATTTTCTTATGGAACCCTGAAACAAGAAAATGTTCAGTTAGAAACTTTTGGACGCATTCTCGAAGGTTCTAACGACGTACTTCAAAGATATTGCTTGGAGGAAATAGAAATTACAGATGAATTCGTTCTTAAGACTAGCGAAAAAAGCTTTCATCCTATTCTTTTTTTTACTGACCATGAAGAAGATGAAGTAAAGGGTGCAGTATTCAAAATTACTTCAACTGAACTATTGAAAGCAGATAGTTATGAGGTTGATGACTATGAAAGGGTAGAAGTAATATTAAAATCAGGTATAAAGAGTTGGGTTTATGTCGGTAAAAAATGATTTGTTACTTGCGCAAATGTTACACGCTCCATTAATAAGGAAACATTTATGGAACATGAAAATTGGATATGCCAAAAATGCAAGCATAAAGAATATGAAGTTGGTGAAATAAGAGTAACGGGAAGTTTTTGGACTAAAATTTTTAATGTGCAAAACAAAAAGTATACTTCTGTGTCGTGTTTAAGATGCTCTTATACAGAATTTTATAAAGCACAGAAATTGTCAACCCTTGGAAATGTTTTTGATTTTTTCACAAATTAGCAAGGAATCACGAGTTATACAATTACTGCACAAAAATTATTAGATGGCATAGTCGCAACGGTTTTAGTTTACTGTGCTTGCGCAGGGCTATTCTAATTTCTCTTCGGTCCATATGATTGTAAAAAAATTTTAAAATTTGTTAGGAGGAAATATTGGAACATTGGAACGAGGAGCATATACCTAACCAGTCAGATAGACAGGTGATTGTCACTGGTGCTAATACAGGAATCGGTTTTGAAACAGCTCGGATAATGGCTAATAAGGGCGCCAATGTTATCTTGGCATGTAGAAATTCAGAAAAAGGGGAGTTGGCAGTTCGAAGAATTCTTGATCAGGATTCGGTTGCAAAGGTTCAATTCTCGCGTTTAGATTTAGCTGATTTGGATTCGGTGCGTGATTTTTCAGATAAATTTTTGGTGGAAAATAAAAGGCTTGATTTGCTCATTAATAACGCAGGGGTCATGATGCCACCAGAAAGCAAAACAAAACAAGGATTTGAACTTCAATTTGGAGTTAATCATTTGGGACATTTTGCCTTAACAATTCAACTGTTGCCTTTGATTATCGCTACCCGGAAATCTCGAGTTGTATGTGTTTCGAGCCAGGCTCATCGAGGAGGATCGATAGCTTTTAATGATTTGAATTTTAAAAAGCGACGATATGCTCCATGGTCTGCATACAGCCAAAGCAAACTTGCTAACCTGCTCTTTGTCTTAGCATTACAAAAACTACTAACCGGAACTACAACAATTGCTGTTGCTGCTCATCCTGGTTGGACTGGAACGGATCTTCAGAGAACCTTCACTTTTGCCAGATTAATGAACCCTTTTTTTGCTATGAGCGCCACTCAGGGCGCTCTGCCAACGCTAAGAGCTGCTGTAGATCAAAATGTGAAAGGTGAGGATTATTATGGGCCTCATGGTTTTGCAGAAATGAGAGGTTTTCCTATTAAAGTAATGACAAGTTTGGCTGCAAGAAACCAAGAGGATGCGAAAAGACTTTGGACTGCAAGCGAGGCATTGACGGGAGTGAGCTTCAGTGAGACAGCACCTGTTTGAGTAAAAGATGAAAGCAACGGAAAGATAATTTAAACCGAGAATCTAACATCAATTAAAGGCAGTTTTCGTAATTCTTAATCGCAATAGAAAAAGATAAGTATTCCCCTTCTATTAAAACTACTAGCATGGATGTTGTTAAAAAAAAGAGTCAAAGAAGATATTTTCTAAGGTAGGTATTACTAAACAAGAGCAACAACTTATTTCAGATAATTGGCACAGGTTAAGAAACAGAAGGCAAAGAAAAATATTTAGGTCTAAAAGTTAAAAGACTAACGTCGCAGCAAACGTGTAGCCGTAACGTTTACTGTCGAACTCTGAACTTCTGCTGACAGAATTTTCGGTCCCATCACCAGCATAAAAGGTTGTCTTGTTGTCTTCTGAAGAGAGTCGCCAGTAGCGATAGCCTGCGCTTAATGTTAAGTTTTGGTGCGATTGATAACTAATGTCACCTGCAAAATAAAAACCATCTCCCGAACCATCCCAAGTGACAAATGGACTACCTGCGTCCTCCAAGGATGTTCCTTCTCTTAAATGGTGGAAATCTTTCGCATTTAAATTGGCGTATGGTATATAAGTAATTAAGCCAGAAAATTCAACCTTATCAGTAAGTGCCAATTTTCCATCTAAACCTAGTTTGATAGAATTAAAACTATAATTCCAAGTAAGAGCTTTTTGATTAGGGCCCGTAGGGTCTAAGAACGTTACATCAAATCCAAAGAAAATGAATTCGCTAGCGGGGCCAGTAGCATACATTTCTTCTGTTCGGCGTTGATAACCTGTGAATCCTCGAATTGCCATTTTTTTGTTTTTTGATTCAATTAGGTTTCGCCCCAGATGTAAATTCAAATACCACAAATCGCCACTACCGTTATTATGAATTGATTTGGAGAATTCAGTTCCAGTAGTTAGGAAATCCTTGTCAGTCAGGTATATGGAAGCAATGGAGTTAAAGCCATAATCTGCGTAAAGAAAAAAATTCTTTTTAAGTTTTAATTCCGTATCAAATTGAATGATAGCGCTGTCTAGGTTTTCCCAAAGCAAGTCTGATACTACTGAACCTTCGTCGTAGAAAGTTTCATCCCCAGTAGACAAGAGACCGAGATGTGTTTCTCCTGAACTGATCCACGTCGAAAACCCTAAGGAAATATTTTGATTTTCATTAACCTTCGAGCGTTCCTTAGTTAAAGCCCATCCTGATTTAACGCTATTGCAAACAGGGTTTTCATGCATGTTCTCGTGATGTTTTTCTGAATCAAGCGTTTTTTTGATAGTTGTATTCTTTTTTAATCTGAGGTAATTATGCTTGTTAAGGCAATGTTTAAAATAAGAATCAATAGAAATTTCGTTTTTGACAGAAAGAAATTTCTTATTGAATGTGTCTGTAATGGTTTGCTCTGCAAAAGCGTTAGCAGTCAAGAACAAGGTAGCGTTAATGCAGGCCATCGAAAGAAGGAGAGTATTTCTTTTCATTGCAAGGTTTAGATTTTATTGTTTTAAAGTTTAGTCGATTCTTTTACCCGTTATTTTCTTTTTTTATTCTTGGCTAATATTATAGTTTTAAAAGCAATTTAAATTTATTTTAGAAAAAGAGTTTAAGTGAATTAATGTAATTAGAAAATCAATCAAGGAGTTTACTGTGAAGACATTTCTCGTAGTTGCTTTGTTAGGCGTTTTCTTTCTTGGTTCTTTGTTGGCTCAGCAAGATAAATATCCAAAAGAAGCTTGTGAGGAGATTTATGATGCGATCGGTTTGTTCGTAGGGCTTGCCGATAATGCGTGGCAAAATCAAGACAATGCAGATTGGGATCTAGGGACTAGTCTTTCAGGAGTTGCTGCAAACTATGCAACTATCTATCAAGTTGTTTGTGAATGATTTTCAGGGTGTTTAGGATCCAGGGTTAAATAATTAATCCCTAACAATGAGACCATCTGCAGATACAGAGAAAATCTTGAGTGCCGCAGTAATCGCCATCTCTTCGCTATATTTGAGATAAGTGTTCTCAACGTGTGATAAAGATGTGCCTGCTTGTTTAGAGACATATTTGGTTCCATACTATGGAGTAATAGTTTCTGTAAACTAAAGAAAAGACTAGGCACTTTTAAGTAAAAGGGTTTTATAGTAGTTGAATAATTTTAAGAGTAAGTTTCTAGGTTCTTTGTTTGGTTGCATCCTTTGATATGCGCACTATTGGGTTGGAATGAACGATACATTTGTACATCTCCATTTGCATACTGAGTTTTCTTTACTTGACGGAGCTTGCCGTATCGGTGAAATGCTCGATCAAGTTAAACGTCTTAACATGCCAGCTGTAGCGGTCACAGAGCACGGCAACTTATTCTCAGCCATAACATTTCACGATGAGGCAAGAAAGCGTGGAGTTAACCCTATTATCGGTTGCGAGGTTTACGTTGCGAATGGAAGCCGATTGACTAAGAGCGGCACTCCAGGAGAGACAGCTAACCATCTTGTGTTATTAGCTGAAAGCCAAGAGGGATATCATAATTTAATAAAGTTGGTTTCGTCTGGATATACGGAAGGTTTCTATTATAAACCACGCATCGATAAAGATATTTTGGCTGAGCACTCTGCAGGACTTATTGGACTAAGTAGTTGCTTAAAGGGAGAGGTGGCAACGAATATTCGTTTCGAGCAACAAAAGAAAGCGTTAGTGGCGGCTTCAGAATTTCGTGACATTCTAGGTTCTAATAATTTTTTTCTAGAAATGCAGTATCAAGGCATAAACGATCAGTTGGTGGTGAATAAAGGATTAATTCCAATATCTAAAGAGTTAGGATTGCCTTTGGTCTGTACAAACGACGTGCATTATCTTCGGCAGTCTGATAATCATCCTCACGACGTTCTCCTTTGTATTGGAACTGGAAAGAATGTTCAAGATAACGAGCGTTTGCGTTATCACGGAGATCAATTTTACTTAAAGACTGCTGAAGAGATGTTTGAAGTTTTTGGTGATTATCCAGAGGCTCTCAAAAACACAGTTAGAATCTCTGAGCGTTGCAATGTCAGTCTCGAAGAACAACAAAATCACTTACCTAATTTTAGTGTTCCAAGCGGATATACGGTTGATAAGTACTTCGAACATGTAGTTCGTGAAGGCTTTGAAGAACGGTTACGGAAGGTCAGGGAACTAGATGTGCGTGGTGTCCTTAAGAACTCGTTAGCCGTATATGAGTCAAGACTTGCTTATGAAATAGACGTAATAAAGAAGATGCAGTACCCAGGCTATTTTCTTATAGTTTGGGATTTTGTTCGCTACGCGCGAGAGAAAGGTATTCCGGTTGGGCCTGGTCGAGGATCCGCTGCGGGGAGTTTGGTTGCCTATTGC
>Ga0315336_1000811_pt1 | contig 73909 bp, 60 predicted proteins | sample ASW5metaG_FD_204512 | JGI IMG/M metagenome (GOLD analysis project Ga0315336, IMG submission 204512) | Ammonia-oxidizing marine archaeal communities from Monterey Bay, California, United States - ASW #5 | ecosystem: Environmental > Aquatic > Marine > Intertidal zone | place: USA: California... | reverse complement strand
TCATACACGGGGCGGTGAGGCGCCGCGATCACGGCCGGAACATCCAGCCGTCTGGCAAAGTCCGGAGTCGGAAATACGGAAGAATCGAAATGATACCCGCACTCATCGAGCAGGTCCAGGCAGTCCCGATCCATGTCGTAGCTCGGGGCTCGGAAACCACGGACGGGAACTGCGAGCCGGGATTCCAGCATGTCCTTGCTTTGTCCTATTTCAACCCGTTTCTCCTCCAGCGTAAGCCCCGCAAGTTTGCGATGCGTCAAACTGTGCGAGGCGATTTCGTGTCCCCGACTGATCGCTTCCCGCAGTAGTTCGTACTTTTGAGCATGCTTAACGTCTTCCGCAATGGTGAATAAGGTTGCCTTGATCCGATACTCGTCAAATAGAGTTAAAAGGTTCTTCAATCCGCTTTCAAACAGCTCGTCATCGGTGCCGTCATATTGCCAGCCGTTCGCCTGGTAGATATGTTTCGCGCCATCCAGATCTACGTGTATGGCTGCGAGTGGCTTGTCGCGGTCGTGAATGGAGGGAGAATTATTCATTCGGTTCGGTAAAATCAAAAATTAAGATGGAATACCCGACCTTGGCATCGGGCTCCCGGTTCCTGAATTCCGTATATGCTTCGTAGAATTTAGGCTTCATCCACCCATGACTCGAGATAAGGTTCGCGCTGATCGCGTATAGTTCAGGCTGAGGATGAATCCGGGGAGCAGGCTCCGTGATTTCATACCACCATTGCTGTCCCTCCTCCTTCGGCACAAGGCCCACGGAAGGCAGATAGTCGTACGAAATTCCGTAGTGCCGCGCATCGGCACTGCCGAAATACCCAAGGTTGATGTGATTCACATCATTGTTCTTCATGTACTCGGATAGCCCGGTCAGGTCTTGTCCCCAATCGAGGTTCGAGTCGGCCAGGTACCTGTATCCGTTCTCCGGCCCGCCAATCAACTCATTAAAATAGGCGATGTAGTGCGGATAGATCCTGGCGCTGCTGAGTAGATACCAACCGGAAAGGACAATGACCGCTCCCATGGCAAAGTGAGAGTGGATTCGTGCCGATTTCCAGACCGAACCGGCCAGAACGTGCATGAACGGAAAAATCGGCAGAACATATCGAAGACCGACGCTGCTCTGGACAATAAACGTGAAGACCAGAACCACGACGACGATGAACGAAACGACGAGCCACTCCCCTTCCAGCGTTCGCCATCTCCGGGCAAGTACGACAAGCGATGCACCGATCAGAATCAATAACGGGATCGGCGTCTTCAGGAGCAATGACATGACCGTGAGATACCAGACTCCAGTAGAATGCAGATCACCCGCGAAATAGAAATCGGAAAGGTTTGAAACAAGCCTGGATTGCGCCGCCACCATGATCAGGAATGGCCTGGGCACAGGAATCGGCTGAAACGAACCCTGGAAACCGTATCCGATGTTCAGCACCAGGAGAGTGATCAGCCCGATGATACACAGTGAATACCCGGAGGAAAGGGCCTGCCGCATGCGGACATTTCCGGAATCGATTCGATCTACGAATGGAAATCGTTCATTCACCCCCACCCCGTTTCCCGCGATGATGGAAATGGCCACATATGCGCAAAATACCGGGGCCAGGAATATGGCCGTTGTTTTGGCGAGAAGTGCCAGGCCGGTGGCGACTCCGCATCCGATGAGAGTCCGGAGGCGAGGCTCGGACATGTAGCGCCAAAAATAGTAAGTGGCGATAAACATAAACGCGGCGAGCCCCAGGTCGTGGGTTGCCAGGCGAGAATGAGCCAGAATATTCGGACTGAAACTGAACAGAAACAAAGAAAACAAGCCGGCAGAGGGGCCAAATAGAGCTGCGCTCCAACGAAATACATAGATTCCCAATACAACCGCAAGCAAGACGATCGGAAGCCGGGCAGCAAACAGAATGCGATCCGCATCTACAACGTTGTCGTACAGGAATTCCCGGGAATACTGCCATTGACGGGTGAGCGACCATTTCTCGGGACTTTCATCGAGCGGCGGCAACTCTGTTCCGATAAACTGCAGGGGCAGCGCTGAGAGCATTTTCATCAGCGGGGTGTTCGTCATGTTCAATCTGAAATCACCGGTTCCCAGGTGGTAAGCGCCGGCCGCAATGTACATGATCTCATCCGTCGTCACCGATTTCCTGCGCATGCTGGACACAGCTTGCCCCGCCAACAGAACGAGGAGCAGGACGACGAGGCACCGGGATTGCCACCCGATGCCCCCCGGCGGCGCCGCTGCCCGTGGGTGTGTCGAACGGCTCATGGTTGCAGCTCTTTCTTTCGGGAAAGCTCTTCAACCAGGGTATCGACAACGCGTTCCGCGGCCCGGCCGTCCCAAAGTGGCGGAATGGTTCCCTGGGGGTGCGAGTCCCCGGCAATTTCCCGGACCCGCCCCTCGACCCGGTCCGCATCAACGGGCATGAGTTCGTTGGTCCCATCCGTAATCGTGACCGGCCTCTCGGTGTTCTCACGAAGAGTCAGGCAGGGGACTCGCAAAAAAGTAGTTTCCTCCTGAACCCCACCGGAATCAGTAACCACAACCATCGCGGACTCCATCAGCCGCAAAAATTCAAGATATCCGAGCGGCTCCGTCACGGTAATATTGTCCAGTCGAGTCAGTGCCTCCATGAGGCCGAAAGACTCCAATTGTTTTCGTGTCCTCGGATGCATCGGAAAAACAATGTGAACTGTCCGGGACAGGATTGAGACCATTCGAAGAATCTCCTGCATCGTGTCGATGTGATCGACGTTGGATGGGCGATGCACAGTCATCAGGGCGTATACCTTTTCCGAAAGACCCAACTGATCCAGAACCTGCGACTGCGCGGCCTTCTCTCGAACATGCACCAGGGAATCGATCATAACATTTCCGACAAGGAATACGCGATCGGGCGGAGTACCTTCTTTGGCCAGGTTTTCCACACCGCTTTGTTCGGTTACGAAGAGATAGTTTGAAATCCGGTCCGTGAGGATTCGGTTGATTTCTTCCGGCATCCTGGGGTCATGACTTCGCAAACCGGCTTCCACATGCACCACGGGAATCCAGCTCTTTGCCGCGACGATGCTACAGGCAAGGGTCGAGTTTACATCCCCGACAACGAGCACGAGGTCAGGCCTCTGTTCGGCGAGAACAGGCTCGAACCCCGTCATTACCCGAGCGGTCTGCTCGGCATGGGAACCGCTGCCGACACCCAGGTAGATATCGGGTTCGGGCATTTCCAACTGTCGAAAGAACACATCGCTCATTTTTTCGTCGTAATGCTGTCCGGTGTGGACGATCAACGACTCAAATCGACCAGATGCACACAACGCCCGATGAACCGGCGCAACCTTCATGAAATTCGGCCGCGCACCGACAACGCTAACTACCTTCACCATCTCCAATTCCTCTGACAAAAAATCATTGCGATTCCAACTCGGCCAGGTCCGGGGTCCAGTCGCTCAGTTTTCGGTCAACAATTTGCTGGATGACGACATCCGGTGACTCTTCCGCAACCAGGTCCGGCAGAAATTCGTGGCTCCAGACAAACACCGCTCTCCGAAAATGTGATGCCAACGGCTCGATCATCGAGATCGCATAAGAATCATGAAAGATCACGGCGACACCGATTTCTCCTTCGTCGCATCGAGTCACGATTTTTTCGGTCTCATGGATATTTCGATCCGGCAAATTCAGCGGGGAACCATCCTCCCGGGTTACGGTACGGGCCGTCCAGTCTACGGGGCTGGCAACCTCCTCGGGAAGCTCGTGCATGAGCCCCAGGATTCTCGCCAGATCGCCGCCCGTTCCGGATCTACTTTGTGTTCGAATTGGATGAATTCCCTGGATTTCGACCTGGGGATGAGACCGCCTCAACTCCTCCGCGATTTCCTGGTAAGCATACAGAGCGCCAAGCTCCGTCCAGTGGGTGTCGGTTATGAAATATATCCTCTCTTTTTCCCTGTTTTTCTCCAAAATTCCCCGAACATCGACCATCGGATACCCGGGCAAGTCCCTTTCAAGCCGCCCGATCAGCTGGTCGAGTCTTCCCGGATTCCCGGCGGGATGGTAACGCGCGGGAAACTGCTGCGGATAGATCATGTGCTTGTTGGGACTCACGGTAAACAGGTATGCGCACCCTCGCTCCCTGCAAAACTCATCCCGATTGCGAAGCAAAGTCACCCAGATATCCAATTCTTCATCCGAGAACGGATATACCCGGAGGTAGTTATCCAAGATCGGTCTATAAAAAAGCCAGCCGTTCTCTCCAATCAGAACCTTCTGGTTCGACGACATCCCAAGCCCGTAGTACTTGAGCTTTCCATGCAGTGTAATCAGCGCGGAGCGAAATCCGAAGTTGTCCTGAAAGTAACGCTTGAATTCAACCGGATACCGCACAATCTCCCGGAGGCTCATGGCAAACTCCGGCCGGGATGCGGGCTTACAGTTAGGCGGAGTGTTGTCCAGATCGAAGATCATCCCGATCAGCGGGAGGGACAATGCCGCAACGAACAAACTTACGACCATCCAGTCGCCGGCTCTCTTAAATCGGTTCACGATATTACGTCAATTCGTCAGAATCGAAAATAGATGAAAGGATTATAGCTACCCGCGGCCATAAGCATGATGGAGTAGAAAAGAATTCCTGCCACGGCGATGACATTTGCAGTCGGCCCCAACAGCTCGAGCGCGACATTTGGCGCCGCTTTCTTAAGCCACCGGCTATAGGCGCAGACAATTGTCGGGAAAATCGGGGTCGCACCCGCGATCCCGATCAAACAGGCAATGACAATTTCGGGTGAACAGTAGTGAATCACCAGTCGAACCGAATCTTGTGACGATCCCCATCCGAACATCGCACCGAGAAAAGTTGTCGCCTGGGAAAAGGTTTCCGCTCGGAACGGGACCCAACTGACAACCACCGCAAGCAGGACATAAGCATGCGCGATCGGCGCCGGTATCCATTTCACGCGCGTTATTCCCCTGGTACATCTCTCCCCGATCAAGAACAGGCCGTGGAACAGCCCCCAGGCAACGAAGTTCCAGCTTGCGCCATGCCAGAGTCCGCACAGAAAGAAAACCAATAGCAAGTTACAGTATGTCCGACTCCGCGAGATCCGGTTGCCTCCCAGGGGAACATAGAGGTAGTCGCGGAACCACGTCGACAAACTGATATGCCAGCGCCGCCAGAACTCCGTCATGCTTTTGCTGATATAGGGGAAATTGAAGTTTTCCAGAAATCGAAAACCGAACATTCGCCCGAGTCCGATCGCCATATCCGAATACCCGGAAAAGTCGAAATAGATCTGAAGAAAATAGCAGAACACCGCGAACCACGCCAGGGTTGTTGTAATTTCTGAATCGGGCAACGCGAAGATCTGGTCCACCGGTAAGGCCACGGTATTGGCAATGATCATCTTCTTGCCTAATCCGTAGGTGAAGCGCTTCACGCCGTAACTGAAATCTCCCAGGGTGGTGACTCGTGTCGCAAGCTGGGCGGCGATGTGCTGGTACCGAACGATGGGTCCGGCGATAAGCTGCGGGAAAAGCGAAATATACAATCCCATTTTTACGGGATTTCTCTGAACCTGCGCATCGCCTCGATAAATATCAACGATGTAAGAAATCGCCTGGAACGTAAAAAATGAAATCCCGATCGGAAGATGCACTTCGTTGATAACCAGGGGCGCCACTCCGAGGCCCGCAGTGACGGCGTTCAGGCTGTCGACGATGAAATTTGCGTACTTGAAGACGATCAGAAGGGCAAGATTCCCGGCGATCCCGATCGTAATGATCGCCGATCTTCCGGACGCACCCGAGACACGCCCGATGGCAAGTCCGGCCAGGTAGTTGAAGGCGATCGAAAACAGCATCAAGACTACATATACCCTCTCCCCGTATGCGTAGAACGCCAAGCTGGCGCACAACAGTAGAATGTTGCGAAACCGCCGGGGCAACACAAAGTATGCGGCCAGCAGTAGAGGGAGAAACAGAAGAAGGAATATGGGGGAAGAGAACAGCATGTCAGGACTGTGAAAAACTCTCGGTGGAGAAAGGAAGCGGACGCTTTACCCGTCAGACCTGGCGGTCCACGAATGTCCGGAACCAAAGCTCGAGGACCATCAGGCTGTAGACCTGCTTCACAAGCATGAATTCGTTCGCGTTCAGAGCGCTACGCAACCCGGCGACTGCGCCGGGATCGAAGATACCCCTGCTTTTGACGGACGAGTCACTTAGCAGGTCATTCATAAGATCCACGAAGGACTGCTGCTGAAAGTATTTTTCAATTGGAACGTAAAAAGGCATCTTCTTCCGCTGTGCGGTGTCGCGCGGAAGCTCTTTCTCGGCGAGTCTGCGAAGTAGATACTTACCGGTAAAACCTCGCAGCTTATTCCGCTTCCGCAGCCGAAGAGCAAATTCCACAACTTCATGGTCCAGATATGGAACACGGCCTTCCACCGCGCTTGCCATGCTCATCTTGTCGTTCCTCATGAGCATATTGTCCGGGAGCCAGTGACCAAACTGGAGGCGAATCATTTGATCGAATTCGGTGCCGGCCGGATCGGCGGGGGGAGTCCAGCATTCGGGAGTACTGGCGAGGGACTCGCGGAATTCCCTGGTATACATGTCTTGCGTGTCCCGCGCATCGAACAGAGAGATCAGGTGGCGGTACCCCTCATCCAGTGTTCCGTTGCCCACCAGGTCCAGGTAATCGAGAGCCTTGCGTTTTCCCCTGCGCCCGAGATAGGCGGGGTACTTGAAAGCAATGTTCAATAGGGACGCGGGTGCGATCGATAGCATCGGCTGAATCACCCACTGCCTGAGAGCCCTGGGCAGTACCTTCCGGTACACGCCCGCCGCCCACATGACTTTATGGAACAGATAACCGGCAAAGACTTCATCTGCGCCCTCTCCGGTCAGGATCACGGTGACTTCCTTCTTTGCCTCGCGGGCAAGCTGGTACATGGGAATGTTGATCGCATCCCCCATCGGATCGTCTGAGTGATATACGATTTCCGGCAACAACCGAACGTCCTCCGCCCGGCATGCCACCTCATGGTGGTCGCATCCGAGCAGTTCCGCGGTTGCCGCGGCTTCAGTGAGCTCGTCATGCTCGTAGTCAAAACCTACCGAAAAAGTTTTCACGGGGGAATTCTGGAGCCTGGTCATCAGGGCCACGATTAAACTGGAGTCCAATCCCCCGCTCAGGTAGGCCCCGAAGGAAACGTCGGATATCAGCCGGCGGCTGACACTTCTCTCCATCAGTTCTGCAAGTTCTTCCAGGCACTCTGATTCACCAGGAGAGGAGCTCAATTCTCCCGGCGGAGGCAACCACCAGGTTTCGCGGTGAACCCGGCCGTCCTTCAGGTGAAGGTACTCACCTGGACCGAGCCGTCGAATCTGCTGGATGATACCGGTGTGTCCCGGCACGTAGCGCAACGCTAGATAGTTCTGAATGGCGTGCGGGTTGATAACAGGGTCAAAATCCACATACCGGAGAAGCGCCTTCGCCTCGGACGCAAAGTAGAAGGCCGAACCCTGCTCCATGTAATACAGCGGCTTAATACCGATGCGATCCCGGGCCACGAACAGCTCATGGTTTCGCCGGCAATACACCGCGAATGCGAACATCCCGTTCAAGCGGGACAGGCAATCGGGACCCTCCATTTCGTACAGGCGAAGCAGGACTTCGGTATCGGACTCCGTCGAAAAAGAAACTCCGTTCTTCGCGAGATCGTCGCGCAGTTCACGGTAGTTGTATATTTCACCATTGAAGACAATCGTATAGAGCCCGTCCTGCGTGGACATGGGCTGATGTCCTCCGGACAGATCGATAATGCTCAACCGCCGATGGCCCAGCCTCACCGGGCCCAACGCCGGATCAGAGGCTGCAAAGGTTCCCGAGTCATCCGGCCCCCTGTGGACCAGGAGCTCCGTCATGCCTTCAATCATTCCCGGGCGGTCGGTGCCGACGAATCCACAAATCCCGCACACGCTACGACGCCCCTCTATCGAGACGGACACGGAGAGTCCGCTCCACGCCCTCTCGAAGCCGCGACACATCGACGGGATCCCAATATTCATCTTCCGGGATGTCGGGCAACTCGTTGGGCACGAAGTATCGTGAAGAGCCCATGTGAATGGTAGTGAAATTCTGCTCGCAATGAAGTTCGCGGACGTCATCGCACGGGCCCCGAATATTGTCTGTCACCCGGATTCCATCGTCGTCGAACGCAATCGCTCGCTCGAATGAAAGGTCCAGTGTTCTCTTCCGGTAGATCAACACTTTCACGAGAAGAGCCTTTAGCCAGTAGGCGGCTTTCCTGACGCGCCCGACCGTGATGCTGAATGCGCGAAAAGCCATGAATTTGTAGGAATCCATCACAGGTCGTGACGTTTGAAAGAAAGAGCCCTTGATCAGGATTTGATCTTCCCTGATTTCTACCTCTCGATCCGGATCATTCCATTGACTTGAAAGCGGTTTTCCCGTGGATAGGCGTCCGATATAACCGGAGTTGGAGAGCACGATTTCCCGTGACTCGCGGTCGAACATCTTCAACACGCCCCCCTTGTGCACTCCGACAAAGAGATCGTAGCGATGCCGCCTCACTTTGAGGAGGCCGGCGCTGGGGAAGTAGACTTGCCCAGGTTCGTCGGGCGGCCCCAGGGGAACGGTTGGGCACTCGGCATTCTCCTGGAAGCCCTGGTATGCGAAAACCAGGTTGTTCAGAAGGGGAAAGAGATTGTAGATGTCCACGGTGCCGAGGCCCGCCGCGGACCGGGTAAAGATTGCGGGCCGCATTTCCTCCGCGATCCATCGCGCGATCGGGCTCCGGGAGGCCATCATTTCGAACGCGGCCGGATAGTAGGTCTGCGTGTTACGGCTGGTGTATTCGCCGCCGATGCTTCGATCAGGGTGGATAAAGTGATAGAGAAACCGGAAGGATCGTTCCAGTGATTCGTCGATTGCTTTGTTCGATGTCAACTGGGCAATTCGCGCGAGATAGAAGCTCCCATGAGTCTGGTATCCCGGATCGGCGCCACCGTATTCGTCGTACCAGCCTTCTTCAGACTGGTGATCGAAGATCTTGTTGAGAAAATAGAGGCTTCTCTCATTGAATCGTTGCTCCCCTGTAATCCGGTGTGCATGACAGAGGGCTGCCGCCGCCGCCGCGAGGTGGTTTGAGAGAAATCCATGCGTCTCATCGTTGCGGCACAGCCAGTCCCCCGCCTTTATCAGCCCGGACCGAAACGCGTCAGCCGTCTCGGGAGGAAGACTCCCGCCCGCGAATTGCCACGCCTCCGACAGGTAGAATGTGGTGAAACTCGTTGCCGCCAGGGATCGTTCGTACGGATACGCTTCGTCGAAATCCCCGGTCCGCCGCTGAATTTTTGCCCAGAAGTCAAAGCCGCCCGCAATCCATTTCGATAGTTTCTCACTCTGGTGAAATGAGTTTCCCTCGAATGGGGTAGCGTAAAGAAAGCTGAGAAAGCAGAGGCCTTCCTGGAATCTCGCTCCGGGAAAGTCCGTGAACTTCCATCCCCAGTAGGTACGATCCATGCACCCGCATGTCGGGCTATAGGATTCACGATCCAGCAGGCTGAGAACCCGCTCGGAATGGGACCGCAAAACGGCTACATATGATTTTGAATCGTAAGAAATTCGGATCTCCATTGCCACCGCCGCCCGATGGCTCTTGACCAATTCCCGATCATGGCATGAAGAATCATGCCTGGATGGAACTACTTTCCGTCAACGTCCCGCGAATTCTTTATCTCCTGCTTCAGGCGCCACATTTCCGACTGCAGCATATTGCCCTGCTGCGTAAGAACACCGAACAGAAACAGGACAAGAGAAATAATCGAAAATGCCAGGCTCACAATCAGCATGTACACGGACACCAGATTCATAAACAGTCGAACGACACCGGCGAGGAAAAACCCGATCGCAATGAGCATGGCGACTCCACTGAGGGGCCAGATGTAACGAATCGGGTTCGCGAACAGGCTGAACAGGCTATGAGTAACCATGAGCTTGTTTATCTTTGAAGAGCTCTTCCGCGCCACATCTCTTCCTTCGTGTTTATAGGCCTTCCACTCCAATACGGCGGGAATCTCTCCGATGCGATAGCCCATTGCCTGAGCCTTCAGAATCACTTCCAGATGAAACTCTTTTTTGTCTTCCTCGAGCGGAAGACTGTGTATGGATTCGCGGCGGTATGCTCTTGTCATCCCGGTGTTCATGCTCGCGGCATCCAACATCAGCTTTCGAATGACATAGTTTCCAAACCGGCTCAGAAAAACGCGTTTGGCCGGAACATTCTTGTATCCGCCGCCCGGCAAATGTGGACTGGCGACAATGATGTCTGCGTCCGGATTCTGCTCCACCGCCTCCAGAAGTCGCTCCACGATGTCTTCTCCCCATGACAGGTCAATTTCCGTTGTCACGATGATGCGTCCCCGCGCCTGTTCGATTCCGATGCGAAGTGCATGGCCCCTCCCCCGGTTAAACCGGTATCCGAGAAGTCGTATATTCGGGTTTCCCGCTGCTATCTCCCCTGCCACATCCGCAGACTTGTCCGTTGAGCCGTCATTTACGATCACGAGTTCCCATGAGCATTGCAGCTTTTGCTCCAGTCGATCCGCCAGGGCGTGAACGGCATCGGAAAGAATCTTCTCTTCGTTGTAAAATGGGCAAACGATTGACACGTCACACTCGGCCACGTCGCCGACAGGCAAAACGTCCCCGGTGACGGGTTGCCCCACGGTCCCGTCGCTGCAGCGAACGCGGGCAGGGATTTCGGGATGAGTCGCTGAATTCGTCATCGAGAACTCCCGGGCATAAGACAATCCGTCAACCGACATGATTTGTCGCAGGTGTGGCTTTCGTGCATAGAAGTGTATTTCATGTAGTACTCCAACTAACGTCAACCGGATTCCGGTGCTGCAACTCGATGTGGGCGAAGGATTCTTCCGGCAGCGTGGCGAAGATCCGACACGAGGCACGCGCGGGAGTGCATCGTCCATACCAGCAATGCCCAGTGGCATCGAATCGTCTCCCGCAGCGGCGGACGAACTCGCCACAGTGAACGGAAAAACTCGACCAGCCGCTTCAAGAAGGGTGTCGCGATCTTGCCCTTCAGATCCGGGTGAAACCACTCTCCCCGGTCCCGCAGATTCATTGCCTGGATGGATCGGTCCTTGTGGTCACGCGCGCAGAACAGAGGTTCGGGAACGCGCCGGAACCGGCCTCGAAGACCCAACTCCACCAGGAGACAGTGATCGGACGCTACGTAGCTTGCGATCAGCGGCGTTTCGCGCAAAACATCGGCCCTCATGAGACCAAAAATGTCATAACAGAAGTGATCCAGTCGAATCAGAGACTTGAATCGATCGCTGGGGCGATCCGATTCAATCCCGGCAAGATCGGGCTCGAACTCCGATACAAACGCACCCTGGTCGTCGATGATGTGGATCCGGGAGTGGCACAGAATGATCGAGTCATCGGCGTCCAACTCGACAACGCATTTCTCCAGGTACCCTGGCGCACAGACATCGTCGTGGGCGCACCATTTAAAGTAGATTCCCTTTGCCAGGACGAACGTTCGGTTGAAATTTTCCGCCGCCCCCAGGTTTTGATCGTTACGAACATATCGGATCCGTGAATCCCGGGCCTCGAACTCCTTGCTGATTTCCATGGTCCGGTCCGTCGACGCATTATCACAAATGATAACTTCGAAATCCTGGAACGTCTGGGCAAGGATCGAATTGATCGCGGATGAAAGGAAGGCCTCGCCGTTGAATACGGGCAATCCTATGGAAACTTTCGGGTCGTCACTCATGAGTCGATTTGCGGCATGGAGTCTGGTAGAGTCCCAGCAACTGCTTGACCAGTTCTGCATAGGAAAAGCCGGAGACTGCCCTTTCCCGGGCGCGCCGGCCGAATTCGATCCTATGATCGTCATTTATCAGGAGTTCGAGCATGGCGTTTTCCAGGCCGATCGGATCGGCCCGGTCAACCAGAATCCCGGTTTTCCCATGCACGACGGTTTCCGAAATCCCCCCGGATCGCGTGGCGACAACGGGTAGGCCCGAAGCCATCGCTTCGATGGGCGGAATTCCGAACGGCTCCTCCCAGACGGAGGGAAACACGAAGAGATCAGCGCCCGCCAAATAGTCCGGTAGCATGTCGTTGGGAATTTTTCCCTTCAGTTTCACGTTGTCTTCAAGTCCCAACTCAGCGATACGTCCTTCCAAGAACAGCCCGTAGTCACGCCCGTCCCCGTAGAATCCCTGCAACTCACGTACCAGCGGATCATCACTGACTCCCAGCACGTACTCCGGAGGTATGGCTCCGATGGAACCCACCAGCTCCAGCTTTGCATCGGGAATACCCTTCACCACCCCGGCAAAGGACTCCAGGAGCACATGAACTCCCTTTTCAGGCGAAACCCGGCCCACGTACACAACCTTCTTACCCTTGCCGGAAGAACTCGAAGCAGAAGGGGCACGCGGTTTGAATACCTCGACGTCCACTCCATTGTAAACCGTGGCGCAGCGCTCATCAAATTGAGGAAAACGACTCCGAATCCTGTTCGTTACAAAGTCACTGCATCCAATGATCAAATCGGTCATTGCCAGCCGTGGTTCAAGGAGTCCCTCATCCAGTTGGGTCAGCCACTCGCACTCCATGTGAAGGACAATTTTGACGCCCGGGTTCACTTTCCTGATTACCGGAACGAACTGCGAATTGTTGATGATGTGCACGACGTCAACCCGGTACTTCCTTACCGATCGAGCCACCCTACGCGCGAACATCATGTCATAGTGGTCACTCGCGTAGTAAGGCTTGGCTGGATTTCCCTTCCCGCGGTCCCGATAGCGGATACGATTCAGTGCCCTGTTGCCAAATGTAGGAATGTGCCGGTAGCGAACGTTGCTTTCCCACGTTGACTCGCTTCGCATCCGTCCGCCCACGGTAAACACGGTTACTTCGCAGTGGTCGGCCAAGGCTCGGGCGAACTCGCTTACGAGAATACCTATAGAATTCCGGGGAGGAGGATACTTCCCGTCCAGCGGCTGGCTGACAAAGGCTACGTTCATCCCAGGTCGCGAGCTATGCCGCCCTCCGGTGACCATGCAGAATCTTCACGATGGAATTCGAAAACTCTATCATGACCGCTCGGTTCGTGATGAGGCTCATCGCGATGTAAACGATCACTCCGGCGGAGATGAACAGAGATAATTCCAATATCGGCGCCAGCCCGGCCCCGGACTGAACGGCATCGCCCAGATATCGAACGGCGATAAACATCAGCGCTGCGGCTACGGCGGGTCGGAGAATCGGAATCGCGAGTTCTGCGATCGAGCAATTCAACAATTTCCGAATGCACACAAAAGCGATGAGCGAGGAAATGAGAATGGGAATGAAAACCGCGTAGCAGATTCCGATCAAACCCTGGTCGCGAAACACGAAGAGGAGAGTGATCTTGATAGAATGGTGGACAACGCTCGTATAGAACAGCACGTTCGGCTTCCCCATCGCTTTAAAGGCCGGACCGGTAACGGCGGCAATTGACAGCACGAGTCCGTAAAATGCCAGGACGTTGATCAGGGGCAGAACTCCGGTCCACTTGGAACCCAGCAAAACATCAACCAACTCTGGCGCCACCGCCAGGAGCCCGATCGCCATTGGAAACGAGAGTATCGAAACATGCGAAACAGACTTCATCACGGCATCCTTGAGAACTTTTACATCCGACTGCAGCTTGCTGAATAACGGAAAAGTAAGCCGGTTAACCATGGACGTGATGTATTTCGAAGGAAAGGTGCACAAGACGAAAGCAATGGTATAGATGCCCAGATGGGTCTCCCCGTAGTACCTGCCCACGATGAGCTTATCCATGGCCTCTCCAATGCCGGACAATAGCACAAACGCCCAGATATACTTCCCGTAGTCGAAAAGCTCACGCGCAATGCGCAAATCGAATTCAAGCTTGGGCCGCCAGGTTGATACCTGGTAGAGCGACAGCGCATAGACTGCGCTGGAAATGAGAGTGCCGACAACCAGGCTCCATACGCCCGCGCCGAGAACGGCCATCGCAATAGCGACGACCGCATAGACGACGGAAGTGATCACCTCACAGATCGCCAGTCGGCGAAAATCGAGCTTCTTCTGCAGGTCCAGGGCCGGGACAGATGAGAGTGCATCCAGCAGAAACGTGACGAACATCACGCGCAGCACGGGCTCCACGGCGGACGAACGGAAAAACGCGGCGATGTGAGGTGTTAATCCGAATGCAATGGCAAAGAGGGCGAAATTGACCACCACACCGAGCCAGAACGTGGTATTCGCGGCGAGAAGTTGGCGATCCGGATCCTGGTCCTGACGTTGAATATACGCGGAGCCGAATCCCATCTCACGAATGGTGCGCAGAATCTCGAGGGTTGCATGCGCCATGCCCACCAAGCCGAACATCTCGGGCGCAAGGAGCCGCGCGAGAAGGAGAGTCGTGAGCACTCTCGTAACGCGGGTCAGGACGATCGAAATCGATATCCACTTAATCCCGCCATGAACTTCTGACTCGTATGACATCAGGCTAAATCCACCCGCGCCGAAATGCCCATGCCTTCGAGATGGGCGGCAATTTCGTTCTTGTATACCGGATTCATCAGGATCACCCGATCGGGGGGGCACGACTTCAATGTCTCCGGAAGAATCACTTCCTGTCCGGAACAAGGCACGTGCTTTCCCGTCTTTCGCGGGTTCACGTCGACAATATATTCGATCTGATTTCTCGTATTCAGAACATTCAGAAACGTCACACCCTTGGATCCTGCGCCCCACACGACGACGGATTCTTTCCGCGTCGCCGCCTCATTCAAATAGGTCTGCCAATACCCGGTTTTCTCTTTGTAAACCTTCGCGAACGCTTCCGCCGCGACCAGAGTCTGTTCTCCAGGAAGCCCTGGAGCATCGGGTCTACAACCTTGCTCCTCCCCGGACACCAGATCGGCGGAAATAAATTGTCCTTCGTAAGCTTCCTGAATCTTGATCACGCGGAATCCGGCCCGGGTACACAACCTCACGAGCGAAGGAATTGTGAAATAGCTGAAGTGCTCATAGATCAGGTCCCAGATTCCGTGATCACGAAGTGTGTACATCGCATTGGGCACCTCAAGATATAGTCCCACGCCCTCGCGGCGAGCCAGCGTCTTACGAAGGAGATCGAGCAAGTCGAATGGTTGGGGTAAATGCTCAAGAACATGTCGTGAGCACACGAAGTCAGCGGGAATCTCAGAGTCTTGCTCCGAGAACGCGGTTGAATGGATCTCCATTGCCGCGGATTCTTCTATTGTTCCGTCCGGCTCGCGATATCCGGGGTCAAATCCGATTCCCCGATTCGGTCCCGCCTGACACAATGACGCAAGAAACTCGCCACTGCCACAGCCGATCTCGACCAGGTCCTTATTGTGGAGATCGTATTCCTTTACGAGTCGCGCGACCAGAGAATCCGCGTATTCCCGGAAACGCGCGGAAAAGTACAACGAGTTCTCGTATTCCCCGGAGTAGACAAGGCGATCTTCTCGAAACGCGAGATTGTAGCAGTGGTCACAATTCCGGCATAACACCAATGCGATGGTGTCACCGTCCGCGCGAAGGGCTTCTTCTCGATCGGCATACAGGCGGTTACAACAAACCGGTACACGCGGAATGGTCAGCACATCGCGCAAATCGGCTGCGCCGCAAACTGGGCACACCTCCTTTTGTCCTTCACTCATGTACACCCCTGTAATCGCCCGCGCTCGCGGGCGGTGAGTAAAGTGTGGATCACGATCCCAACAGCATGATTTCCGGGGCAAGCCCCATTCCACTCAGCAATCCCCGGATCTCGTCCGCGTAGATCGGATTCATAACAATAACAACGTCGGGTTGAATCTCGAGGAGACGACCGGGTTCGATGGTCTCCTGGCCCGTTCCCGGCATAAATGCGCCGGCTTTGTAGGGATTTATATCCACAGCAAATTCAACAACGCGTCCGGCATCTACCGTATTCAGAAACGTTACCCCTTTTGACCCACCGCCCCATATGACGACACGCCGACTCTCGGAACTGAGTCGAAAAATCACCTGGCGCCAATCGTCGATAGCCTTGTGCACCTTATTCACAAAATCGTCGACCTGGTTTGCCCGGAACTCTCTCCCCGCCGGGGGAATAGACAGAGATTGTGAATCATCGGTACCGCGCTGCGCTGAAATCATTAGATATTGATCGTCATAATCCCGCCATGTATCGAGAATCTTGAATCCGCACTTGCGAAACAGGTACGCAAGCGAATCGGCGGTGAAGTACGAACAGTGCTCATAGTAAACGTCCCAAAACGCCTGATCCTGTAAAATTCGCTCCATGTCCGGCACTTGAAAGAAGAAAACTGTCCGGTCATCCCGCGAGCATCGGCCCACCATGGAAACGAATTCGGCGGTATCCGGAATGTGTTCCAGGGTCATCTTGCACGCCACAAGGTCGGGCCTGGGACCTTGATAGTCACCGGTGAAAAACTCAGGAACAAAAGAGACTTCGGAAGCAGCTCCGCCCGGCCGATTGCGTTCAACATAAGCGGGATCGATGCCCACGCCCCTGTTCTTTCCAAGTTCGCACAGAATATGCAGGAAATCCCCTTTACCGCAGCCGATTTCCAGAATCTGTTTCTCGTGCAGTTCGAATCGATCGATCAAATCACGGGACAGGCGTTCATGAAACGCGTTGAAGGTTGGGGAATATCCCTGGGTTTCCTCGTAGCGGTCCGAGTATTCGTGCAACGACGGGTCGAAGGCAAGATTTCCAATGAACCCGCAGACTCCACAGAATCCAAGTTCGATGACGCCCTTCGGGTAGGCAAGAGCTTCTTCCCTCGTCGCCATCAACAGCACGCTGTGGACCGGGACATTCCCGCTTCGGTAGAAAATGGCCATGCCGCTTCCGCCGCAATTGGGACAGAATTCATCTACGACCTCCTCCGTGCAAGGCGGATAGATTTTCGTGGATGCGTCAACCATTACGGTACGAAGGCGTGAGGTGATGTGAACGAACAGATGTCAACGGGCGGAATTGGTTGAATTCCAATCATTGGAAAACCCTTTCAATGCCTGGATTCCCTGAAGGGTGCAGGTCGGATTTCAATCGACATGATGAAGGCGTTCATCGATGATGCCCCGGGAAATCAAGGACCGTATATGATCGATCCGCTTGTAGGTGATCCCTTCGAACTCATCGACAGTAATACCGTTTGTCCGGTATGCCTCGAGCAGCTCGATGACTCCCTTGCGGGCGTCCCAGCGGGGACGAAATGACGGTAGTGTTTCGGCGATCAAGTCGCAGTTGACCCGATAGCACCTCTTGTCGGGTCCGGCATCTGCGGCATACTCGATCCTGCAATCGGGAACGATCTCCGCAACCATCTCCGCAAGCTCACGAACCTGGTAATTTCCATCGCTCCGACCGACGTTAAACGCCTTGTTGTGCACGAGATCCGGTGATGCCTCCAGGACGGCTGCGAATGCGCGGGAAATGTCCTCGATGTGAACGATCGGGCGCCAGGGAGTACCATCGCTTTTGATGAATATTCTACCTGTTGAAAACGCATAGGCTACGAGATTATTCAGCACCAGATCGAAGCGGTGCCTCGCAGAGACACCGTATGCCGTGGCATTTCGAAGGAACGTGGGACAGAAAGAGTCATCCGCAAGTTTGCTGACATCGCGCTCCACAAGAACTTTCGATTCCCCATAGGGCGTGACCGGGTTGAATGGCGAACTCTCGTCCAGCCAGTCTTCCCCTCCCGCACCGTAGTTGCTGCAGGAGGATGAGAAGATGAATCGTGGCACGCCGGCTTCCTTGGCGAGGGTCGCCAGTTTCACGGAAGCCCGATGATTGATCTCGAAAGTCAGGTCCGGGTTCAAGTCTCCGAGCGGGTCGTTGGAAAGTCCCGCGAGATGAATCACCGCGTCGACGCCTTCGACGTCGTCCCGTACCGCGTGCCGGACATCTTTACGGATTCCGGGTACCCGCTCGAAATCCTCGCCAAAAGTACAGCGCTCGAACAGGTCACTGTCCAGCCCACGAACTTCATGCCCGTGTTCAAGAAGTAGCGGGACGAGCACGGTCCCGATATATCCCAGATGCCCGGTAACGAGAACTTTCATTCCGTCAATCCCAAAGTTTCCATGGCGCGTTTCCGGAGGACCAAAGCTGCTCGAGCAGGCCTTTGTCCCGCAGTGTGTCCATACATTGCCAGAACGATTCGTGCCGGTATGCCATCAGTTGACCATCCCGGGCCAGACCTTCGAGAGGCTCACGTTCCCATTGCGTGTCATCCCCATCGATGTAATCGAAAATGCCGGGCTCGAGAACAAAATAAGCTCCGTTGATCCAACCTTCAGCAGTCTGAGGTTTCTCGGAGAACTCCGTGATGCGAGAGCCTTCAAAATTCAAATGTCCGAATCTCGCGGGTGGCCGAACCGCCGTCAAAGTCGCAAGCTTTCCGTGAGACCGGTGGAACTCGAGTAGTTTGTCGAGGTTCACGTCAGATACTCCATCGCCCCACGTCAGCATGAATGTCCCATCCGTGAAGTAGGGTGCGAGTCTTTTGATACGACCGCCCGTCAATGTGTCGGTACCGGTATCCACAAGATCGACGGTCCAATCCTGGTTGTCTCCTCCCTGCGTGGTCACTTCTCCGGTCTTCAGGTGTACGGTAAGATTGCTGTTGAGGTGGCTGTAATCGACTACATACTTTTTGATCACCTCACCCTTGTAGCCGAGGGCAATCACGAAATCAGAATACCCGAAGTGCGCATAATGCTTCAGGATGTGCCACAAAATGGGTCGCCCACCGATCTCTACCATCGGCTTTGGCTTGATCTGAGTCTCCTCGGCCAGCCGTGTCCCTACTCCACCGGCAAGTATTCCAACCTTTATCAAAATAGACTCCCCTTCAGATTCATAAACGCTTTCGACATCCCCAACAGGTAAAGCAGTTTTTCTTCCAACCCATGAGACGGCCTACGGGATTTTGTGCTCTTCCTTGGACCTCATCCTCGATCTGCCGGCGAAGAGGCGCCGTTTCAACAATCCGCTTTTGAAAAGCTGAAAAACCCGCCCCGGATCCACAAAAAACGCCAAGGCCATCCATTTTGCGGTGGAGATATAATTGGAAGAACCCGCCGAAAACCGGGCCAATTCGAACATTGCACTGGCTTTTCTGCCGACGATGTCGGCCCGCTGTCCCTTCCGAAGAGTCGGGTATCGTCTGAGTATGTCTCTATGCTGCAGATAGCTTTCGTAGCACAGTTTCTGCTCATCCCGCGATTCGGCGCCAAAGGCGGCCAACCGGTGCCCCTTATCGTCGGCGGTCATCTGGCAACCGATCTGGTCAACTGCGCAACTCGGGTATTCGATGCACAGCCGGAAGAAGAAATGAGAGTCATGGCAGATGCTCAGGTCTTCCCAGAGCCCCCCGAGATCGAGAAAGACACTTCGGCGAACCACGCTAGTTTGCAGCATCATTGGATGACGATCCAACATCACCCAATCGACTCCTCGGACCGTGAACTGGAGGTAATCGGGAATCTCGAATCTACTGAGGCTCCACAAATCCTGGTTCCCTTCATCTTCGGTCCGGATCATGTTGGAGAAATACATTGCGGCATGGCCCATGGTTGCGTAAATCGCTTCGGTCATGCCCAGCAGATGCCCCGGCAACCAAAAGTCATCCGAGTCCAGAAATGCAACCCAGTCGCAGGTGGCCGTGCGGACCCCCAGGTTGCGGGCGGCGGAAGCGCCCGCATTCTCCTGGTGAATATATTGGACGGCCTCATATTCTGCTACAATTTCGCGCGTTCCGTCGGTGGATCCATCATCGACAAGAATAATTTCCTCCGGAACATGCTCTTGCACGAGAACACTCTCAATGGCCCGGCGAACCAGATCAGCTCTCTGGTAAGTCGGGATGACGACGGAGATCTTAATGTCTTCCCGGCTGGATATTTCCGGACTAGGCAAGACTTGACCCCCGGTACAGACCAAATTGAGAGAGCCGGTCTACGAAAACCAGGCCCTGGCGCGTCCATGCGAAATCCCGATGAATTCTCTTTCTGCCCAATTCACCGCAGGATGTTCGAAACTCTGTGTCCGACAGGAAACGTCGCATGCAGGCGGCAACGTCCTCCACCGACGTGGTGTCGGCGAGTAAACCAGAAACGCCGTGAGAAACTGCGTCGACAACTCCGTCGGCTTGCCCGCCGATGACCGCCTTGCCGTACGCATTCGCTTCGAGAAACACGATGCCGAAACCTTCGTAGTCGTTGACGACAAACCTGTTGGGCATCATAAAAAACTCGCACTGTTGAAGTAATGCGGACTTCTCCTTTTCTGAAACCTTCCCGACAAGGAGCACGCGATCCGCGAGTCCTTTCGAGGCGATTGTCAGGTCGATTTGCTCTCGATAGACGCCGTCACCGGCAATAACAAGATCGACATCCGGAAACTCGCTCTCGATCCGGGAAAAAGCTTCCACGGCCAGGTCGAAGCCCTTCCGGTAGATCAATCTGCCCATGGAGAGAATGAACTTCCGGTCCTGTATCCCCGCTTTATTCAGTTGATCAATGCATGACTCTTCGCTACCGGGCGTATACCGATGCACATTCACCCCCGGATTCACGACTGTAGCCTTGATCTTGCTGCCAATCATGTCGTTCACCAATTGCAGGGTGGGTGTGCTATTGGCAATGATGAGGTCTGCGCCCAGTAAATCCCGCTTCCTGACGCTCGACATGCCGAACGGCAATTGCCGTAAAAGCTCCATTCCGTGAACGATCAAAGCATAGGGAACGCCCTGTCGGCGGCATGCGGAACACCAACCGTGTAAATCCCAGGACCCCATGATAATCAAATCCGGCCGGCATGTATTACAGATCTCTTTGACTGTGTGCATTGCCTGGCTGCGCACTTCCTGCATCCAACGCCCGGTGTTCAAGCTACGAATCGGAGAAATCGAGTCGCCGAATCTATGACCTCTCCTCCTGTTCGGAAGAGATACTTTGTGGACAGCATAGGGAAGCGGTTCCTCTCCAGAATACGTTTCTTCGACACTGGTCCATAGCGTCCAGTCGATTTCTGAAGTCGTGTGCTCCATCAATCCGGCGATATAATCGGCAATGCCGCCTACGTTCGGCAGCGAATCCACGGTCAGCAATGCGTAGGTCGATTTCAAACGAATCAATTCCCTCTTTGAACCGCCACGTAATCTCCGATTCTACACGCCATCAGTAGTCCCGGCCCGCCGGCCTGAATTCGGATATATGTACGATATATACTGCAGCATGTCACGTCTGCCTCCGGGAAGGAGGGCCCAGAAAATCAAGTATGCCGCGCAGTAGACAACAAACCCTCCGATCAATAGAAAGATCATGTGTCCCCAGTCCAATACCGGAATGGCAATCCAGGTGCAAACAGCGGCAACAAGACTTGCGATCGCAGGTCTGTACGTAGCCCGGAAGAAATCCGTCGGCCGAACCACCGATCTTCGAAACGAAAATATGAGTGCGGGGCCGAGCAGTATGTAGTTGGCAACGGCATAAGAAAAAGCGACACCGCGCACCCCCCAGGGAATGCCTGCAACGAACGCCGACGTGATACAAACCGCGTACAGCAATCCAAGTTGGAAGTATCGCTTACTATCTCCCGAGGCCATCAACACTAACCCAATCAAAGATGCTACCGGCTGGAGAAATGCGGCGGCGGCAAGAATCCGAAAAATTTCCCCCGTTTTTTCCCATTTGCTGCCAAGTAATATCCGAACAATCTCGTCAGCGTAAACAAACATGTATGCGACAATCGGCATGCTGACAAAGGCCAGGAGAGCCGTGTATTTAATATAATAGGCTCTAAATCGATCCGGATTGTTTTGAAGCCTGCTCATCGCGGGCAGCCCCACGGTACTGAGCGGGACTCGCAGATTGGATACCGGAAGCATCATCAGTGTGTACGCCCTGGAATAGAAGCCCAGCGCCTCCGCCCCCGCGAAACGGCCGATGAGAATGCGATCCAGATTCCGGGAAAAATAGTTGATAATATCGAACCCGGTCACATGCATTCCAAATCGTATGGATTGCATCAACCCTTTCACTTTTCGTGGACGACCGGGGATCCACCTGCAAACAATCCAAAGACCGATAACGGTGAGGGTGGCGGCAGCCAGGCTGTTTACGACAAGCGCCCAATAGGTTCCGCCCAGAACGGCGACGGTGATTGCGGCGATCGCCGCCACGAAGATTCCCGAGATTTTCACGATCTCTGCATGCACGAAGAGCATCTTCCTGTGCATCAATGCAAGATGTTGCGTGCCCATGCTGCCAATTGCAATTCCGGCCGAAAGATAAATCATGATTGGTTGGAGCGCAGGTTCCCGGAATATCCATGCTACGAGCGGCGCACATGCCATCATGATCAGCGTCAATGTCATGCCGATGCTGACATTCACCCAAAACAGCGCAGACACAAAATCGTCCGATATCTCCGCCTTCTGGATCGTCGCGGTGCCGAGGCCCAACTCTCGAAAAGCGTTACCGAATGCGATCACGGACGTGACCATTGCGACCAAACCAAAGTCCGAGGGGTACAGAATGCGCGCGAGAACAGCAGTGGATCCAATCTGCACGGCAAGCTGGGCGGCCTGCGACGAAACCATCACCGCTCCACCCCTGACGGATCGAGTTCTCAGATTGTCCGGTTCAGATTCGTCTTGCAAAAGTCAAACCAATCTGCTCAATGCGATTTCCTACAGAGTCGTCGCGATTCGCATGTGCGCAACGCGCACATCTCTCCACAAAGAAGTGTACAGAAGTATTCGTCCCGGACTCAAGTCGGGCTCGAAACGGCTGCGGCGCAGGCGGAGGACCCGGGGAACTGCAAGGCCGGCATGCGGCCTGCAATCACCCGGTGCACCGTGTTCCCAAAAGGCTCCCTACCGGATCCCGTGGACCCTATCAGGGCACTCGACGCAGACCTTCCGGCCGCTCGAGGACACGCTCGTCACCGGAGAGAATCAACTCGTATCGACGTTGTGCCGGAATCGCAGAGAGCCGCGGACTCAAGTCAGGACCGATTGCGGGCCATCGCAAATTCCCCCACCAGGGAGGTTTCCCCGCCAGGTAGAGTGAATCGGGAATATTGTTGTCATTGATTGAAGAGTCCCAAATCACGCTTTGCGTGGAGTAGTCATAGTTTCCATGCCGAATCAGCGTGCTCGCAACACGCGAGTCAAAACCATCCAGAGCATCGGGATTCGGTCCATAATTGTTATTCCCGACATGAGGGTAGCCAAGCCGATAGATTACGTTCATGCCGTACGGAATCCCCTCCTGTGTGGGCTCATAAACCCAATTGTTTACTTCGGGTACACCGAGCACATTGCCTACAATATTGTAATACAGCTGATACCGGTCGAGGGCCACTGCTTTCCGGTTGCTGAGTATCGTCGTATCGGTACCTCGAAAATGATTCCTGAACAAGGTCATGTGACTTGAAGAGCCCCGATAGTAATCCGCCTGCAACTCTGCACAAACGTTCCCTTCCCACAAATTCATCATTGGATGCGCCCCATGGCAAGCCGAGAAAGTCACCACCAGATTCGCGGGATCTGTATCCCTCTGATTGATGGAATAATTGTATCCGATCACATTCCCGGATGATCCGTGGTTGATGAACAAGGGAACTCTCATGTAATTGAAAAGGTTATTCTCAATGAGGGTTCCCGAGCAGTTAAATGTTTCAATTCCATACCCCGTACCCACGGTGTATACGTCGTTGTAGACGTGGTGAAAATAGCTGTCGCGAATCTCGCAGTTGATGGAAAAATAGAGTGTCATGTGCAGCGCGCCCAGATGATCCATTTCCACGTTCTTGACCCAGCACGCATCGGCGGTATCCAAAAAGAATGCGCCATTCGCACCTGCGGCCCCTGCGCGAATGGTAAAATCCTCAAAGCCAACGCCTGTAATTCGGTAGTACATGATAGTGGCTTCAGGGTCGAGATTGGCCTTGTAGGTCCAATAGAGTGGAGGTGAAATTGAAATCGTGTTCCCGTTGATGGCCGTTACTTTCACCATCTGCGTCATGACGCGGGTACCATTGCGGTCCCGGTCCGCCGTGCTCTTACTCCCCTTGCTGCCCGTATTGTTTACAAGTGTGGTGTCATTCAGTTGATTAATGTGAAGGAGCTTTCCAACCGCAATGCCCTCCCCGATTCCATCGACGGTAATACTCGTAGACCCCTTGGTAAATCCGGAAGTAATATTCATGATCCGGCTCGGAGGGATGTTGTACTCCGATGCGCCGAAGTAGAATGTGGAACCCGCGTAACTCTTTAGAATTGTGTTTCCGGGTCCGTCACCGCGGATCGTGATATTGTTCTTGTTATTGAATGTAAAACGATTGGTGACCTTGTAGGTCCCCGCAGGAATATAGACAACCTTTCCGGCGGGACACAGGCTGATCGCCGTATTGATTGCGGACGAATCGTCGGTCACGCCGTCCCCCTGCGCTATTTCCGTAGACCCGGGTATACTTTCTCTGACATTGCAGAAAATATCGGTGCGGTGCGGGATTCCGCCAGGTACGCCTGCCTCCCACGGCACAAGGCGGTCCGGCGGAATGATTTCTCCTCGACCGGTAGGCGACAAAAGCGCGGCGAGAAGGAAGATCGACAGAGTCTTGCTCCACGTGCCGGTGATTCGTTCGATTGCGATGTTACCCATCTCCATTGTCTCCTTGGATACGACTAGTATTGTAAGCCACTTCACGCTCCGCGGCATTTCGAACGCCCAGGCTCTGACTGATTATCATCCGGTACAAATCGGAGCAATTGCCAGGCCACTCAATTCGCTTCTCGACCGGCCGGGTCCAACTTAAACGATTCCTCAATCTTTTCGTTTCGCACACCGTTTCAAAGGTAACGTATGCAAAGAAGGGCATGAACATTCGGTAATGCAATCGTCGATAAATTCGCTGTTTTGAGAAGAGTTCGAGCGCCTTTGTTCAAAGACATGAGGAAATTCTCGGAGCCAGGCAACACGGCTTGATCTACTTTGCGCTCCCCCCGGCATCCTCTTCAACAGCACTCAACATGGTCGGAGGTGGACCCTTCCCGGCCGCAATCAAAGGTAGGAGACGCTCTCCGATATCCCGAGAAAATTCTCCCGCTCCCTGGTAATTCAAGTGTTGCGAGTTGTAAAAATTCTCACGTCGTTTGGTAATATCCGTTAAACTGTAGTCCCAGAATTCGATTTCGTACCGGGACGCGATTTCATTGATTATCGCGAAGATCTGCGCCCGATTGTTGGCGAGAGCGCTCATCTCGAAATACTCAGGCGAGTAGACGAGAATGATCGTAATCCCACGCTGAACGCAAAATCGCACCATCTCATCAAACAACTCGATTCCTTCGGATTCGTAGTCGATATCGACACCACTCGGATTATCCGCTTTAAAGCGATCGAACTCTCCCGTCCATTCCCGATACCTCGGATTGAACCCAAGAATCCTGTCTTCTGGCGGATCAATGCCAACCAGTCCCTTCAAGCCGGTCATCCAGGTAAACCGCATATCTACAACAGAATAGCCGTAGAGCGGAATCCATCGCCACTTCCACGCGCTGGGTTCGATTCGCCGAAGCGCGGCGTAGATCTCCTCCTCATTCAAGTAGGGAACGTACTGGGCCGGAATATAGATTTCCTCCGACAAGGCAAAGCTGTGCAAATCCAGGTTCTGGATAATGAAGGCAGGATCCTCATTGTGCTCGAGGTATGTTTTCAGAAAAGCAAATTGCAAATCGGTGCGGGTTGCATTCTGACCGAAATTGTAGGCGCTCAACCCCGTAATGTCTTGAATCGTGGCCGCATCGTAGTGCACCAGCGCTCTCGACGAACCACTGATAACAATCTCCGCGTGACTCGTTCCGCCCACGGCTTGATTCCATACTCCGAACTGCGATGTGGTGATCTGTCGGGCGCCCTGATTGATTGCAGCGTGTAAGAGTATTGAAAGAATAATTGTAAGACCGAAAAACGCGCCGATCCGCAAAATCGCGCGAGCCGGTCCACAGGAGCGCACATTGGCTGTCGCTTCACATTCGTTCATCAAAACTCAACCGGCGCCGGATCTTTTCATTTGCCTGCGAGCAGCCTGCAGAAATCCGTAGATTCCAGTTGCCTTCATCAAGTAGTCATCCCGAATTTCACTGAGGGATCGCCGAATTTTCCAACGCATCCTGTGAGATTGAGAAAAAACTGATTTTGACAGCGGCGGGGTCCGTTCGTACTCGATTTCAATATTCAGACTCAGGTAGTCATCCGACTGCACCCCCCAGGTTAAGAGACCTTCTCGTGACTCGAACTCCACCGGTGTTCCACCCACGAGAACGCGAAGGGTGTCGGAGTTCCCCTCCCGCGCCTTCTCAAACAGCAACCGGCCGCTATGAGCCGGTGCCTCCATACGCGCAGCTTCGGTAAACAGTCGAACACGGGTTTCACCGGCGCCGTTTGGCCGAATCCAGTAATTCATTCCGACAATGGCTTCCAGGTTCGTCCAGGTAAGTGAAGCGGAAAGGTTGTGGATCGCCGATAGCAGCGCCTTTAACGGCTGCATGCCTTCGCTGAAATAATCGTGGTGCGCGACCAGCAGACAGGGTTTGCCGATCAATAAATCCAGCGCAATGGAGCTGATATCGTCTGTAACGTTGCGCCGAAGCAGCAAAGGCGCGCCGCCGTGGCACAGTACCGCGGGTTGCAGCAGGGATCGCATTTCAACTCCCGCATTATTGCCAACGTCCAGAATCTCAGTGTTTACGGCGGCGAGGTATCCTGCTCGGCGCAGGCACTTCATTGCGTTGGCCGAAAAAATCCCCTGGGGAAAAACCATGACGTTCTCGAATGGAATGGATGTGGACTCCCGATGATGCTCCATATCCCGGTGAGCGACGTGGGCCAACTCGATCAATTCCGAATCAGGGCGGTTTCCGAATTCGCCCCTGGAATGATAGCACCCATGAACACAGATCGAAAACTGAGGGTATTTCTCCCGGACCCGGGTTGCGAACGAGGGGGCTGTTCGTTTGTGATTGCAGGGAATGAATCCGATAGTGGCGGCAAAGTCCGGTCCAACCAGATCCAGAAGCTCTGTAAGATCCAGGAATCCATACTCTGGTTTGAGCAAGGGATCATCTATAATCAAATTCGCGCCACAGTCCGCCAATTGCCAGCCGGAATCGGAAAACGTATGTCGGATCCACATCAAGAAAGGCAGGAGCTCGGACACCAGGCTCGAAGCCTTCAGGTTCGAGGTCTGTTCTGCCCCCAGAGCGACTGTGCATGCGGATGTCGCGGCAAACGCTTCCGACGAGCCGCCACGAACACGCGCGAAAAGCCACCCACCGTCGCAGAAAATGATCGGCTCAGCCGGTGTTCCACGAGATCCATGAGAAAAAAGAAATGGCGGAACTTCCAGGGATGAGTCGATGGTAAGCCCGCTCATGGGTCCGCAAACTTCAACAAGTCGATCACTGATCTGATAGCGTTCGGTCAAAGAAGCTTCCTCGAAAGCTCCCCCGCTAAGTGGCTCCAGACACATTGGCAATTGCGACTCCGGGTTCAGCCCGAATAAAAACGTTCCCTGGAATCTCTCCGTGCAATCGAGAGATTCGCATCCATCTTTCGATTCCTCCAGAGACGTCAGGCCGGCGGGGGTTGCCACCAGGTAGTGGTTTGCATGCTTTTCCAGATTCGGAAGAGTGCGGATGTGATCGCGGAGACCGTCCGGATCAACGCGTTTCACGTCCACGCCGAAGTGGTCGAGTAGTTCGACGACCCCGGAGATGCTTTCCGCCTCACTCTGATGGTTCAGAACGAAGGCAAGAGATCTGGATTGGTCATGCTCCATCAGGCATCAAGCGGCTTACGCCCCACGATAAGGCACCGCATGGCAAATCCGCCGAACAGAGTCTGCAGGACCGGGGACAATCCGGAGGAAACAGCTACCGTCGCTTTTCCAGCGGAATGTGGAACCCAGCAAAAGCACTTTTCCGTATCGAAGGTGAATCCCGCCTCCCTGAAGGGAGCGGCGTATTCCTTCAGGTTGGGCAGGTACCTCTGTTCCTCACTCATGGTAAGCCGGTTCGGCAGGCGGCTTTTGAAAAATGGGAACCTCCCGTTCATGTCTATCATGATCGATACCCCGCCGGGTGCCAGAAGATCATATAGTTGCTGCGCCGTAGACTCAGCTTTCTTCAGGCGAAGCGCATATCGAAAGGTATTCACACCAAGGATCAGGTGAAAGGTTCCCACCTCCCCGGTCATTGCCTTGTCCAGATCAGGCTGAATACTCTCATTCGCGGCCACCAGGAAGCGACTTTTCTCCGCCATCGCCGGGCTCAAATGCGCCGCCGCCTCGGTTTCGGCGGCTTCAATCATACTGGGCGAAAAATCGGCGCCGACCCCGAGATCCACATCGATGCCCTTCGCTTCGAGGTACCGCAGAATCCAGATCAGATTCATGCCCCCGCCACAGCCATACTCCAGAATGCGAAACCCGTTCGACGTGATATTCGCTTTCAGTATGGTATTGACGGCTTCCACATATAACGGACCGTAAACACGGTCGAGAATATGGGCGATTCCTTCACCTGCGGTGTCACCGACATACCGGCGCACATACTTCGAATCGGTGTACTCGGTGTAGAACGCCTCGTTGATTTCATTTTCACTTTTCATGTTTGTTCTCCTGCGATGTTGGTTTCAGAGATTCTTGCGATACTTTCCTGTGCCTACAAAAGCCTTCAGAATTGGAAATAGATGAATTGGGTCTCCTGGTACACACCGAAAAGAATTACGCTGAACAGGAATCCCATGTACAGAGCCCACCTGACAACGAACGGCGCTCTTGACACAACTTTTGTCACAGAAACCCTGGATTGAACGATGTTCAGTAATTCGATGAACAGAATACCCCCGATCGCGATCGGCAGCTGTCTCAGTAAAAAGTGAGGTGTTCGAATTTCGCCAAAATCCCAATTCGCACCGAGATGCGTCAAGATGTACCAGGCGTCATTCATATTCTGGGCCCGAAACAATATCCAGGCCACGCAGGTAAGCAGAAAAGTAGCAAAGATCCCGCTGATCCTGCGAATGACACTCCTCTCAGGAACCCGAACAAAACCCCAAACGCGATTTCGAAAGTTTTTCGTCAATATTTCAAACAACACGTAGACGCCGTTCAAGACACCCCAGGCAACGAACGTCCAGCTGGCGCCGTGCCACAGACCACTGATCGCAAATGTTGCGAGGATATTCCACGAAAATCGACTCCCGCCGACCCGGTTCCCTCCCATGGGTATGTACACATAGTCCCGAAACCAGGTGGAGAGCGATATGTGCCAGCGCTGCCAGAATTCGCGGATCGACGCGGCATGGTATGGCGCCTTGAAATTCTCCATCAGCCGGAACCCCATCACCCTGGCAGCGCCAACCGCGATATCCGAATAGCCGGAGAAATCACAATAAATCTGGTAGGCGAAAAAGACGGTGGCGATGGTCAGCTGTAGACCATTGTAGTCCCGTGGTGCGCCGTAGACGTCGTTCACGTAGATCGCCAGCAAGTCTGCGACTACGAGCTTCTTGAAGAAGCCAAGCGCCATTCGCTTGAGGCCGCTGGTTATTCTATCGTACTCGACAGTATGTCCAACGCGGAATTGGTGCAGCAGATTTTGAGGCCGCTCGATCGGTCCGGCAACCAATTGAGGAAAGAACATGACAAACGTTGCCAGCACCGTGAAGTTTCGCTCTGCTTTCTGCTTTCCCCTGTATACCTCGACGACATAGCTGAGGCTCTGAAAAGTGTAGAATGAAATTCCGATCGGCAGAATGATCTGAATCGCGATGTCAGAGGTTTCCCATCCGGCCGCCCGCGCGACGGACATGACATTGGAAGATAGAAATCCGGCGTACTTGAAGTAGGCCAGCATGAAGCAGGGAACGAGAACGCCGGCGGCAAGATAGAGTTTGCGTGCGGATGGACGGCCACTTTCGATGCCGATTGCGGCAAAGTAGACAACGAGAATCGTCACCGCCGGAATGACAATGTAGTGGGGCACGAACGCCATGTAGAAGAGACAGCTGGCGGCGAGAAGAATGTACACTTTAACCCCGGAAGGGGAGAACAGGTACAACATCGCGACAATGGGGAAAAAGATCGCGAAATCTATGGAGTTGAACAACACTAGAGACCCTGCTCCATAGCCTCGCCGGCGCATCCCGTTCCGGAGATCTCTTCCCACGCAGACCCGACGGGGAGAATCGACGCACCCGAACGCGCGGCACATCCCACAATGTCGGCGAAGAGATTCGGCGGACAACCAAACCGGGTCGGCTGTTCGCAAACATCATGGGTGGCAAGAATCAGCCAACCACATGCCTGGCAAGTCCGTTCAATAATCTCCCGGATCGAATCCGGATCGCCCAGGTTCTGCTCGATGAAAAACCCACGGAGATGATTTAGATCAATCGAGCCTTCGTTGAATGTCTGTCCACCGCCCCGGCAGCAGGAGAAATGGCTGCTTAGGGCAACCTTTGTTGCCGGGCGAGGACCGCTTAGCGGATAAGAAAGCGTCTTGAACGCCCCTCCGGGAACTTGCTCGAGAAGCGCTTCCCTGTTTCTCACCACGGACTTCTCAAATACTGAGGGGGGGGTATCCCATGCGTGGCAATGGTCGAAAGTGTGGCAACCCAATTCATGGTGTTCGGCCAGCAAGAGATCCAGGTCTTCCCCGAGAAAGATCCGACCCGTGGGGCTGTCCTGTCCCATCAAACCGAAGGATGCGTAGTAGGTTGCCCGAATCCCGTGTTCTTTCAGTATCGGACCGGCGATACGTAGCGCAGAGCGCGGAAAATCGTCAAAGCTGAAGGAGATATAGGGCTTGTCGTTGCGCATTACAAATTCGCGCCTCGCGAGTCGATCAGACAGACCACGTCGAATCCTGTGGGCACATCTCAGATATATTTGAGGCAAACGCATGGTTCATGCTGCAGGTATCGCAGGCGTAGTATTCGGATCAACTCTCCAGGCGAAACAGCAGAGCGTCCAAGGCCCTTCGAACGACCTCTCGAGGTTTCGGAACATCGAACAAGGCCTTTTTCGCAGAGCTCCAACCAAAGGTTTTTCGTACCAGGTCGTACTTCCAATTGAGTGCGGGTTCCTGTAACTCCCCGCCCAATTCCCGGGCAAGAAGCCTCGATTTCTCCACGAGATCCTCATTCTCCGGATAATAGTAGATCAACCAGTCCTGCAGATATTTCAGGCAGATGGCGCGTGTCTTCGCGCTGTCGTCCAGAGACCTGAGCTGACCGATTTGCAGAGATTTCGAAAGAAACAGCGACTGCAACTTTGCGTCCGACAACGAAAAGTCGCGACTGACGCTTCCAAAGCTCGCACGGCGAACGAAGGATTTCGAATCAGAAACGTGCAGCGTACCATCGCTCGCGCAAACCGCCCTGCTGAAATACTCACCGTCATTGTCCCTGATAAGACGCGCGTCCCAGGGTCCGGCTGCATCGCTGATCTCCCGGCTGATCAACCAGGACTCAATACTCATCCACGTGTTCTCGATCATCTTCGTGGTGAGCCACGTTGCCGGCGGCAGGCTCTGCCACAGCGGGGTGGGCGAAAACCGGGACTTGCGTACTCTGTAGTAGAACCGCCCCCAACTCGACGACAGCAATATCCGGGTGCCTGAAGCACAATCGATTTTCCGTAGTTGCTTTTCGATTTTGTCAGGAGCCAGAATGTCATCGCCGTCCAGCCACTGAATGAAATCTCCCTGTGACAAAGCGAGAGCGGTGTTTCTGGCAACACTGGCGCCCTGATTTTTCTGCGTCTCAACCCGAACGCATTTTCCCTCGAATTTACCTGCCGCCGAATAGGTCTGATCCGTGGATCCGTCATCGACAATGATGACCTCCTTCCGGGGCCAGGACTGTGAGACCGCCGAATGGATAGCGTCGCCGATCCAATTTTCAGCATTGAATGCGGGTATAAGAATTGAAACCAAAGGTTCCACGTAACCTCATATCATCAATTTCGAAACGAACATCGTTCGGGACCGGCTCACAACGGAACCACCCTCTCCGCCATGAGTTCCGGCTCGGGGTCCCGGACCACGGGCGTCACCGGTTTCGGGCGGGGATAATCGACGGCAATCAAAAGAAAAATGAACCACCCCGGACTGAGGCGGCCGTAAATGGCCTCGGAAAAATTGTAAACAATGGTGATGAGCAGGAAGGCAAATTTCACGATAGCGAAATCCTCCCCGTCAGACATCTCTTTCGTGATCTTTCGGTATATGACCAGGAGCATAAAAATCAGAATGGCGTCTCCCACCAGGCCGCCGTCCAGATACATTTCCAGGTATCCGTTGTGCGATGAAAACATGAGCCAGTCGGGAATAGAGGAACGATAGCGTTCGTCCGACCAGAAGCTGCAGAATCCAACTCCGAAAATCGGATCGGTGTCCTGCTCCAACACCGCGGCCCAGACATCGGTTCTTCCCGTTAACGTCGCGTCCCGTCCAAGCATTTCCAGGACGTTTTCTTTCAGTTTGAAAGTTGAATCGAGCAACAGGAACAGAAGAACGACAGCGATCACCAGGCCCCCGAAGCGCGCAGCATGCTTCCTGATGGAAGGGATTCTGATGGTCAGGATGATTGATACCCCCATCAACATGCAGATCAGAGAGGTCTGGCTATTCGAGACGAGAAGCAGCCAAACCCCCATCAGGAGTATCGACACATAGATCCAGAAATCCACTCGGGATACGTTGCCCCTCCCCTCTTCGTTTCGAATAAGAAACTGCCACAAAAACGGAAGTCCGCACACCAGGAGCATGGCTCCCAGGGAGTTCTTTTGCAGCGTGACGCCGGTGGCCATCATCTCCCCGGACCAGCGACTATAGGCCCTGCCAATACCTGGAAACCACTTGATGTATACGACGGAAAGCGGAATCAACACGTAGGCGCACCTGACGAACACCGCACGAAACGCGGCGGGGGGATGACTCTCGGTAAGCACAACAAGAAGAACGATGACATTCCCGAAATCCTTGAACCATCTCTTGAAGGAAACGAACGGGTGCGCGGCCCACAGCACCGTAATCAGAAGATAGAGATATAGTAATAACAGGGCCTTGTTATTGGATATAAACACGCCCCAGTCTATCTGCCTTCGCGAAAGGACGATAAACCCGGCGATAATCAGGCCGAGGTAAACAATTCTATCAATCGGGCTTCCGTCAAGTGTTGCGCCCGCACTCGCCGGTGAACCCGCGCCGAGCCACGCTGAAACGGGGCGAGAAGCCAGAACCGCCACCCACAACGTAGGAATCCAAACCGCGTTTGAAACCTCCTCCCGCCGCTTTACGTCCCTTACGACATTAAAGAGTATAAAGCCAAGGCAGGCCAATAAGGCGAGTTGCGAGGACATCCGGATCTATGCGCTGAGGGGGAATGCAACGGCTCTTGATCGAGGATCAATCATCACATTTCTCTCTCACTGACAGGGTTCAAACCGACAAGGGCCAGCAGCCTACCCGCGTGGTCGCTCAACTTTACCAGATATTTCATCACCAGTGGGCGGCGCACGACCCACAGAACGGGAACCAGGACCGCATACATCGGAATTGCCACCACAGATTTCAAAAGGTTTCGCCTGCGGCTGCTTTCATGCAATAGTGAATTCCTGCCTCGAAGCAATGCGCGTTTGAGAACAAAACTGCGTTCCCATCGGGACGGAGGCACGTGCTCGTGGACTGCGGCATCGTTACACCAAACGAAGACATGTCCCTCGAGGATCATCCTTCTGAAAAAATCCTGATCTTCGCCGCCGGTTCCGAATCGGGGCTGAAAAACTTCTTCCTTTCCATCCAGAATCCGCCGACGGAGGAGAACATTTCCGGTTCGGCAACCCTCCCAATTCATCACGCTTCCGGTCGAGTGTAGAGGGCGCACGTAGAAACCGCCTTCGGTGACCCACGACGGCGGTGTCTCTTCAAAATGTGGAAGTACCGGGCCCAGCACGCCGGCTGATTGATATTCTTCGCATGCATCAAAAAGCGACAGAAGCCAATCGGGCTGGGGAAATTCGTCGTCATCGATCAGGGCGACGAATTCTCCATCCGCGTGCGCCAGGGCCATGTTCCTTACCAGCGCAATGTTCTGCCGGGGTTCCACGCAGTAGGTAATGGAGAAATCCGGCCGGTCCAGGAATTCGGATACCGCCTGCCGGGCGGATTCCTGCTTGTCATTATCTGCGACGACGATTGAATATGTAAACTTGCCGTCGGTCCGCTGCCGTTCAAGCTTCACCAGGAGCTGTCTCAGCAGTGAAGGTCTTTTGAATGTGCAAATACATACACTGATATGTCGTGCTTCGTCTTTCACGTTTGCTCGAGCAACTGCCGCTGCAGCAATTCGCAGGTTAAAACTTTGTGCAACTCCAGCGTGTGGTTTTGACGACCCGCTACGTGATCATGAACCATTGATTCAAGAGCACTCTTTCTCAGGTAGAATCTCGAGAGCGATCGAGCGTCTAAGAGCGTTTCTTTCAAGTAATTCGCCAATGCATCGCGATACCAAACTCGGAAGTGGTAGAATTTGTGATGCCCGAGGAAAAGTCTTTCGAGATGGGCGCGGGCAAAAAGGCGGTCCAACTTTACCAGCCATGGTGGCATTCCATAGTCATAGGCATACTCAGCCTTGGCCGTGAACTCATGAAATTTCTGGCTCAGTTTTGAAACGACCGGGACGGGCCGGACCCGAAGTCCCCGGTCCGTGCCCAGCATGGCGAGAGCAGGATCACATTCGTTGACCAGGCGGAGTTGAAGTTCAGGACTTGTCGTAAGCGCCGAAGGGGCACGGTAGGCAAGTTCGACGAGCTCATTGTCAAGATAGGGAGTCCGAAGGGCCAGCTGGGACTGCTCGATTGCCAGTCGTCCATAGTGGTGCCAAGGCACCTGCTTGAACGCGATGAAGGAAAGTGTGTTTCCCTTCGCCTCCGCGGCATACGTCATTGCCGCGGAATTCACGCTCGAAAAAAAATCGGGATCAAACAGCTCTTCGCGAAGGCGTGTCGGCCTGAATGCGACGTTTCTTCGCAGGATCTCGGATCCATAATTCCCCGTCATGCGCACTGGAGCGACATTCTCTGCAAGTTCGTTGGCGTACAATTCCACCGCGCCGGATACGTCCATCGTACCATCCGTCAGGTACACGGATCTTTCCGCAAGCTCTGGAAATGAGCCGATCATATCCGGACCCATTCGAAGAACTCTGAAATCCTGCCCGCAGACCCGGGCCACTTTCCTCGCCACGGAGACATCCCTGCAATCTCGGTACATCCCGCCGAAGGAGTAGCACGGCAATTCCCCGGGGGCCTTCGGCGAACATGCCATAATCATCCGGCTGTCCAACCCGCCGGTCAACGAGACTGCAACCTGCTGTTCACCGGAAAAATATCGAGGCAATACCCTCGAGAATACCTCGAGCATGCGCTCCTGATACTCTTTCGGATCAAGAAGTTCCTGGCTCTCCCAGTCTGCGCAATCGAAATAGCTCCTTTTCTTCACGTCCCGCCCGGGAACGAATGTCCACATCGACCCGCCCGGGAGGAGCGAAATGTTTTGAAAGAGGGTTCGATTCTGGAGAACACATCCGCAGGAGAACTGTTCCCCGAGACCCTGAACATCGAGTTGCCGCAGGTGGGGCAGGATTGCCAGCAACGATTTTGCCTCCGAAGCAAAATAGAAAACCGATCCCTCCTCGCAATAATAGATTCGGGCCAACCCGAACCGGTCATTGAACAGGACCACTTTACCGTGGCGGAGATCGAGCAACACTCCGCTGAACCAGCCATTGAGCTCGGCAAAAGTTCCGTCTCCAGCCTCGTCGTAGCGAGCGATGATCTCCCCGGGATCCAGCGTGCCGCTCCCCTGCATTCCCGGGTCCAGAACGACCAGGAAAACATCCCGCCGGTCATTCCATCCCGTCATGCAATGTAAACGTGACTTGCTCCGGCTTATCCAACCGATCGAGGCATTCAGTTTCTCGTCAATGTGCGAGCCGGGCACGAAGAATTCCTCGTGCTTCATCCGGGATATCATTGTATCCAGCGCGGACAGATTCTCATCGCCCGGCATTCTCCCGACTATTCCGGCAATTCCGGGCATGTGTAGTCCTCTGGCACCCTGCTGCCGTCGGCGAGCGGTTTACATCGCCGAAGGGTCTGTGTACGGATTCAATCCGGGGAGACGGTCTGCGCTGCAGAATCGTCCTGGATTGGCAGATTGAACCGGGGAGTCCCCGGTCGGGGTTGATATGGAGCGGGGAAGTCTCGAACTTCCATCTTCACGCAATTGCGTGCTGCTCTCCCCGTTGAGCTACCGCCCCGATAGGGATGGGTGATTTCGGTATCGGTGAATATTCCAGCGGGTCCTCCTATCCGCAAGAACGTCCAGCCATTTCTCGGGTACATACTCTGCGGGTCGGTGGTGAAGTTTCAGACTCAAAAACATCCGGCCCCGGGCCGTCAGGGGAACAAAATATCGAGGAATCTCAAAACGTTCAAACGCGTGATGCCGCTTGAATTCACCCAATCCACGCCGGCTCCACAGTCCGTAGTGAAGGTACGGAACATTCTTTTCTGCGCACACTTCGATCGCCTTTCCAATCAGAGCATTGGTGGGCGCCTTGTCGCGGTGCTTGATCATCGAAATTATCTGCATGAGGCTGGTATGTTTCCGGCCGTGGACCAGTTTTGTGAATCCGATTAATTCATCCTCGTAGTATGCGCCGATAAACTCGCTTCTCTCGATAAACGTAATGTGATTTGCCCGGGTGGTTTCGAAGTCTTTCCCATAGTGTATGAAGACTTTTCCCTGCCGCATTGGAGTCTCGTCATAGATTCCCATGATTCCGCGGACAAGATCGTCGTCGAATTCCGCGGTTCGAATCTCTACGTTTTTCTTGCCTGCTTTTCTCACCATGTTCCTGGTTTTTACGTTGATCTGGTTCTTCCACCAATTCTCGTAGGTCGTGAGAGGCACGAGAGATATGCCCTGCTTTTCGTGATAGTAGTCGAACGAGGGTTTCTCCTCGGGAATTTCCTGGAGGAATGTGAAGATGTGGGCGGAGGAATCATGAGCCTTCAATTGATCGATGAAGGGCTCCGGTTCGAGAACGCACTCATGATACTCTGCGTTCAGCCTGGCTGTCTTCAGCAACCTGCCCGTAATCGAGATCTCTTTTTCGTCAACAACCATGGTCCAGCAATCTTTCTCCGTCACAAATCTCAAGCACTCCCGGCTTTTCTCCGAAGCACCTGTCGTAGCCGGTCCATTTGTTCTTTCCGGTGAAACGACCGGAGGTCCGTGGAGATCGGACTCTTCACCCGGGTCAGGAATGACCATAAATATCCAGTCAACAGTGAGATTCCTCCCACAATGTAGGGCCGTTTTATCATCTGAAAACCGCTCCTCAGAATCTCCCAAACAGGGTGCCCGCCAACATAGTAGTCCTTCTTTCCCTGGTAAAACTTCGACTTCAGCATACCACCCGATCCGGTCCCGCTGGGACGGTGGTGGGCATAGGTTTTCCCAAAAAACGTTTGCGTTTTCCAGCCTTTCATCCTTGCGGTTGTAACTGCCACCCAATCCACCGCTCCCCCCTTGATCGGGATGTACCCTCCAACGGCATCAAAGCACTCCTTTCTGAACAGCTGGCAGGCGCCGGAAACATGCTCGGAACTGGCGAACCGGAAATCATAACTGTGTCCGTCCTCGACGAACGGTGTTCCGGCCACGCCGAGATCGGGGTCCTCCGCGAACCTGGAAAGAAGAAACTCCATGTAGTCCTCTTCGAACGAAATGTCCGCGTCGAGGTTTCCAATGATCTCGTAGGATACATCACCCAGTTTCTGGTACCCCGCGGTAAATGACTGGACCTTGGCGGCAAAATGTCGCTCCCGGTGTTCGGGCATGCGCACGAACTCCATCCACTCATGTGAATCAACGTAACGCTTCACGATTTCATCCGTCTTGTCGATCGACCCGTCACTCACAATGACCCACTTTGCCGGCCTGACAGTCTGTGAAACGACGGAAAGAATCGTCTTTTCGATCAAATCCTCTTCATTACGCGCGGGCGTAATCAACACGTAGGACAGGGTTCGGGTTGTCATGAACGATACCTTGCTTACCTTCCGGGCACAGACACGGGATGACGCGCCCGGATGTAATCTACGAACTGCTTTGAATCAACAAATGGGCCAATGCTTTGGACATCGTCCCCTGCCCCCAGTGAAACATGGGAGTTTTAATCGTCACCCATCCCAGGTCCCGGTAGTAGAAGTGCCCATCCGGCGCCTGCATATTCTGTATGGTCCAGCCGGCGACTTTCCGGGCAAGCTGGATTGCTTCCGGGTCGTGGGCCGAAAAAAATGCCAGCGTGTCGATCGCCTGGGACGCACACTGAATATCGATGGGATAGCTCTTGTCGTGGTAGTACTTCGGCATGCCGTCAGGCTCAAAGAAATTGTTCTTGAAAAAGTCGTAACCGCGATGCAGATGGTCCTCCCAGGTGCGATCCCGGGTGCCTTCAATGTATCGCTTCAAGCAGTCGAGATTGTACCCGGTATGAAAATTATCAATCCAACGATTCTTCTCCGCCTCCCCGTAGTACCAACTCCCGTCCGGCAACTGGCGGGTACAACTGTAGAGCATCGCCGCCTGCGCGGTTTCGCGGGAAGCATTGTCCCCGTTGTGCTTGAATACGCTTGCAAGCAGGCTGGCGCCCAGCATGTTCGAGTTGTGGATGGAACTTTGCTCAAAAGGAAAGTAACTCAAGCAGATCCCGGAGCTTGTTTCCTCGCGAGGTAGACGCATCACCCATTCTGAAATACTGATCGCAACGTCCAGGTATTCCTCGGTTCCGAAAACTTCGTACCCCTTCAAAAATGCATGCCCGATAAGGCTGCTCCATACAATCGTCGGCAGTAGCGCGGGCAACCTTCCGTTTCGGGTGACGAAGGTGAAATGATTTCCCCAGCAATACTGCGGCCAATCGGGCGATCGGTTCTCGATCAACCACCGGAAACAGTGCGCCGCCTTCTCCCGGTACTGCTCATCTTCGGTGTGAGAATACAACAACGTGTACGCCCAAGCCATATACCCCATTCCCTTGGTCGAGGTGTGAGGCTTGATGCCGATCCACGGGCGAATGTTGAACGGGATCCGCAACACGGCCGCGGTCAGTACCCTCTCCAGAAACCGGACATTAAAGGTAAGATGCCTGAGAAAAGAGGTGTTACCGTCACCCGGATCGTACGCCTGATAGTCATGATCCTCAACCCAACCGGTCACGCCCTCAATACTCTTCCACAACGCCTCTTGATTGTTGCCGCCGGAAGAGACGGCAATCCGGGCTTCACTGTCAACACTATGCACCGGATGCGAGATCCTTTAACAGGGACATATATTTTTCCTTTTCTACCCGCCAGGAGTACTTCTCGCGAAGCAATCGCGACCGGTCGCGGAATGGATCCAGCATACCTGGATTCTCTGCAACGGAATCAAGCATGAGTCGAAGAGATTCCACATCATCCCAGTCATAGAAAAGGCAGTCCTCCTCCGAAAGATAATGACAAATCGCAACGCTACGAACCGTAATCACCGGCAACCCCATAGCAATGTACTCCATGAGTTTGAGGGGAAGGGCAAAATTGGTGATGGATGAGATTTGGAGGGGTACAATACCCACGTTGCAATCCGCAATGCGTTCCGGGATTTCGTGAACCGGATATCCCCTGTTGTCGAATTCCACCATATCCTCAACGGCGTGATCCCGAATCAGTTGATGAAGCTCATCACTGAAATCCCCTTCGCCGATGATCCTGACCCGTATTCTATCCCGGTTGTTCACTTTCGAAAGCGCAACGATCATGTTGCCCAGCCCGGCTCTTTCCAGGATGGTTCCATGGAACACCAGCTGAATTTTCTCTTTTCCGGAATCCCGTGTCCGATATTCAAACAAATCTGTGTCGGGAAAGTTTGCGATGACCAGGATCGACTCTTCCGCCAATCCATGCTTGAGAAGCACCCTCTCCTTCACCGGGTCCTGAACTGTGATGACCTGGTTTGCAAAATAGGCGCTGAGCAGTTCCTGCCAAAGCAGTAATCGATAGAAGAAGCCCGACTCCTCACTGCCGAACTTGCTTGCGAAGGTATTGGGCATCGGATCATGAATATCCAAAATAATCTTCGCTCCGAAAATCTTTGGGATCAGGGTACTGAATACCAGAAAGTCGGGCATGTTATTCACGTGGATGACCCGGTATCGCCGTTTCACGTACTTCACGGACGTCTTCACGAAGCACCTGAGAAAGAACAGGAGGTACGCAAGCATGTAGAGGATGCGACCGCCGCCTCGGTACCGCGACTGGGCAAGATGATATACCGTAACCCCGCGGATCTCCTGGACCGGTGGATCTCCGGCACGGCGCAACGCAAAAAAATCGACTTCCATCCCCGCCGCGACCGCGGCTTCGGCTTCTCGAATGACCCGGGGATCCGACTGATAATACGTATACGCGATCATCAGGCAGGCATCGGGCTTTTTCTCGCCGTTCTTCAATGAAACACTCTGCTTTCGACGTTTTCGATAACCGCGCGAAAGTCCCGAACCAGATCAGGGTCTTCCAGGATTCCCTCCGGATGCACCAACATCACGAGGTCCGTTTCGGCGGCCCGTGTAATCAACCAATCGATGTCGAATTTCTCCGTGTCGCGCCAGGGAGGCTCGAGCCAGAACGCGGAAGGAAACCATGCGAACTTTCCGTTCGTGAAATCGGGCTGAATCGAGGGGTCTTCGAGGTTGCCAAAAAATGCCCGCATTCCCACCCGATCAGCCCACTCGCGATACCTCTCCGGTTCGTAGGGGGCATAGTGTCGCCGACCGAACTTTCCCATACCGGATCCATGCTTTGAAAATGTTCGGATGTTCACCCCGGTATTTTTCTCCAGGGACCGGAGCTCACCTTCAAACGTGTCATACGTGCGTGAATCTTCAAGATGAAGACCGATTTCATGTCCGCCGGTCGTTACCAATTCGAGGATCTCATCGGAAGGATACGTGCATCGACGAAAGAAAGCGTGCGCAGGCGCGCCGCACTCCCCAAGAATTTCCAACATTTCCCGCAATTCTCGCAAGTAGCCCATGGACTGAATTCTCGGCAACCACAGATCGCTGCCGAATCGACTCAACAAGTGGCGCGCTTTCGGTCTCTTCCCATAGGGCCGATCCACATCGATTCGGATGATGATGGCCATTTCAGTACCGCCCTCCGCTCCCGGAATGCCGCGACGTGCCCCGTGACACCCCGCATCCACGCCGCAGGCGCACGGGGTTCAACCGGCGTTGCCCACAGAGAGTTCCTCCAACAGGCATTGATGAATGGTGGCAACAACATATTCCGCCTGTTGATCGTTCAACTCCGGATACACCGGCAGGGCAAGCGTCTCCTTGGCCGCCTGTTCGCTCCGCGGAAAGTCTCCCTCGTTGTATTCGAGGTAGGAGAAGCACTCCTGGAGATGCATCGGAACCGGATAATAGATCTCGGTACTCACCCCCCTGGATTGCAATTGCTCCCTGAGCCAATCTCTTTTCTCGATCCGGATCACATACTGATTGAATATGTGACGATCCGTCACGACGGAGGGTAAAACGATCCGGGGCGAACTCGATTCCGGTTCGACCCCGGAAGCCACATCATTGCCGCCGGTGAGGCTATCACAAACTCTCAGTCCCGTTCCTTCGAAATACGTTCCATACCGCTCGGCGTTGCGCCGCCGGGCCTGCGTCCATTCATCCAGGTAATTCAGCTTCACCAGGACGATCGCAGCCTGCATTGCATCGAGTCGGAAGTTGCCGCCGACCATCTTGTGGTAGTACTTCGGGTTGGAACCGTGGGATCGCAGATACCGCAATTTTTCTGCGCGTTGTTCGTCATTGGTAACAACGATGCCGCCGTCTCCGGCGGCTCCAAGATTCTTGGAGGGGAAGAAGGAAAAGCATCCGTACTCACCTCGAGATCCCGCGCGCCGGCCGGCATGTTCTGCGCCGATGGCCTGGGCTGCGTCCTCGATTACAGTCAGGTCGTGTCTCTTCGCCACCTCGAGAATGGCATCCATATCGCACATTTGCCCGTACAGGTGAACGGGAATGATGGCCCGGGTCCGACTGGTCACAGACGCCTCGACCTGTGACGCGTCGATATTGTAGGTGACGGGATCGATATCGACGAAAACCGCTTTTGCGCCGACCCGCGCGATGGAACCAACGGTGGCGAAAAATGTAAACGGCGTGGTAATCACCTCATCGCCGGGGCCAATACCTTCTGCCATCAGGCAGATCAGCAATGCGTCCGATCCGGAAGAAACACCCACTCCGAAAGAGCACCCGCTGTACTCCGCAATCGCCTCTTCACACGCTTGAACTTTCGGCCCCAGGATAAACCGCTGCGAATCCATAACCTCCAGGACCGCTGCGTCCAATTCACTTTTCAAGACCCGGTATTGAGCCTGTAAATCCAGCAAAGGTATGTTCATGGGGAAAGCGATGACTCCTTGAAATCTCCGTAGGGTCGCGTTCCGCGCTGTTCAACCTCGGGCAAGGGAGCATCCTCATCCAGGTCGAGACATCGAAGGACTCCCGGCTCTGTCTCTCGATACCGGTATCCGCTCTCCGGGCACCGCATGATGCCGCCGGCATCGGGCGACCCCAGTCGATGGCCGTGACGACTCATCCAGCCGACAAACCGGGCAGGATTGCCGACGACGAGCCCATAATCGCAAACATCCCGGGTGACGACCGCGCCCGCGCCCACGAAGGCGTATTTCCCAACCGTTACCCCACAGACGACAGTAGCATTCGCGCCGATGGTGGAGCCTCTCCGGACGATCGTCTTCTCGTACAGGGAATGGCGGCTTATCTGGGAACGCGGATTGGTAACATTCGTCAGCACGCAGGAGGGCCCCAGGAAAACGTCGTCTTCAACGATGGTGCCCGTGTACACCGATACGTTGTTCTGAATCTTCACGTTGTCGCCGATCACCGTTCCCCCGTCGATGTTTACATTCTGTCCGATGATGCACTGCGCTCCGATTTTTGCGCCTTTCATGACATGGCTGAAATGCCAGATCCTGGTGCCCGCCCCGACGTCCGCGCCGTCATCGAGAAAAGCCGACTTATGGACCTGGTACCCCGAGGGTCCGCCAGGGGCATCCGCGGTGCCGGACTCGATGCCCGATCCCCCCCGCGACAGGGACTGCTGGCAGGCGTCAAGAACCCGCAGCACTCTGAGTCCTTCCCGCCCATCCGTGACCGGCTCTTTCCGCGCGGCAACGCAATCCAGAAAATGCCTGCACTCTTCATTCAGCGGCTCTTTCGGCTCGATCTCCACCGGTTCGCCTTGCGCCTTCACTGCCATCGGCACGCGGTTTTTCCACTCGACGCGATGCGGATAAAGCACAAGCTTGTGCTCCGCAGTGTCGTCAAACACCGCCATTTTCTCAGATCCCACCACCACCAGGCGTTGCTCTTTAAAGGGATGCAACCAGCTGACGAAGATGTGGGCCTGCACGCCCCGCGAGAACTCAAACTGGCTCAAGGTGACGTCGCAAACGGTTGGGCTCAGGTGCGCGCCTCCCTGTGAGGAGACGCGGCTCGGAAACTCGTCCAGGAGTGACAGGATCACGGAGATGTCGTGGGGAGCAAAACTCCACAAAATGTTCTCTTCGGTCCGGATCTTTCCGATATTCAAACGGTTTGAATAGAGATAACGGATTTGCCCCAGGTCGCCGCCTCGAACCAGATCCTGAAGTTTCTTCACCGCGGGATGGTATCGCAGGATGTGCCCGACCATGAGAATCCTCCTGCCCTCCTCCGCCAGCCGGACCAGCTCGGCTCCCTGCTCAACATTCATGGCCAGGGGCTTTTCAACAAAGACATCCTTGCCGGCTTCCAGCGCCGACTTCACCATATCGAAGTGGCGCACGGCCGGAGTTGCGATGACTACCGCCGTGAGGCCGGGATCTTCGAGAACATCATTGAAGTTCGTGCAGAATCCGGCGTCGACATACTTCTCGCGACAAACGTCCTCGGTAGCGGGATCGGAGTCACAAACCACCGATAGGGCCCCGAGTTCATGAAAATTTCGGACCAGGTTTTTGCCCCAATGGCCCATGCCTACCACTGCAACGGCAGGCTCCACGTTGTGGCTGGAATTATTCCCCATCGTCAAAACCTGGGCCGTCTTGCATTCGACATGAAGGCGTTCATCATCTCGAGTTGCTTTCCTTTGATTTCCAGAAGGAGGCAACATCCCTGGGTAGCGCGGGCCAGTATGTGTCCCGGTACTCCTCCTTGATATGAAGCATGAACTCTTCGTATCGTTCCGCGGGATACTGATCGAAAGCGCACGCGTTCCCGTCGAATGCCATGTAGTCCGGGTGCGTGATGATCAAAGCCATTCCTCCCCGCTCCGCAATCCATGCGAGCTTCCTCTTCCAGGTATCAATCTTCCCCTCCTGCAACAACACCAGCAACGTCAAGTCCTGTGGCAAGGTGTATGGTAATTCCACGTACGAATTCTCATTTGTTTCGGATGTGACGACATATGGAAAGATGGTACCGGCAGCTTCGGGCTGCGGTTCAAACGGATCGGTATCGAATGTAGAACAATCGTACTCAATCTCAAGCTCGCCGATCCAATCCAGATCACGAATCATGGAAGGAGCCCGGAACCCGACCGCACCCCACGTTCGGAGCAGTTTGTTAATTTCTGATGCTCTCTCCTCGAAAATGCTCCGAGTTTTGAACAATTTCCCATCGTGAAGCAATCCATGAACACCGATTTCATCGCCCTTCTCAACCAGTTGGTTGATGAGCCGCGGGGGAATTTCGTAGCGATCGCCCACAAAGTAGAAAGCCGATTGCATGCCATGCTTCTGCTCCAGGTCCGCCAGTTCCAGGCAATGCCCAACCCCCCGGGCCGACTCTACGTCATGCGTGAGAACCACTGAAAAATCCTTGCCTTCGGGCCACCCCTGCCAATTCGGGGGCGCAGAACCGGCGGATTCGTCAATCGGCCACTTATTCCTGATCCCCGGCAGCATCCGCTTGGTGTACCAGCGGCGCAGGGCAATCTGAATTCTCCGCGGGATAGCCGGTTTCAGATCGTAATAGGTGTCTCGCCATTTCATCGCGATAGGTGCACGTGAGGCGCGTGCAAAGGTGGGCTGTGCGGTTTTGTGGGCAGGCTTCGCCCCCGTCAATTCCCGGAAGGAATCTACATAACTTACTTATTCACAATATTTTACACACCAACGATCCCGGCAGAGCCCATCGTGGCGACATCAAAACGATCGTCGCCGGACAGACCAGGATTTCAGGCATGGATTCCTCGTTCTCGCTATCCGGAGCCGTCGAGCCACGTCGGTACCACGTCCCTCATCTTGTTGAACACCGTACCAATGACGTTCGCGCTACTTTGCTCCAGCAATTCTAATGCCCGGCGGCCCTGCTGGAGTGACACTTTCTCCTGCTCGAGGACTACAACGACCCCGTCCAACAGGCTTGCCAATTGCAGCGTGGGACTGGTCTCCTTGATCGGGGGAAGATCGACGATGACCGTGGTGTACTTCCCGTCCTTTAAATAGCTGACAAGATCGCGAAAGCGGCGCCCAAGACTGATTTGGGACATCGGTTGCGCGCCATTTCGCGCCGAGATCACGTACAAACCATCCTGAACCTTGAATGACTCATTGGTTCCATCCCCTTCGAGAATGTCCGAGAGCGTGCATTTCGCCTCTACCCCGAGCATGCTGTGCGCGGAATTCCCGCTTTCTCCCGTTTCGATCAAAAGAACCTTTTCGTCCTCCTGCTTCGACATTGCCATCGCGAGTCCGGTCGCAATCGTGGTGGCCCCGGCTCCTTCTGCGCAACTTGCAATCCCGATCATGTGGGGAATGTCGCCTGACAGAACACCCGTCATCTCGATTCGATAACTGAGCGCATCAAAGTATCCACCCGCAAATGAGGATAAATGCCGGTCCTTCGGCTCGTAGGGAGGGGAATCCTCCATACCGGACGTAAGAAGCTTCGCCGGACCGGTTCCGTTCGCGGAAACCAATTGCCGGATGTCCACGTTTCTGGGCAAAGAAATAAGTGTCGGAATGTCCAACATACGCTCCACTTCAATCGGCCGGCGCAACGCTCGGCCGCCAATGAATTCTAGAAGAAACGCCAGTCCTGCTCCGACACCGAGCCCCACGATCATCGCCAACGCCATTTTCTTGATTTTGCCCTGGGGAACTGACCGGATCGGCACAGTCGCGGGCTGAACGACGTTGATGTTGGACAGCACCTCCGCCTCCAGGGCCACGTCGATCTTCGCTTTTTCCAGGCTTTCTGAAAAATAAACGTACCGGGACTCCTGAAGCTCTTTCCTGCGCTCCAATTCAACGATTCGCGTCTCTCCATCGTTCAGGTCTTGAATTTCCTTCTGCGTGTTTTCGATTTGAGTCTTCAACACTTCAATTCGGGATTCGAATGATGCCAGTGCCGCCCGTTCGGAAAACAAATCCGTGCCCAGGGTGCTTGTCGGCGAATCGGGAGTTGAATACACAACTCCCGGCGGCGTCTGCGCTGCCAGCCGACGCTTCGCTTCCTCGATCAACATTCGAATCCTCAATACAGGCTTGCTTTGCCTTGTATAGTGACGCAGCAACCTCACCTCTTCCGCATATAGATCCTGAAGCCCTTCTTTCTCGCGGAGGTAATCGCGATTCTCACGGGGCTGTTCGACCGGCGTCTTCTCGGAATCCGTCGCATTCGACACTACCCCGAGCTCCGCTTCCAGCAACTGCACCCTGACTCTCGAGGCAGCATGCTCCACCGTTTCCTCCTGTAGCTTTTCCTGTAGATTGTCCAACCGGGCAGAGAGTCTCCCCTTCGACTCCTCCATGACAACCACGCCATGCTTGTTTTTCAGCTCGCGAAGTTCTTCTTCAGTCACTGCCAGCGCCGAACGCAGTTGATCCGTATGCTTGGAAAAGAACTCATACGATCCCGCCGCCATGTGAATTCGCCGGTGCTTTTCCAGGTACCCTTTTACCAGCTCGTCCAATATTTCTTTTGCCAAATCCGGTTCCGCGGTTCGGTACCTGAGCTTGATGATGTTCGTGTTCAGCGGGACCCCGACCTCGAGGCCGCTCAAGACGATCTGCGCCGCAAATTCGGAATTCGAGGGCTGACCGGGCTGCGGCAGAATGATTCGATCCGGGCCAACCGCCTCCACGATCTCCGAAATCAGATCCTGGCTCGTAAGAATTTCGATTTCGGAGTTCAGGATGTTGCTGCCCCGCGTGTCCGGGCTCATCACCCGCCCGTCCGCAGTTGCGGGATCCAGCCTCATGTTGTCGGTGACGTACCGCACAAGTAACTTCGCCTCGGACATGAAGACCGGCGCACTATTCAAGTGCACGGACACGGCTCCGGCAATCCCCAGAAGGGCTCCGAGAAGGAGCAGCCATTTGCGGCGGAACATCATGTAGATGATGCCGTCAAACGTCAGGAGGGTCGAATCACTGGAAGGGTGGTCAGCCACGGATTTCGCTCAGATTTTCTGGTTCCTTGAATCTCATTTCACTCATGCCTGGTGCCGGTAAAGTATCGCGCCGGTTGCGCGGGCGATGGGGGTCGGAGCATACCGAAAAGCGGCGCTGGCCCATCGTGGAACGCGCCATTTTCTCGTCGGAATCGACGCGGATTCTCTTCCAACGTAAATATACTCCAGGTTGCGCTCGAGTGCACCCCATTGACGCTTAAATCTCCTCAAACCATCCTGTTCGGGGTTCGTGCGCCCCAGCGACAGAACCGAGCATCCCCGGCCGATGCTCCGCGATATCCCTTCCCACATCACGAGATTGTTTGCGCGAAGCCCCTGATATTTACAGTCGGATGCGCCGAATTTATAGAGTGCACGATCCCCGGAGCACAAAAACACCGCGCCCGCAATCGCACGACCCTCTTGCCGGGCCAAAACGATGAAACCACCTTCGTCCCGAAGCATTCGACGCTGCAGGTTTTCAAAAAACTTTAAGGGCTGCGGCGGAAGGCCGTGCCGGCGGCGGGTCAGCAGATGAAGGCGGTAGTATTCCCTCATGGCGTCCATCCCGGTATCGACAAATGCCTTCACACCCGAATGCTCCGCCTTGCGCACACCACGCCTCGCAACCGGATCACATCCGTCCCAGGTTTCGGATTTTCCGCGGTCCAGGGGAAGCGTGTGTTCAACGAAAGTGCAGGAAGTCGCCCCCGCGGCGGGAAGAGGTCGTACCGGACGCGACTCGAAATACTTCCACTTGCGCTCCGTCGAGATTTCTTCCGCGGCATGCAGCAGCGCTGAAGTGATATCGTCCGACTCCGAGAGAACATCGCAGGCATCGCTGAACGGAAGGCTCACCCCCCTGCGCCCCGTCAACATGCTGTCTATTTCCATGATTGGAAGCGCGCCGCAGACTACGCTCCCCGATTCCGCAACCAGGTACATCGGCCGGAAATGGTAGGACTCGATCAGGGTATCCGCCCATTCCCCCGAATGCATGGGCCCCCTGCCCGGCAGGGAATGGATCAAGCGATTCCACTCCGGGGCCGACCAGTGCGAGAAGACGCGCACCTGGATGGATTCTTCCTCAAGATCTGTTGTCACAATGTCCGGGACCTCGTTCACCGGGATCGCGGAGATCGGTGTTGCCGCCGTCATCGGCGACGGGCCGTCCACACGCGCATTCATTTGGTCGCAGTATTCCACAATGTACGTTGATGCCGCGCCGGCTATGGCGCCGCCATCTTTTCACTCTCTTCCGCGCTGATCGCGGTCAGTAATTGCTCCGAAACATAATCGACCTGATCCCGGCTCAGTTCCGGGTACATCGGCAATGATAAGATTTCCTGCGCACACCGTTCGGTCACGGGAAACGAACCTTCCGAATATCCCAGATCGCGATAGGCGGGTTGCAGGTGCACGGGAACAGGATAATGGATCCCGCACGCGACGCCCCGAGACGTTAACGCATTCTGCACTCTGTCCCGCTCCCTCACGCGAACAACATAAAGGTGGTAGACATGCCCGGTATTGCCCGCGTTCAATGGAACCCCGATTTCGGGGCACGAGGCGAAAGATTTCGTGTACTGGGCCGCGATCGAACGGCGCGCATGGTTTCCATCGTCCAACCGGGCAAGCTTTATCCGCAAAACAGCGCCCTGCATTCCGTCCATTCTTGAATTCCATCCCACCACGTCGTGCTCATATTTTCTGGGCTGCCCGTGGTCGCGCAATTTTCGAATCTCTTTCGCCAATTCCGGGTTGTCGGTCACCACCGCGCCCGCTTCACCCCACGCGCCCAGATTCTTGCCCGGGTAGAAGCTGAAGCAACCCGCCATCCCCATGGATCCGGCCAAACGGTCCTCGCTGGTCGCGCCATGCGCCTGGGCGGCGTCTTCCACTACCGGAATACTCCGAGCATTCGCGATCGCAAGGATTGCAGACATGTCGGCCGTCTGACCGTAGAGATGCACGGGGATAATGGCGCGAGTCCGACCGGTAATCGCCGCTTCGAGAAGGAGCGGATCCAAGTTGTAGGTCTCTTCCGATACGTCGACGAACACAGGCTTCGCGCCGGTAAAACTGATGGCCTCCGCAGTGGCAATAAACGTGTTGGGGACCGTGATCACCTCATCTCCCGGCCCGATCCCGAGTCCGAGCAACGCCAGCCAGAGCGCTTCCGTCCCGCTGCCGACTCCGATTGCCTCCGCGGCGCCGCAGAAAGCGGCAAACTCTTTCTCGAATGCATCGACGCAGGGCCCGCCCGCGAACGCGTTCTGATCGATCACTTCTTCGAGCGCCGCGCGAACTTCATCACGAATGGGATCGTGGTGTGCTTTCAGATCGAGAAATGGGACTTTCATGGTGGGCGACTGTTGGACCCTCAAACCTCTACTTTCAACCAAAACCTCATGACACCGAAAAAACACCCGGGTACAAGGTGGTTTACGATACTCGCGCTCGAGCGGGAACGATTTGTCTATATCGTATCAGGTGTCAGCAGATATCGTACCTTGTGAATCCCTCAAGACATTTTCCTGAACGTCCTTGCCGTTCAGCACGCGAGCCGGATTCCCGGCTACGGTCGTTTCGGGCGCGACATCCCTGGTGACGACGCTGCCCGCGCCCACAATCGCTCCCTGACCGATCGTGACGCCGCATAATATCGTTGCATTGGATCCGATCGAAGCCCGGGCTTTGACTTTCGTGGTCTCGCAGGCCCAATCTTCTTCGCCCTGAAGTTCTCCGGATACGGTGGTCGCGCGGGGATACCGGTCGTTGATAAACATGACCCCATGCCCGACAAACACCTCATCTTCAATCTCAACGCCTTCACAAATAAAGGAGTGCGATGAAATTTTACACCGGCGCCCGATCGATGCGTTTTTCTGTACTTCCACGAACGTTCCGATTCGAGATTCATCTCCGACGCTGCATCCGTACAGATTTGTGAACTGGCAAATTTTTACGTCCCGGCCGACCCGTACGTCCGGCGCTATACATCGGAAATCTCGGGCATCCTGCGTCACGGTCCGACTTGGGCCTCCTGTCCCTTCCCCGGGACCCCCTTCGCGGGATTCACTTTGAGCGATTCACTGACTTGCAGAATGCTCAAACCGTGCGCGCTTCCGGCGTCTTCCTGACCACCGTTCATCGCGATTTGACCGCCGCCAACCTTGAGAGATTCGGTGCTGGCTTCGAGGATTTCCACCAGGTCCTTTCCGCTTTCCCCGCAGGTAAACGGCCGGTCCCCGTTGGCGATACAATCGACAAAATGCTGGCACTCGACGCGGAGCGGTTCTTCGTGCTGAATTCTCGGCACGATCATGTCACCGTAGTGATAGGAATACTGGAACTCGGCGAAGTTGTCGTAATGAGGGGGCCGCTCGACACGCATGTCGTAGATCTTCACCTTCTGCAAAGGCTCCACGTCGTCATACACGATCATCCGCTTGGTTCCCACGATCGTCATCTCACGGACCTTGTTCGGTTCGAGCCAGCTGTTGTGCACGGACGCGTACCCGCCGCTTTTGAAATGCATGGACAACATGGCAACATCCTCCACGCCGGGCGTTACATTCGCGCTGCCCTGGCAATTCACCGACACCGGTTCATCACCCATCAGGTAGAGAATGATCGAGATGTCGTGGGGCGCGAGGTCCCAGACCACATTGATGTCTTTCTGAAACAGACCCAGGTTCAATCGGCGGCTGCTGATGTACTGAATTGCGCCGATTTCGCCGTCATCGATGATCTTTTTGATGTGCCGTACCGGCGACGAGTAGAGGAACGTGTGCCCGACCATCAGCACCAGGCCATTCCGATCCGCGATCTCGTTAAGTTCCGCGCACTCTTCACTGGATACCGCCATGGGTTTTTCAATCAGGGTGTGCTTTCCGGCTTCCAGGCTCGCTTTCGCAAGAGGAAAGTGGTGTCGGACCGGCGTGGCGATGGAAATCGCATCCAGGTCGGAACCTTTCAGCATGTTCTCGAAATCCGTGACCGCTTCCACCCCGGAGTACAGGTCGGTCAGGTGACGAAGCCGCTGCTCGTCCCGGTCGCAGATCAGCTTGAGATTGCAGTCCGGAAGGGTGTTAAAATTTCGTATCAGGTTCGGGCCCCAGTATCCGCACCCAACTACGCCCATATTCAGCTTGTCTTTCATTCTGCGCTCCATTCTTTGTGATCGCACTCTGCACTTGTTGAAACATTGTCGCCGGCGTTTTCAGGATGATCTTGAGGTCCATCCACGGCGATTTGGCATACGCATAACTGATATCCAATGCCACCATCTCACTGAAAGTCGTCAAATTTTTTCCGCTTACCTGCCAAAGCCCCGTGATCCCCGGAACCGCGGTGAAGCGCAACTTGTGAGCCGTCTCGTACTCTCGATATTCATACGGAATCGCCGGACGCGGTCCCACCAGGCTCATCTTTCCTTGCATCACGTTGATCAACTGCGGAAGTTCGTCGAGGGCGAGGGCGCGAATCAGCTTGCCGGCAACAATCAGGCGCGGGTCGTCCGCAACGTCCAGTTTTGTCATCGGTTCATCGGATTGAATAAGATTCTTCAAATGCTCCCGGTGGGATTCGACCATCGTGTTGTGGGCCATGGTGCGGAACTTGTAACAGTTGAACAACCGGCCCTGATACCCGACGCGTTCCTGGGTAAAGAAGATCGGCCCGCGGGAAGTCGTTTTAATAATCAGCGCCAGCAATAGCATCACCGGTGAGAGGCAAATCAGGGCCAGGGTTGCTCCTGCAAGATCCATCGCCCTCTTCCAGGGCGGCAACCCCTCGTGACCATCGCTTGAAAAGACGGGCTCATCCTTCGGGCGGCTTCCCCGGTAGGATTGGTTCACGACGTCATACGGCAGCAGCGGCTCCGCATCGGTTCCCGCTCCGTTGCACGGTCCGTACACATACAACTCGGGCCGGACCGATCCGTTGAGGTGTCCCGGGAGATTCTCCCGCAGCGTCTCGGCAAACTGCCGGGCTCCGCATTCCTCGACTCCCGGAAGAAGAATTCCCACCCGGGTATCGTCCAAGTGCCCTACAACAGGTTTTTTCGAACGGGTCATAATGTTCGTCGCGTCCAGGACGCTCTGTAAATTCGGGTCATATTTTTCCAGCAAATCTCGCGGATATACCAACAACGAGGCGCAATTACGCCGGCGGGCCACGTTCGCCTGCACCATGGCGGAAATGTGCCTGAACCTGTTTTCTCCAAGGATTCTGCTGTGCTCCCGCGCCCGCAATCCCGATTCTGTGTCCTCTTTGATCCGCATAAACCCCGCCCTGCTCTGTTACGTCCTGGCTGACCGGCGGCCTGTGTGTGATTTGCCGGCCATTGCTCCATGCCATCTTCTTCGTCGATCCGATTCCTATGTTTCTGCCCCTCCGCTAAAAAATAAAACGCACGTCCCCATCTCCATCTATGGAGAAGAATCCCAGCCGTGGGATCATCTGGTTAATGTACTGACTGATAAACTGGTTTGCCTTTCGAATCGGTGTCCTGGGCACATAGACCACGTCGTACGGCTGCAAGTAGAACGGATCTTCGGTCTTGCCTTTCAGAACGTCTTGAAAATTCACGTAATAGCTCTTCCACTTCAGGTCTTCCCGCCGGATCACCAGCACATTCTTCAAGTCGGACTCCAATTCCGTGAATCCGCCCGCTTCCATAATCGCCTCCAGCGCGGTTGTCGGGCGAACGGTATTGAAAGCGCCGGGACTGTCGACGGCTCCACTTACGTAAATCGGTCCCGGAGAGGAGATGGTGACTGAAACCTCGCGGACCTGCAGCTCCCTCTCGTACAGCTTGGCCAGGGCATCCTGGACTTCGCCGGGAGTGTATCCAGAGACTTTGATGTCCCCGACCAGATCCAACGTCACTCTACCGTCTCTCCTGACCACTTGAGATGAGTTCAAATCAGGAGCCCCGAAAAAGCGCAAGGTGAGTTCATCGCCCGGTGCCAGTCGAAATGAATCGTCAACCCGTGAATGCTCTTCCGGCGACCAATTGCGCGGCTTCGGAGATGAGCACCCCACGACGAGCAGTAACGCCAGGCCAATCAACGCCAGTCTCCCACACGACTTGCTTTGATCTAAATCGGTCATCTCGTTGCGTGTCCCTTCATGTCCCTTGGAATCTGCTGTCCCAACTCTCTATTCTATTTAGTAATTTCAGTCCTCAGCAGTTTCTCCGACACCAAACGAAAACCGGCGAGCGATTCAATTTCGAATTCAGTAACTAAACCTCATCTCCTTGAACTGATTTCGAACTGTCATCGTCGTCACATAAACCTTATCGCAATTCCTTTCGGGCACTCCGGAAGCCCTTCGTAATCGCATAGCCGAAGTGAATCATTTTCACCCTGTTTTTGCAACTAAAAAGTGCACAAAGCGTAACCTTCGTAACATTAGCATTGAGCGAGGGTTACGAATAAACCAAACCAAACCGAAGAAACTTTATGCCACTATTTGACGCGTAATGACGCATAACTTCACCCCGAAAGGCTCTCCATTCGCGCTGTTCATCCCTGCCATTCATCAAACACACACCTCGCCCCGATATCTTACGAATAATGAACATGATCCCCATGAAACTAGGGAACTTATTAACAGTGGCACAATCCTCACCGATCGAAAAGCTCATTTTGTTAAAACCAAGTCCGAACTTGCAAATCTTCCCACACACTTGAATTGCTCATCCACTGCTTACCAACAACTATTCAACAGCTTCCTAACGACCGCTGTCCACTGAGCTACGATGATTCAATATAGAGCAATGTTTGAGTAATTCAAATTATATGTTAAATTGGTATTGAGGTAGAGCGGTATCCATCAAATGAAAGGGAATACGAAATCGCACCCGCCCGTACAGCTCAAGATGAGTACCAAAGGAAGAGATTTCTGAATAAAATCGTGAATTCGCTGAATGTGAGGAAGATGAACACGGCCTTCAGCGACTGAGATATAGAGCAATTCGAATTTAGCGCCCGTTTCTGCTGGTAAAATGAACCAAAGGAGTTCATGCTACGTGGACCAAGGACACCAGTAGGTAAGCGGCAACCAGGTTAATGTGTCCCTTTCGGAGCAATGCACCGCTAAATCGTGGTGTCTCCCGACTGGGCAGGAGTCGCCAGTTAGGCATGACTCACCTTTAAAATAGGGAGTTGAGTTTATGAGGAAGTCGGTGTCGTATCTTTCTTCGATTGTCGTGGGAGTCATGTGCCTGTGGGGAATTCCCCTCCATGCAGTCACATTTGAACTCCACAATCACCCGGACGTGGAGAACCATCTCGGCCCGCCCGGATTCGGATTCCGGCTGGATGGGCTCGTGGACGGCGATCCCACCCACAAGTACACGTTCAATTTCGATTACACCCACGCTGATTTCCAAAGCGACATGCTCCTGGATTACGACGGCTCCTCAATAAATATCCATGGATCGGTCTTCGGCGGGAGAGACATCGGAAACGATTACCTCCCCAACGATCCATTCAGCGGGATTTACGAAATCGATTTCCTCTACTCGGCCAACGTGCACGGCGACCTGAACAACGGCCTGTTCGTAAATCCGGAAAACCACCTGCTGAATACGGGAACCATCACCCAAACCCACGAATATGACTCCAACACCGATACTTTCTCGATGTTGTTGCAGCCAATCATCTATGACCTCGTGGACGAAGACGGATTCAAGGGTTACTCGTTCAAATTCAACGACAATAACAACTACCGCCTGCAGAACTACCCCGCCCACCCCTACCGCTGGGAAGGCTGGGGATGGGTGAATCACAGCTCAACGCCCGGATTTCCAGATGCGCACATGAAAGCCAGCGACTGGGTTTTCACCGGTACGCCGGTAGAAGTTTCGGACGATGGTTCGACGGTCCTGCTTTTTGCCTGCAGCTGGGTCGGGATGATTTTCATCCGACGCCGGAATTGACCGGCGGCTGTTCTGGCCCACTGCTATTGTGCTATCTTCGCTTGTGCACCTGATCCGCCGACTAGACACGCCCATGGGGATCGGCTTGATCTTTGGGTCTCTCCTGGCCGGATCGGCAACCGCAGGCCCCGGCTTCCGTATATCCGAGATCGCCCCGGACACGGGACCGGATCGGCTCTCTATTACGTTCTGCACAACGCCGGAAACGCGCTATATCATCGAATTTCGTGAAGGTCCGGGCTCTTCCCCGTGGCAGAGTTTCGCAAATGTGGATGATGGAACCGGCACCTGGTTCGAATCGGGCGTCACCCCGTCCAGCTACGTATTCGTTGATGACCTCAGCGCCGCTACCAGCGGAAGTACTCCCCTGAATAACGCAAGGAATTATCGGGTGCGGGTTCCCCAATGTGCCGTTTTCTCCAATCCCGAATATGTCGATGTCGGACCCACCTCGAATTCAGAGGCTTCGAATTTGAAAGCCGTCATGGAGGAACTTGGCTATGCCGTCAACGACTTCACCGGAGTCACCGCCGGCGCGATTTCCAGCGCGATCGAGCCGGCGGATATTCTGGTATTCCCCGAATTGGAAAATCAGGAGCTATTGCCGTCCCTGGATGGCAGCGCCCGCGCGGCCATTTCAAACTTCGTTTCCAACGGTGGGGCCATGATCGTTTGCGGAGAATTCAATGGCCGGGAAGTCGACCTCGTGAACGGACTCTTCGGCCACGCAATTCTATCCGGATTCGAAGGCACAGTGGTGATTCCATCGCAGCAGACTGCTGCGGCGACCGGTACATTCTTCCAGAATAACGCACAACAGCTCACCCACAATGAAGCGACTTTTGCCTGGCGGACATCGACCCTGCCCGGCGGCGGGAACCAAAGCATGTACCAGTTCCACCAGGGAGGGATGGATCATACCACCGTGGCCAACATCCCCCAGGGAAACGGAAGAGTCATCTTCCTGGCGTGGGATTGGTTCGGCAGTGAGCCCGCCGGTACCGCGAACAATGGATGGATCGACATACTCGAGTCTGGAATGCTGGAATGTCTACGCCCGTAAGCCGGAATGGTCGCCTTCCGGATCCGGGATGCTCCCGGACACCAATTTCACCGTTTGATTGATATTCGAAGACCGGAGTCCATACTGGACGGGTGCGTGAACGAGAACTGCTTTATTCATTTGGCAACCCGGAGGCGAAAATGGTGCAACGAATCCGTCGTTCCAGCCGCTTGAACACGATCTTCAGTGGTGCGCTTCCCGCCCTCAATTCTGCCGGAGCGGCCCTTTTCTCGTTTCTTTTCGTGATGTCTCCGCTGGAAGGGACGGCCCAATGGACGGGCGCAGCCCGGGAGACTGCGGAAACGGGAGAAGGCGGTGTTCTGAAGAAAGTGTGGGTCAAGGTGAACAACGCCGAGGTCTACAAGACTGAAACCGGCGACGAAATCGTTGCACGGCTCCGCCAGCACTCCAAGGCCTACCACTTCGGCGAAGTCGCCGAAAGCCGAATTGCCATCGGCGACAAGCCCTCGAAGCCGGATTGCGAGCACTTCGGATTCATCGAAAAGGAAAAGATCATTGTCTGGGATACCGACCAGGCTTTGCGGTTCGTGGGCGCGGACGACGAGCAGGTCGTAGAACTCTACACCGATCCGGCGTTGACGGACAAAGTCGGTGATGTGGGAGTGGAAGGGGAGAATGACCCCACGGTGGAACCGTTTCCGATCTTCGGAAAAACCGAGGACGGAAAGGCATATGAAATCGCGTTTGTATATACCGCGGCAAACGGCGAGACCGGGGAGGACGCGATAAGGCAGGAAGCTCTTCAGCGGGTGGTCACAAAAAGTATCAACAAAGCCGATGTCGTATTCGTAATGGATATTACCGGCAGTATGCAGGATGAGCTCACCGCAGCGACGGAGAGCGTGGGACTCCTGATCAAAGAGTTTGCATCCAAGACCGTGAACATGCCGGACGGAAGGCAGGAACCGATGCTGTTCCGGTTTTCTTTCTTCGGATTTCGCGACAAGTCAGAGGACCCTGATTGGAAGGAAGTTATTCCGTTCCACGGGATTAACGATATCTCCGGGTTCAACGAGGAGATGGCTCAACAGGTTGCAAGGGGAGGAGGCGATCGTCCGGAAAGCGTATACTCGGCGGTTTTGGATGCGGCGGATACCGACTGGAATGATGGGAGCGGAAAAGCGATTGTCCTGATCGGCGACGCCCCCCCCCGCGATGTCGCATCCATGAACGCCGCGGTTACCAAGTGCAAAGAGCGCTTTATTCGCGTGCACAGTATTATCGTCGGCAATGACCAGGAGACACATTCCGCGTTCAGCGCACTGTCCCTTGCCACCGGCGGACAAACCTTCAAAATCGCCGACACCCGCAACACGGAGACCGTCAGCAAGATTGTTGACTCGCTAAAGGTGGAGATGGCGATAGCCGACGACGCAGTCAAGACCATCGACGAGTGGGTGGACGGAACCAAACTCTCTCGCGACGTGCAGGAATTTGTTTTTCGCGGCATTCTCCCGGATTTCTCCGATCGCCCCATTCCCCCCACAGTCTACGTGTCCAGCAAACAGGACGGCTCCCGGGAGGTCTGTATCTACAAATCCAAACCCAGCCTCTACGAAATGCTCGGTGACATGCAGACGGATTTCGTTCGGATGATCGAAAATCCCAGCCCTGAGCTACTCACTGCAATTGCCGCGGGAGGCGTCGAATTCATCGCCGAACTCGACCCGAACGTCCTCCAGTCCATTCTGGACATGGATGACCCCAGCGCCGTATCCGAAGAAGTGAAGCAGATGCTTGATGCGATGCCGGAATTGCCCGGCATCATCCGGGAGCTGAACGACAAGGGGGCCATCGCGGACTGGCACGCCCTTGCGAAGAAGACCGCCGCTCTCGCACGCTTTGTTGCGGATCCGAAGAATTTCTTCGAGGATCAGGCGTGGGTCCCGTTCACGGTGTTGAAACTTTAGCCATTGAGAAGATCATCGTGAACAACAAGATCCTATCCGCTCGATCGGCCCGATCCGTCCTCTCCTTTTTTCTTCTCGCCGCGCTCCCCTCCTTTGCCGCCACGTTTCAGGACGTGGCCGGAGACAACGCGGAACGCGGTCCCGGAGGCGTTCTCAAGAAAGTATGGGTCATTCGCAATGGGGCCGAGGTGTTCCGCGATACCGACCGAAGCACCGTGGATTCAAGACTCAACCAGCACTCCAAAGCGTACCATTTCGGATCATCGGGCGAGCTGATCGCAATCGGCGATAAACCAAAGAAATCGGAGTGCGCCCATCACGGCTTTATCGCCGCGACCGACGTGATCATCTGGGACACGGACCAGGCGCTCCGGTTCGTCGGCAAGGAGAAGGAAACCTATGTCGACCTATATCGTGACGAGGCGCTGACCGACAAAATCAGTGAATCGGTTGTCGAAGGTCCGGACGATCCGACGGTAATGCCGTTTCCGATTTTCCGGCGGACCGATGACGGTCGCGCATTCGAAATCGCGTTTATCTACACCGCGGAAAGTGGCGCCGACACCTACGACGAGCGAATCCAGCAGAGCCTTCGCAAAGTCGTCACCAAGGATGTCAGCAGCATTGACGTGGCCTTCGTGATGGACGTCACCGGCAGCATGCACAACGAGTTAACCGCTGCCAAAGAAAAGATCCGCGAGCTTATGGACGAGTTCGGCAGCCGTACCGTGGAGTTGTTCGGCCGGGTGCAACCCCTGCGCCTCCGGTTCGCATTTGTCGGATACCGCGATCAGGCCGAGGGGGACGCATGGGTGGAAATCATCCCCTTTGCCGGCCGGGGACAGGCGGATAGTTTCGAGGACCAACTCGGCGAAGTACACGCCATGTCCCGATTGAATGGGGACTGGGAAGAGAATGTCTGCGGGGGGCTCAAGGAGGCGCTGGCCCTGGATTGGCGAAAGGAAAACGCAAAAGTAATGATTCTGATCGGTGACGCCGCTCCGAAGGATGAAGGCCTCTTCCCTGGCATCCTGGAGGAGTGTACCCAGCGTTTCGTTCGCATTTACAGTGTGGTTGTGGAGTCCCACAAAAAACCGGCCGCGGCAACCTGGCGGTCCTTCAAGAAAATGGCGATTTCCACCGGGGGCCAGTGCTTCAGAATCGACGATGTGGAAGACACGCTGACCGTCGACAAAATCGTGGAGACCCTCACCATCGAGGAGGCCGCGGTGACCAAAGCCCCCGACGTCGTTCGCACCTGGGCTGAGGACGGCGCCAGATTGTCCCGCGACTCCCAGGAATTTCTCTTTCGCGGTGTGTTGCCCGATGAATCGCAGCGCCCGATTCCTCCCACGGTTTTCGTGTCCAGCCGGAAGGATGGCGCCCGACAGGTCTGCCTCTACAAATCCAAGGCGAGCCTCTACGAAATGCTGGGTGACATGCAGACCGATTTCGTAGGGATGATCGAAAACCCAAGCCCTTCCCTTCTGGCTGCGATCAACGCCGGCGGGGTGGAATTTATTGCCGAACTCGACCCGGGCGTGCTGCAGACCGTGGTCGAATTGGAGGATCTCACGGAAGCCAACCTGGAGATCCGCTCCATGCTCGAAGTCATGCCCGAACTGCCCGGAATCGTGCGCGAACTGCACGAGAAGGGTCTCGCGGCGGAATGGCATGAACTGGCAAAGAAAACGGCCATCCTGGCGAGATTCGTGTCCGACCCCAGAAATTTCTATGAGGACAAGGCCTGGGTGCCCTTTGATGTTCTTGAGTTCGCGGAAGAAGAACGCTGAAATGAGGTTCGATTTCAGCCGGGTCGTGTCAGCTGCCCCGGGACCACCCCTTGCGCTGCTGGTTCTGCTTTGCTTCCTTCCCTCCCCGTGCTTTGCCGACTCCGCGGCCTTGGTCCTCGGCGTAGGCGCATCGCGATCCATGACCAACCAGACAGGAGAAATTCCGGACTGGAGCATTCGCACCTCCCCGCGGGCGCGCGTCGATGCGGAAGATGCGTTTCGCGAAATGATCTCTTCTGCTCGAGGTGAACCGCATTTGTACTCCTATCCGATTCGTTGGAACGGAGCCCGCAAAGATCGCGTCGACACCGCGGTTCTGCTCACGGACGGCGTCACCGACAATCGATCCATTCCGGTGAAAACCCGGGTTCAAGTGGAGCAGCGCGACCTCGTGCGGGGCCTCACCGACGCGGACGATTTCATTCTCTTTGCCGCCGGCATCGGGAATGCAAACGGCAGCGAATCCTGGATTTACGATCGAATCGGAAATCCCCTCCCCATCTCCACCTTTCTCGATTCTATTCCTCCTCCCACAGGAAACGCCCGAAGGATATGCATCGTTCGAATTTATGGTGAGGAACCCGGGGAAGCAGGACACATGCTCTACATCGCCGACCCCCGAAGCGTAGCGGAATTTCAGAATTGGTTGCTGAATTCCAGGGAACCCGCATCGAATGCGCGGAGCGGGGACCGGACGGAGTCCTTCGCACCCGGTCTCTCGGAACTCCTGGCCAACATGACCCCGCAACGGCTCCAACGGGCGATCGAACACTCCCAACCCCAGCCAACGCCTTTCGAATCCCTGCAAGGGATCGATTTTGGGACTTCCCTGGAACGCTCCCGGCAGGTCGTGGAGATCCCCGTCGTCTCGCAGATCCTTCCCGTTTATAAAAAGGAGCAAAAAGCAGGGCCCCTCTTCACAATCATAGAAGTCGAAACCGACATAAAGATCGGGGAAGAGACCATCGTGGATTTCAATTTGCTGCGGGAAGAACTGGCCGGGCGGAATTTGTCCAGGCCCGTCACATCCCGAATTGAGACGAGAGTGCGCAAAAAATATGAAAGCTCTTTCAAAGAAGAGTTTACAGTTGCGAAGATTTCCTATCAATTAGAGTACGACCGATTGGAACGAAAAATCCTGCTCTCATACCTGGATTGAAATCTTGTACCTGGCGCGCATACGGAAACTCGGGAAAACGGCCTGCATCGGCGCGTTGCCTTTTCTCATCTATGCAACCACCGCGCACTCGGAACAGATCCCTTCGCAGCTGTCGGGCACCAAGTCGTATGGCGAAGTTCAAGAGCAATTGCTCCTCGAACTGACGCAGCAACGGCTGGAATCCATGGGCCTCTCCAACGAAGAGGCAGCCTCCATCGCGGCCGAGGTCAGTTCGCAACTCAAGGAAATGTGGATCCAGACCTGCCGGGTTCAGAGCACACCGGACGGACTGAAAGTCGAAGTGGATGGTCCGGCTTTGCGGGAAGCCACCGCATCACTCCTTGCATCGATCCAGTCATCGCATCCCGAGTGCCTGTCACGAATCAACGATGCCTCCGGTTATTCCCTTGCCAAGGTGGTTGGAATCAATTGGAAAGGCCTTCTGATCGTGGTCCTCCCCCTGGTGGTGGTGATTGCCGTAGGGCTGACCGCGGGAGGAAGCGCCGGAGAATTGATTGCCGCCGCCGCCATTGTCGGACTACTTCTCGCCCTGTTCGTCAGTCCGAAACTGATTTTCGGGGAACGCTAGTGTATCGACTCGCGGCGTGCGGTCTGATCCTGCTTCTTCCCGGATGCTCGATCATGCGGCCCCTGAAATCCGGACACCCTGAATTCGATAAGTTCTCATCCATTGAACACAGTGATTTTGGCGTGATTTATGAAACCGCCGGAGACTATCGCGCGGCCCGCCGGCAGTTTGATTACGCAGTGAAGAAAGACGCCGGAAATTACGTGGCGTGGACAAACCTGGGGAACATCCATGCTCACCAGCGGAAGTGGGATCACGCCAGGGATGCGTATCTGCGCGCCCTTGCCCTCCATCCGGGATACGGACCGGCAGTCATAAACCTGGCCCACACATATGCCGAAACATCTCCCACCAGCCCGCAATTCGCAACCGCAGTCCTTGACGCACAGATGCCGTTGCTGGACCCGGAATTCAAACAAGCCGCACAAGAGATTCGGGAAGAGATACAAACCGATCCGGCGAGCCGCTGAGATGAAGTTTTTGACCGACGCGAAACGAAGCAATCACAAGGTGGCGCTACCGGGGCGCGGCGCGCTGCTTTTCCTGGCGATACTGCCGGGTCTTGCAGCGGGGAACGCGCGCGCGGGAGATTGGCCCCAGTGGCGCGGGCCCGCGCGGGATGGGGTCGCACTCGGGGAAACCCTCCCGGATCCACTGCCGGAAAACCTGAATCGGATCTGGAACGTTCCGGTCGGCGAAGGCCATTCCTCTCCGGTCGTCGTTGCCGATCGTGTCTATGTCATGGCCCGGCGCGGCGACGACGAATTCGTTCTCGGCCTGAATGCTTCGGATGGAAGCGAAATCTGGAATTATCACTACGCCGCGCCCTACAAAATGAATCTCGGCGCGCGCCGCCACGGCAAAGGGCCCAAATCCACCGTTGCCGTGTCCGAGGGTCGGGTTTATGCGCTCGGCATCAGCGGAATCCTGACCTCCCTTGATGCCGCCAGCGGCGAGGTGATGTGGAGCAAGCAGTATGATGGCGATTTTCCCGAAACTTCTCCATCTTTTGGAACCGCATCTTCGCCCCTGGTGGAGGAAGAGCTTGTCATCGCCCACGTGGGCGGAAAGAAGCAAGGCGCACTGATTGCCTACGAGAAGAAAACCGGATCTGAAATTTGGCGGGCAGGAGACGACGGTCCCGCTTATGCATCACCGGTGATGATCGGCGCGGGCGATGCAGCACAGATCGTTACATTCACGAGGGAAAGTCTCCAGGGTGTGCGAAGAACCGACGGGGAAAGACTCTGGAGCCTGGAGTTCAAGACGCCCTGGAAGCAAAGCAGCGTCACACCACTCTATCTTGACGGGTTGCTCGTATACTCGGGACTGCGTCAGGGCGTTTTTGCCGTGCGGGTGGGTGCAGACGGAGACCCACCTTCCGAAGTCTGGATAAACAAGCAGCACAACTTTTACATGAGTTCGCCGGTGGCTCATGGCGACCGCGTGTTCGGGTTTTCAAATCGCAAAAAGGGTCAACTCATTTGCATGGATGCGGCAACAGGCGAAGTGAAGTGGGAGACGGAGGGCCGGATGGGCGACAACGCATCGATCACGCGAATAGGCGATGTGCTGCTTGTATTGACGACGGAATCCGAACTTCACGCGGTGGCGGCGAGCGACGAGAAATATCAGGAACTGGCGACATGGAAAGTCGCGGAATCGCCGACGTGGGCGCATCCGGCGATTGCCAACGGGCGGCTGTACGTCAAAGACAAGACTTCTCTGTCGTGCTTCAGCTTTTGAAAAAAGCGGGGGGGCCTTCCGGCTCGCGCAAAATCAAAACAACGATGTTTCGCGCCGTTGCAGGAGCCCTTCCGGGAGTTCTGAAATAAAGCGGGATGGAATCTGGAACATTACGCCGCCGTCCCGGCTTCGGCGGACCTCCGGCATACAGAGATAAAGTTCATCCTTTGCCCGCGTCGTGACAACGTAGAACAGTCTTCTCTCTTCCGCTTCATCTCCTCGGCCGGAAGGAAACATTCCGTCCGTCAGCCAGGGAACAAAAACTACATCCCATTCGAGACCTTTCGCCTGATGCACGGTGCTGAGCCTGATGCCTTCCCGGGGCCGTCCCTCCCGGTCGGTGGATGTGTCCACATTCGAAAGCAGGGCGATTTCCTCCACGAACGACTCCGCCGTTTCGTACCGGGCGGCAAAATCTATAAGCTCCCGAATATCCTCCACGCGCCGCGCATAGTCCTCGAACACCTGCACCGCATACTTGTCATAGAATACGTCGACAAACCGGAAAATCATCTCACCGGGATCTTCCTGCAAATTGTCTTCGAGTGCCTGGACGAAGAGTTCGGCGATCGGTCCCCACGCATCGCGGGCACCCGCCGGCAATAAGGGCAGGAGCCGGCCGATGTCGGAGGCGCTCCGGGACGGAAACTTTCCGCCGATGCGATCCCAGATTTTTGCGGCAGTGCGGGCCCCGGTCCGGGGCAACATGCCGGCAAGCCGCAAAAACGCAAGTTCGTCGCCCGCCGTCACCAGCAAACGAACGACCGTACAAACGTCCTTGATATGGGCCTGCTCGAAAAAGCGAACACCGGAGGTGACGACATAAGGGATCTGTTCACGGGTCAATTCCAGCTGCAACTCCATCGCGTGATAGTGCGCCCGGTAGAGTATCGCCATGTTTTCCAGCGGGTATCCCGAGCTCCGCAACTGGTGCATGCGTTCAATGATGAATTGCGCCTGGTCCCGCCCGTCCCGCAGGCGCGCGACGACCGGCTGCTTGTAGGGCTCGCGGATCGCGGTCAGGGTTTTCTGGTACTGGTCCGGATTTCCCGCGATGCAGGCGTTTGCCACCTCTAAAATTTCCGGAACGCTTCGATAGTTGATTTCGAGTTTGTAGGTCTGCGCATCGGCATACCGGTCCGAAAACGTCATAATGTTTCGATAATCCGCGCCGCGCCACGAGTAGATGCTTTGAAAGTCGTCGCCGACCGCGAGCACATTTCGTTGCCCCGCGCCGAGCGCATCAACCCATTGGAACTGAATGGCGTTGGTGTCCTGGTATTCGTCCACAAGAATATGCTGAAAGTGCGCCTGGTATCGGGCCAGGAGCAGTTCATCCTCCTGGAACAGCCGCAACCCGTTTACCAACAGGTCGTCGAAGTCCATCGCATTGAGTTCCCGCTTCTTCTCCGCGTACTTCTTATGAACGCGCACAATGTCTTCCACGTTGATCGGGTGGTCGGCAAACCGCTCCTCCGCGAGGGTCACCACCTTCGATTCCGTGTTCGCAGCCAGGCTGATCAGCCCGCCCAGGACATCCGGCTTGGGAAAATCCTTCCCTTTCAGCTTACAATCATCCACAACCGCCTTGATCAGCGCGCGGGAATCGTCCTGGTCGAGGATCGTAAAATTCGGCTCGTACCCGAGCACCCGGCAGTGGCGGCGCAGCAATCGATTCGCCATGTGGTGAAAGGTGCCGCCCCACAAGCCGCCCACCTGCTCGCCCACCAGCTTCTGGGCGCGCTCCAGCATTTCCCGCGAGGCCTTGTTCGTAAAAGTCAGCAGGAGAATCCGCGAAGGATCAATCCGCTTTTCCTCGACAAGATAAGCGACCCGGTAGGTCAGCGCGCGGGTCTTGCCGGTTCCGGCCGCGGCGATCACCAGCACCGGGCCGTCGGCCGCCGTGGCAACCGCGTACTGCTGCTCATTCAACTCTTTCTGATACTGGATCTCTGGCATTCCCTGCTTCCTGAAGTAAAACCGATTCGCGATCCTCATCGGCAAGTCGCCGAAGCGTTTGTCCGCGCATTGCGTCGCTGACACCAACGTCAACGAGACTCCAAAGTTTCTGAAGGCGAGTATCCAGCTGCTCCACGCCGAGGGAATGCGGAGGCGCGCCGTGACTGTCAATGACTTCAATAATATCCTTTACCGGGATCTGGTCCGGTGATGTAAGTAGCACATATTTGCCGCTCTGGTCGGATAGCCCCCCCACGAGGTTTGCCTGCATCAGGATCTCGAGCACCTCGTTGATCAATCGGATGGGAACCCCCCGGGCTTTCGAGAATTCGCCGGCATGAAATGCTTCCTGCCCGCCGATCATGGCCCGGGTCATCTCAATCGCGAGCGCCACCCCGAGCATCTGCCGTGTCTTGCCGCTTGCGTCCCCCGCGGCCTGCTCCCGCGCGTAGGTCGTGGAATTCTGAATTGCAAACGCAACCTCGGCGCCGAAGAGAACGATGATCCAGCACACGTAGAGCCAGAACATGAAGATCGGAATCGCCGCGAAGGCTCCAAAGATAAGGTCCTTGGATTCCCCCGCGAAAAGCCAACTCTGTGTCTTTACATAAAATTTCTGCCACCCCACCCAGATCAATGCGGCTCCCAATCCGCCCGAGAATGCGCTGACAAACTTGACCCGGGTGTTCGGCATAATGATGTACAGGATACTGAAGGCGATCCAGGCGACGAAAAGAGGCACCAGGGCTACCAGGTGCCCGTATGCCTCATGAACCGCCTCCGGCTGCATTTGCCAGAATGATGTGGTTCTGAATCCGGCCGCCGCCCCTGCCGCGACAACACAAACGGGAACCAGCAGCAGCGTGCTGACATAGTCGGTCACCTTTCGAAGAAACGTCCTTGAAGAGGTGACCCCGAATACCCTGTTGAAGGAATGCTCGATGTTACCCATCACCTTGACCACGGTGTAGATCAGGATGATCAAGGCGAATCCGCCGATGCCTCCCGCGTTGGAATCCATGACGTTGTCAATCATGTCGGAGATGAACTGCTGAACCTCCGGCGGCATCTCCTCGAGGAGCCCTTCGATGCTCGTTTTGATCTCAGCGTATTTTTCCCGCCCGTACCCCAGCCCCTTGAAGATCGCGAAAATGAACCCCAGCAGCGGGCCGAGTGACAACAGGGTAACGAAGGTCAGGCCGGAAGCGCGGAGAGGCAATTCGTCTTCGCGAAAACCCCTAATGATCAGGTGAAGGATTCGAAAGAACTTGATCACCTGGCGTTTCAGGAAGGAAACCGATGTTAATTCGGTGTCCCACAGGTCCCGGGTAAGAAAGATCCGGAATCGTCGCAATGCCTCGAATATTTTACTCATGAGGAGGCGCCAACTTTTCCCGACAACGCCATCGGTTGAATCGCCTGGTGCAACCCCCACGCCGCCAGCGTCTTCGCGTCGGTAATCTCGCCGCTTTTCACCATTTCGACGAATTCCGAGCGGGTGACCACCGTTGGCTCCACGTGTTCATCCTCGTCCATCGAAAGCGAGGAATTCACGGGTCCCACGGTGGCGCGGAACACCGTAATGCGCTCATCCAGGTATCCCGGCGAGGGAATGATCTCCCCCAGGCGCTCCATCTCGAGGATGCGGTGCCCGGTTTCCTCTTCCACTTCGCGGCGCGCGCAGGTCTCGGCGTCCTCCCCGGGATCGAGCGTCCCCGCGATAATTTCAGTCGAGTAGGCTTCGACCGCCTTTCTGAACTGCTTCACCAGCAGAAACCGGTCTTCGTCCAGCAGGGCCAGCACCGCGGCGGCGCCGGGATGCCGAACAATTTCACGCACGGACCGGGTGCCGTCCTCCAGCTCCACGTCCTGCACTTCGAGACGCAACAACCGACCGGTGAACGCCGTCTTGGAATGGATCGTTTTTTCCTTCATGGCGACTTGCCGGGGTCCCACGAGAATTTCCTCTTTCGCTTGAAACATCCGAACCCTAGAATAGCTCCATGCTCGAGGCGAGGAAAGAAGTTGTCGCGGTTCAGGATGATCATCTTGCACCCTACGCGGTGAAATGCGGGGAAAGCCTGGGTCGGGTGCACTCCGAACCCTCCCATCCCTATCGATCCAACTTCCAGAGGGACCGTGACCGAATCGTACACAGTCGATGCTTTCGGCGTCTGGAGTACAAAACACAAGTCTTTGTGAACGGGACCGCCGACCATTACCGCACAAGATTGACCCACACGATTGAAATGACCGCGGTGGGGCGCACACTGGCCCGCGCTCTAGGCGTCAACGAAGACCTCGCAGAATGTATTTCGCTTGCTCACGACATCGGTCACAGCCCCTTTGGGCACGTCGGCGAAGAAGCGCTGGACAGGCTGATGGAGAATCACGGCGGGTTCGATCACAACCTGCAGAGTATGCGGTGGGTCGAGAGTCTCGAAATCAGGTATCCGGACTTTGACGGGCTGAATCTCACGTGGGAGGTCCGAGCCGGTTTGCGTAAACACCAGGCCGCCGAGCCGGGACGGGAACTGGATGGGCATCCCATTGGACCGTTCCAGCAAGCCGAAGCGCAAATCGCAGATATTGCAGACGACATCACCTACCACGCGCACGATGTGGATGACGGACTCGATGCCGGACTGCTATCCGAAGACCGGCTGGCTGAGATCACCCTCTGGCGAAGAGCGCGGGACCGGGTCCGGAAAGAGTATACCGGCCTGGATGCGTCACAGACCCGAACCCTGACCGTGCGCAGCCTGCTCGATCTGCAGGTCGAGGATATCCTCGAAACCAGCAGAAACCTGCTGAATCAGCACCGCCCCGGCAGCGCCGGCGAAGTCATGAATGCACCGGTGCGGTTGGTCGCATTCAGTCCCGAAATGGACGAAATGCAGAAGGAAACCAGGTCGTTTCTTTTTGAACACATGTACTTTCACCCGGCAGTTTCGGAAGCCAACCGCGAGTCAGCGAACCTGATGAGCAAGCTTTTCCAGTATTATGTTGAGAACCCTCAATCCATGGGAACGAAAGCCCAGGCCCGAATTCCCCGGGACGGTATATGGAGAACCGCCTGCGACTACGTCTCCGGAATGACCGACCGCTATGCGCTGGAGCAGTGCACAGAGTTCGGACTGAGTCGCTGACCACACCCCGGGACCTGCACCTGGAGGGCGAAGCTTCAGATGAGCCGATCGGTTGAGATATGCCCGACCAAGCCAAAGTCGGAGATAGCCGCTCGATATAACTGAATTGATTTCTCCAGCCACCGGCTCAGCTGAAGCTTCGCCCTCCAATAGGGTCCGGTCTTCGGCGCGGATCCATGCCACATTATTGTGGACCCCTTAGTATGCCCTGAAGTATTAGTTGTCGCCGGAGACGACAATGATCCTGAAAGCACTCAAAATCCTGACCGAAGGCGGCAGTCCCGATGCCGGCCTTGCCTACGAAGTCATGACCCAGATCATGTCCGGAAATGCGAGCGATGCGCAAATCGGCGCCTACCTGACCGCTCTGCGAATGCGTGGCGAAACCTCGGAAGTCATCGAAGGCAGCCTGCGGGCGATGCGGGAGAAGTTCACCGCGATTCCGGTGTCCGGAAATACCGTAGTGGATACATGCGGAACGGGGGGAGACGGCGCCCACACCATCAATATTTCCACCGCAGCTGCGTTCGTGGCCGCGGGAGCGGGAGTCATTGTTGCGAAACACGGGAATCGTAGCGTGTCCAGCCGATCCGGGAGCGCCGACGTACTGGAGGCACTGGGCGTGAACATCGGAGTCTCTCCCGAGATCATGGCATCCTGCCTGGAGGAAATCGGTATCGCATTCCTCTTCGCACCGGCACTCCACCCCGCTATGAAACACGCCATCGGACCCCGCAAGGAACTGGCGATGCGAACGATTTTCAACATTCTGGGACCCCTATCGAATCCCGCCTCGGCCCAGCATGGGGTTTTCGGCGTGTTCAGCCGGGACCTGGTGGATACCGCCGCCCGCGCTATGGCCAACCAGGGCGCCGTCCATTACTTCGTGATTCACGGAAACGATGGGTTGGACGAACTCACCACCACCGCCTCTTCACATGTCGCGGAAATCAAGGATGGAAAAATCAATAACTACGAGATCGACCCAACGGATCTCGGGATCCCGCTCTGCAAGCCGGAAGATCTGAGGGGGGGTGACCCGAAGGAAAATGCAAAGGCCCTCCGCAAGATTTTCGAAGGCGTTCCCGGGGCCCACCGCGACATTGTCGCCCTGAACGCGGGCGCCGCCATTGTGGCGGGCGGGATAGCCGATTCCCTGCAGGATGGCATCGCCCGTGCTCAGGAATCCATCGACTCCGGCGCCGCTGCCGCCAAATTGTCCGCCCTGGCGAAAATGACTGCAAAATGAGCCGCAAGGCCAATCTTGACAGAAAGATGGGTCAGCAGTAAGGTTCCAATCGAGGTATAGCATGACAAATTCGATACAAACGCCCGGCGTACAGATCTCGATTACCGAGAAAGCAATGGTGGAACTTCGCCGCGTGGGGGTTGGAAGTGCACAGTTTCTGAGGATCAAAGTTGTGCCCGGTGGCTGCTCCGGAATGACCTATTCCGCCGCGGTGGATACCGCCATGGGAGAAGGCGACGAGATCGTGTACCACCAGGATGATCTTCGAGTGGTCGCCGATAACAGTAGCGTCGTGTTTCTTGACGGCCTCCAGGTCGATTTTTCCGACGATCTTATTCAAGCCGGGTTTCGCTTCAGTAACCCGAACGCCTCGAAGTCGTGTGGTTGCGGCTCGAGCTTCGGCGTTTAGCAGAACCGCGGAGCGACGGGAAACCTTCCCCCGGATTCGCCTGTTTGAGAGTTCGGGTTTCGGGTTGCAGGTTGGCCGTGTCACAGTTTTCCATGTATCTTAATCGCAATCCTAATCCCAATCCTAATCGATAGAGATTGGAATTAGGATTGAGATTAGGATCGCAGAATCAGAAGAATTCAGAAACAAGGTTCCAGGAGGGACAACATGCTGGCAGACAAGGACTTCCATCCTGAAACCCGAGACCTGAAACCAAATACGACTCTCACACCTCGAAATATCTGACCAAAACCAGAGGCCAACCTGAACCCTGAGAATTCATGGCAATCAAACCCATAGATGTAACCGGCGGGGAATCCGTCTACTGCTTCAATCAGTACCAGATGACTTCGGCGTTCGAACTGGCTGAGAGCGAAAGCGAAAGCGGAGAACGTGTCCGGGAAGCCATCAAGTACCTGGAAGAGGGCTTTTCCCGCAACGAAAGAGCCGCGGCGGCCTTTCTGGTGATCGATCACCTCATGAAGTCCAAAGAGACCCCGGACGAGTAGTTCATTTTTTCTGGATTTCCACTTGCATTGGGGCCTGACCACGATATTGTGAGCGGGTTTTCACGCCAGAAATTCAGGCGGGGGCGTAGCTCAATTGGTTAGAGTCCCGGACTGTCGATCCGGTGGTTGCGGGTTCGAGTCCCGTCGCTCCCGCCAGTTTTATACCCACATCCAGACATTGAGCAGATCCTGGATTTCCTAAAATCCCCACTCCGTGTATTCTGGTGTGAGCCCACAGACCATGGAAAGCGAGGCAACCATGCTGATTCGCAGTACCTCCGGAAACGGCCGGAAATTCTACGACAGAAGACCCCAGGATAGTAAAGGTCATGCATTCGGTTTCACTCTGACCGAACTCCTGATCGTAATTCTGATTATTTTCGGCCTGACGACCCTGCTCGTCCCGGCGGTGAGATCCGCCCTGGACAAGGCAAAGCAGACAACCTGTGTAAATAACCTGAAACAGCTTGGCACTGCATTTCAGCTCCACTCCGAGGCCCACGACGACAGGTTTCCCCAGGCCGTTAACCAGACGACAAGCAACTGGGTCCACATGGTCGCCGCAAGGTATGCGGTAGCCGGAAAACCTCCTGCCTGGCTGGGCTGGTCGCCGGGATCGCAGGGAGGACCGGGCATTTGTAATCCTACACTGCTCTGCCCCTCAGACAGTAAACTGCCGAACGGCGCAAATGTGCAGAGTTCCTTCGGGGCCAATTTGAATCTGAACGACAGCTCCCTCCGGGTGAACACGGTTGCGAATCCAACCAAGACGATTCTGATTATCGATGTAGCCGACGATCGGCCCGTCTACCTGGACGAATCCGATTCGTCCAAAGTTGCCGATCGTCACAAGAAAGGTGCGGATATCGTCTTCGTCGATGGCCACACCGGCTGGCGTAACAAAAACGATATCCCGCCGGAGTTCTGGCAGCCCTTCCCCTAGGCAGGATATTTGAACATGATATCGAAATTCAGAGCCTGCTCCAGCTCGCGAAGCTCGTCCTTCAGCCCATCCACATCAACCCCATCCGGTACGCTGAGCCTTGCTTCCATCCGAAACAGGTTCTGACCTGACATGGGCGCGCTATCTACATCGTAATTCATCGATTCGATATTAATCTGCCGTTTGAAGAGGAGTAGCGTGACTTCATCGATGATGCCTTGCTGATCCGCCCCCACGGCGCTCAGCTCCGCCGCAGTCCCGGGCGCCTCCCGTGTTTCGCCCTGGGTTACGGCCGACCGCGCGTGAATGAGCGCATCCGCCGCCTGGATCCCCTGGACGGCCTCCACTGCCGCCGCGACCTCGGCATCTCCGCCTTCGATGGAAAAGAGGATGATCGCGGCAAATTCCTCCGCCATTCGGGTGGAACGCTGAAGTTCCACGTTTCCGCCGATTTCCCGAATTCGGCTGGTGATCAAGTTCACAAAGCCTGGACGATCTTTCCCGACGACGGATGTCACAACAAATTTTTTCATGGCGACTGCAAATGTGGCGTACCCGGCGGGGATGGGAAAGCTGATTCTTCATGAAACCCACGGGTGACGACACATTATTCTTCAATGTTTCGGCATCTTTTTACATTCTATCTACATGATCGAGTTGACGACGTATCTCAAGGAGCGGCGGGACCTCGTGGATCGCTTCCTGGATCAGCGTCTGCCGCCGGAGAGGGAGCGCCCCTCTACCCTCCACGAAGCCTTGAGGTATTCAACCCTGGCGGGAGGAAAACGCATTCGCCCCACCCTCTGCATTGCCGCCGCCGAAGCGGTCGGCGGAACCGTCCAGGAAGTCATGCCCGGTGCCGGCGCCCTGGAAATCCTCCACACCTACACCCTGATTCACGACGATTTGCCCTGTATGGACGACGATGGCCTCCGCCGGGGCATCCCCACCTGCCACGTAAAATTCGGTGAAGCCAATGCCGTCCTTGCCGGGGACGCCCTCCTGACCCTCGCTTTCGAATGGATCGCCGAAACGCCGGCACCCGCGCCCTACCTTCCGACGCAACTGGTGCTCGAGCTTGCCCAGGCCGCGGGCAGTCGGGGCGTTATTGCCGGGCAGGTGGAGGATCTTGCGGCTGAAGGCAGCCTGCTCAGCGAAGACGATCTGCAATTCATTCACATTCACAAGACCGCGGTGCTCATTCGCGGCGCAGTTCGCATCGGCTGCATCGCGGCCGGGGGAAAACCGGCGGAACTGGACGCGTTGACCCGGTATGGCGCCGACATCGGTCTCGCATTTCAGATTGCCGATGACGTCCTGAATGCGACCAGCGACGAGGAAACGCTCGGCAAACCCGTGGGGAGCGACGACCAGCGCGGAAAAAACACTTACGTGCGCATACACGGAATTCCCAAGGCCAGGGAAATGGCCAACGCCCTCATTGAAAAGGCAATCGGGGAGCTGGACGGCCTTTCAGGCGATCCGGATCCTCTCGCCGCGATCGCACGGTTCATCATCGCAAGGGATACGTAACACTTCTCGTTTCACGTGGCACGGCGCCTCCGGCCCGTGTCGGAACAAGATTAGAGAAACGTTCGAGCACG
>Ga0315336_1000810_pt1 | contig 74031 bp, 70 predicted proteins | sample ASW5metaG_FD_204512 | JGI IMG/M metagenome (GOLD analysis project Ga0315336, IMG submission 204512) | Ammonia-oxidizing marine archaeal communities from Monterey Bay, California, United States - ASW #5 | ecosystem: Environmental > Aquatic > Marine > Intertidal zone | place: USA: California... | reverse complement strand
TTACGATCGCAATGATCTGGAGCTAACGCGAGGCAAGTTCCGAGTTCGCGGCGACGTGGTCGAGTGTTGGCCGGCCTACGAGGAATTTGCCTACCGGATCGAATTCTGGGGCAACGAGGTCGAAAGCCTGTCGATCGTCGATCCGCTCACCGGCCAGGAATCACGCAAACAGCAAGACATTTACATTTTCCCGGCCAAACACTTCGTATTGCCGCAGGAAAGGATCGACAACGCGGTTGGCGAGATTCAAGAGGAGCTCGATCGGCGACTCGAAGAGTTTCGCCGACAGGGCAAACTGCTCGAAGCACAAAGACTCAGCGCTCGCACGCGGTACGACTTGGAGCTGTTACGTGAAGTCGGGTTCTGCCCCGGTATCGAAAACTACAGCCGAGCGCTCTCCGGACGTAAGCCGGGAGAGCCTCCCTACACGCTGCTCGATTTCTTCCCTGACGATTTCCTGATGGTCGTCGACGAGTCGCACGTCACCGCACCTCAGGTGCGCGGCATGTCGGCCGGCGATCATTCTCGCAAGACAACGCTCGTCGAACACGGATTTCGACTTCCGATGGCACTCGACAATCGTCCGTTACGATTCGACGAATGGAACCAGCGAAGAAAACAGTCGATTTTCGTCTCGGCCACCCCCGCTGATTGGGAACTCGAACAGACCGGCGGCGAGATCGTCGAGCAACTCATTCGCCCCACCGGCTTGGTCGACCCGCTCATCCGCATCTATCCGGCCGGAAACCAAGTGCCGCACCTCGTGGAAGAAATCAAACAGCGGGCCGCCCGTGAAGAGCGCGTGCTGGTCACGGCCCTCACGAAGCGATTGGCCGAAGATCTCACCGGTTATCTGAAAGAGCAAGGCATTCGCTGTCAGTGGCTGCATTCAGAACTCAATGCCGTTGAACGTGTCACAATTCTGCGCGAGCTTCGCGAAAGGAAGTTCGATGCCGTTGTAGGTGTCAATCTGCTACGGGAGGGACTCGACCTGCCCGAGGTTTCGCTGGTGGCGATTCTCGACGCCGACAAGGAAGGCTTCTTGCGAAGCGAAACGAGCCTGATCCAAACGATTGGCCGATCGGCTCGAAACGTCAATGCCGAAGTCTGCCTGTATGCCGACAAGATCACCGAAAGCATGCAGCGGGCCATTGATGAAACGAACCGCCGCCGCGAAATGCAACTCGCCTACAACCGTGAACACGGTATCACACCGGAAACGATCAAAAAGGCGATCCGCCGTGGGATCGAAGACGAAATCGAGGCACGGCAGATTGTCAAACAGGCGGGCGGGATCGACAGCGAGACGAAGTACGTCACGCAAGAATTCATCAACGAGCTCGAAGCGGAAATGATGTCAGCTGCCGAGGAGCTGCAATTCGAACGGGCGGCGCAGCTTCGAGACAGAATTCAGGATCTACAAGATCAGATTGGCCGCGAAATCCCGGAAGGTGACGAGCAGAAGCCGGGCTTCGCGAAGTCGGGCAAGAAGAGGCGCAATCGCCGCGCCTACAGGAAAAAGGGAGGAAGAATTCCGAAACCTGAGCGGCCGTAGCTGTATCAACAATCTCGGTCTTCGTATGCAGCCCACATGCGGTGGATTGTTTCCCCTTTTTTTAAGAGCCCGTGAGTCGACATACTGCCTATCTCAGCCACCCAGAATCCCCTCCGCGACACCCGTGACATCAAAGCATGAATGTGTTTCTCAACAAGATCAAGCAGTTCGTTTTCGGACTGCGTAACAGCTCGATTGAGCTCGATACTCGTCCGTACGAAGACCGTGTTTCGCGAATCCGTCGTCAACAAGAGTCGCTCCGCGATCTCGGTGTTGAAGAGCTTCGATCGGTGTCCGATGAACTTCGGGCACAAATACGAGCCGACGTACCTGCCGACGGACTGCTGTGCGATGCGTTTGCACTAGTCTGCGAGGTGGCAGACCGAGAACTCGGACTGCGGCCCTACGACGAGCAGGTGATTGCTGCCATCGTGCTGCACGAGGCGAACGTTGCCGAGATGCAGACCGGTGAAGGCAAGACACTGGTTGCCGTGCTATCCGTGTATCTCAATGCGCTCAGCGGCCGAGGCGTGCACGTTCTCACATTTAACGATTACCTTGCTCGCCGCGACGCGGAGTGGATGGGCCCCGTGTACCGGTTTCTCGGGTTGAGTGTCGGATGCATCGAGCAGGGCATGACGACCAAAAAGCGACAAGCCGCCTACGCCTGCGACGTGACGTACGTCACCGCCAAGGAAGCGGGCTTCGACTCTCTGCGGGATCAGCTTTGCACGACCCAAGCTGATCGCGTGCATCGTCCGTTTCACTACGCGATCGTCGACGAAGCCGATTCGATCATGATCGATGAGGCACGCGTCCCGCTGGTGATCGCCGGTTCCGCCGGTGAGGAGGACATCAATATCGAGCACCTTGCCGACGTCGTTTCGACGCTCAACGAGAGCATGGATTACAGCATCGACAAGGGCCACCGAAACATCAACTTCACCGCGGCCGGGTTGGACAGATTGGAAGAAACGTTAGAGTGCGGGGATTTGCATGACGAAGCGAACCTCGGGTTACTCACGCGGCTCAATCTCGCGCTTCAGGCCGACGTGCTATTGCATCGCGACGTCGACTATTTGGTGCGCGACGGGAAGATCGAATTGATCGACGAGTTCACGGGGCGCGTTGCCGAAAACCGCCGTTGGCCGTACGGTCTCCAAGCCGCCATCGAAGCCAAGGAACGCGTGGAAGTTCAGCCCGCCGGTGCGATTCTCAACTCGATCACGCTCCAACATTTTCTACAGCAATACGACCGTTTGGCGGGCATGACAGGCACCGCGAAAGAGGCCGCCGAAGAGCTTCACGAATTCTATGACCTGAAGGTGGTTGTCATTCCCACGCACAAACCGTGCGTTAGGCTCGATGAACCTGATCTCGTGTTCGCCGGCAAGAACGCCAAGCACGACGCGATGGTCGAAGAAGTTCTGAGCGTCTATCACACCGGGCGACCGATCTTGGTCGGAACGGCCAACGTCGAGGAATCGAATCGCCTCGCCGAATCGCTCGATGCCGTCGACGTTGAGTGCGAGGTTCTCAATGCAAAGAACGACCGCCGTGAAGCAGAGATCGTCGCCGACGCCGGTGCTCTGGGGGCGGTCACGATCTCGACGAACATGGCAGGCCGCGGCACAGACATTCGGTTGGGCGGACGGGACGAAACCGATCGCGAACAAGTTGTATCGCTCGGAGGGCTGTACGTGCTCGGCGGCAACCGCTACGAGAGCCGGCGGATCGACAACCAGCTTCGGGGCCGCGCTGGGCGTCAAGGCGATCCCGGCCGAACGAGGTTCGTGGTGAGTTTCGAGGACGACCTCATTGCGCGTTACGGCGTCGGAGGGCTATTGACAAATAGAATTCCTCCTGAAGACGAAAAGACTCCGATTGACGATCCTGAAATCGCGCGGCGGATCGCGCACGCCCAGCGCGTGGTTGAAGGTGAGAGCTTTGAAATTCGCCGCACACTCAGACGATATTCCGCCGTGCTCGAGCGACAGCGTCGCACACTCCACGACCGTCGAGTCGCCATCCTGGAAGGCATCGAGCCGCTCGAGTTGCTCGGACAACGTGATGCACGGCGGTATTCTCAGTTGGTGAACGAATTCGGCCCCGAGGTGCTCGATCGCGTCGAAAGGCAGATCACGCTATTCCAGATTGACCGCTGCTGGTCCGATCACCTGGCGACAGTGTCGGCAGTTCGCGAACAAATTCATCTCTTCAGCCTGGGCGGATACAACCCGCTCGATGAATTCCACAAGCGGATCAACGCGGCGTTCGGCAAACTTCTGAAGAGAATTGACGATGAAATTGTTGAAACGTTTCAAAGGGTGCGGGTGACCGAAAGCGGTATCGACCTGGAAAAGGAGGGGATGACCGGGCCGTCCTCGACTTGGACTTATATGATTAATGACATGCCGATGGGCGACATGTTGGAACGCGTCTCGCGGGGTATCAAACGTATCATCACGCGTGAATACGCGCGGGCGTCGACCGATAACACGTTCGGATGACAGCCAGCGGAAATGAAGACTAAGCTGGATAATAATGGATAACGATCAGCCAATTGGCGTCATCGGTTTGGGTTTGCTGGGCACGGCTATCGCCGAGCGGCTGCTTGCGTCCGGTTTTCACGTGATCGGTTACGACATCGATGTCAACCGCTCACGGCATCTCGAGTCACTTGGTGGCGAAGCGGTTGAATCAGCCGCCGCACTAGCACATTCGAGCGAGAGAATCATCCTCAGTCTTCCGACCTCGCAGATCGCCGAAGTGGTCGTCTCTGAGATGCTGGGGAACCTCCGCCAGGGCGCAATTGTCATCGACACCACGACCGGTGACCCGGACCAGATGGAGTCCCTTGGAAAAACACTAGTGGGCCGCGACGTGTCGTACCTTGACGCGACCGTCGGTGGATCGAGTCAACAGTTGCGCGAGCGCGACGTGATTGTAATGGTCGGAGGCAGCCAAAAAACATTTGACGCGTGTCGTGACCTGTTTGACACGTTTGCAGATCGCGCGTTTTACATTGGCCCGTCTGGCCACGGGGCGCGCATGAAACTCGCCGTAAATCTCGTGCTGGGGCTCAATCGAGCCGTCTTGGCGGAAGGTCTGGCATTCGCACAGGCGACGGGCCTCGACGCAGCCGAGGCGCTCGAGGTTTTCAAAGCAGGACCGGCCTATTCGCGAGCGATGGACGTGAAAGGCCAAAAGATGCTCGACGGCGATTTCGAGCCTCAGGCCCGCTTGTCGCAACATCTGAAAGACGTCCGGCTCATTCTCGATCGAGCCGAGCGAACGGGGACCGAGTTGCCGCTCTCTAAAACGCATCGAACGATGTTGGAAGACCTTGAGGCAAGCGGATACGGTGACAAGGACAACAGCGCCGTAATCAAAGCCTACGAATAATACGTTCAGACGAATCAGGCCGCCGGAACCGCGACGGTGATTGGCATTCGCTCTTGCAAAAATGCCGTGGCGCGGTTCACATGATGTCATGCACACAGCACACTGCGCGCGACGTATTCGTTTCGTGCTAAGACCATAGGGGAACGATAATGTCTCAAGACGTTCACGGCGCTGCACCGCAACTACCATCTGGCTTCACTAAAACGACTCCAACTGGCTCGGCGACGGGCGGATCATCCGTCGAGGCACGCAGGGGATTCTTAAAACAGACGGGGCTGGGAGTTGCTGGCGCGATGGCTTTGAACTTCGCAACGACGCCCGCCCGCGCTCTCGGGGCCAACGAACGAATTCGCGTCGGGATTATCGGCTGCGGCGGTCGCGCCCAAAGTCTCGCGCGGGGATTCAACGGACCGGGTGAGAGTGAAATTGCTTATGTATGCGATCCCGATGCCGATCGTGCGAACGCGATGGCCAAGAGCCTTTCAGAAGGAAACGGGCAGGACGCGCCTCGAGCCGTCGACGATCTTAGAAAGGTGCTCGATGACCGTTCGGTACACGCTGTTGTTGTCGCCACGCCCGACCATTGGCACGCGCCGGCGGCGATCATGGCCTGTGACGCGGGAAAGCATGTCTACGTCGAGAAACCCTGTTCACACAACCTGCGCGAAGGGCGGTTGCTCGTCGAGGCCGCGCGGCGCAATGAACGTGTCGTGCAACACGGAACTCAGAGCCGAAATAGTGAAATGATCGCCGACGCGGTGCAAATGCTGCGGGAGGGAATCATCGGCGATGTGTTGGTTGCGAAGGCCTGGAATATCCAAAAGCGCGACAACATCGGACACGCCGAGCCAAGCGAAGCGCCGGCGAGCGTCGATTACGACATGTGGCTCGGCCCATCACCGCACATGCCGTTTCAAGCAAATCGGTTCCACTACAAGTGGCACTGGTGGCACAACTTCGGGACGGGTGACATGGGCAACGACGGCGCTCACGAAATCGACTACGCGCGCTGGGGGCTCGGCGTCGAGACGCATCCGACTCGTATCAGTGGTCTAGGCGGCAAGTATTTCTTCGACGACGATCAGCAGTTTCCCGATACGCAACAGGTTGCGTTTGAATATCCCGGAGACGGTGCCGTGGGGCAGAAAAAGATGCTCATCTGGGAGATGCGCATTTGGTCGACCAGCTATCCCTACAACGTCGACAGCGGCGCCGAATTCTATGGCACCGCGGGCAAGATGTTCGTTTCGAAGCGGGGAAAACTCCAGCTTTTCGGGCACGGTACCAAGCGAATCGACGCCAAGCTGAAGGGCGAGCCGGCGAAATTGTTGTCGCATGTCGATGACTTCCTGGATGCGATCCGCACCAACCGGCGTCCGAACGCCGATATCAAACTCGGACATCTCTCGGCGTCGTTGTGTCATCTTGGAAATATCTCGACTCGGCTCGGCCGCTCGCTCGAATTCGATCCACAAACTGAGACGATTGCCGGCGACGACGAAGCGAGCCGAATGTTGTCGCGCACGTATCGCGGTGATCATTGGGCCGTTCCCAAAGGCGTGTAAATGATCGATGTGCCGTCGGCGTGTTCCTAAACGCCGGGCGTCCGACCGCTTGCTGTGTGCTCATTTTTTCTTGACTGAATTGAAAAGGCGAGCTGCCGTGACAAATCATCGGTACAAAACGTGGACAGTCAAATGGCTCGCGCACGCGTCCTGCGCGCCTCGATGGGCATGTTGTTGCCTCGTACTTTCCGCGCTTCTGTTTGGTCCGCGGGCCGACGCGGCCGATCAACAGACTATTACGGTGACGAAAGAACCGGGACGGCTGCGTATCGATGCGGGCTCGACGACGATCACCACATATGTCTATTCAGACGAAGAAATCCCTCGTCCATACTTTACGAATGTTCGTTCCCCGTCTGGCGTTCAGGTAACCCGCCACCATCCGCCTCGCCCCGGCAAGGACTCAACCGATCATCCGACGTACCACCCCGGTATCTGGTTGGCGTTCGGTGACATCGGCGGCGCGGATTTTTGGAGGAACCGTGCGGCAGTTCAACACATCGATTTTGTCGAACAACCGCGTTGCAAGCAGAACAAGCTGTCGTTCACAGTCAAGAACCGCTACGTCGACGAAGATCGCGTGATCTGTACCGAAGTATGTCGTCACCAAATCGTCGCGACAGGAATCGGGTACCTGCTGACGTACGAGTCCGCGTTTCGTTCTGACGACGAGCCGTTTGCATTTGGAGATCAGGAGGAGATGGGGCTTGGCGTTCGTGTTGCTTCGGGAATCCGCGTCACCGGCGGTAACGGGCGGATCATCAACAGTGACGGACACAAGAACGAGAAGGGCGTGCGTGGAACAAACGCCGACTGGGTCGACTACAGCGGTACCATCGGTCAAGAACGCGCAGGCATGCTGGTGATGCCTGACCCGGCGAACTTTCGCCGCAGTTGGTACCACGCCCGCAATTACGGTTTCGTGGCAGCGAATCCCTTCGGCCGCAACGCACTCACCGGCAACAAAAAAAGCCGCGTTGAGGTAAAGCCGGGCGAAACATTCAAACTCGGCTACGGCATTTTTATCTACGCGACGCCGACTGACGAGCCGTTCGATTTCAAGGCAGCCTACGAGGACTATCTCTCGCGTGTCGGCGATAAGAAGTAAGTAGTGATACGTAGTTGACGCGCATGGATGAGGCCCGATGCTGATCTCAGGTCGGCGAAAGACCGGTCGGTCGGGGCCATGTTAAGGCGTAAGACGACGCCGTAGCGCGTCGGCCGCTCGTCTTCAGCTTCAATCGCGTCCGAAGCCGATAGAGCATAAGCGCATATTGTCTAGAGGGAGTTGGACATAAGTGTAGCGGGTGCTGGTGGCGTAGAGGCGACATTCAAAGACCAAAATCGTCAGATAGCCGCCACAGTTATCCCGAACTGGATCTAGTCGCCGGTGCCGACGTCGAGAGTATATGCGACGTGGACAATTCGCCGTTCATGCCGGTGATGAGCAACGAAGCTCTGCATCCAATCGCACAGATCACCGCGCAGGTCGGCTGCAATTTGCGTGAACGACGCGTCTTGAGCAACGCGTTGACGAAGCTGCTGAAGTTTTTCGTACAGCAGATCCCGCTCACTGCGCAGATGGTCGACTTGCCCCGACCAGTTAGGATACAACTCGAGAACCTCGGACAGGTATCCACCGGAATCTCTGAGCGCAAATTCACGAGGCAGCGTGTCCAACAGCGCGTCGAGCACGGCCAGCAACCATTTGCACGTCGTTTCATCAACCGGGTCGTCCAACAGATCTCGCACGTCTCCCAAGAGGATGTATTCCAGCGTTGCGTATTCCTCCAGCAGATGGCCCATCGTGACGTCGGGGATCGAAGCGTTCATGACGTCTTCTCCTTGCTGGCGAATGCCGATTGAAATGCGCGTGCTTGTGGAACGTTCAGACATTCCGCTCGCATCTGGCAAATCGATTCAGCGAATCGACGCGTCCGTGTAGAGAATTATCTTAACCGCTGGCACTCAAACCGTCAAAAATATTTCTGCCGGCGCCGATGGGTAGCGCGTGTAAACAGTGATAAGACTACGGGTTAAGACGAGCGATCTGCCGATGCACGGCCGCAATACCTGTTCACATTACCTTGCGGCGTTCGCGCATCATTCCAATCGCCCCACGAGTCGAAGAATCTTCGATATTCTTCGCGCCACGTCGACAGGAGAAAGAGCAGCCTTGCGCTACTGGCCGTTTCCAGGCCGGCGAAACGATGTCGCGCGGCCTCCACTGTTCTCGCGCGCCGAGTCGGTCCAAGAGATGTTGCGCGATTGACGGCGACGCGAAGCGGGCGCGAATTCCAAAGCTGTCACGCAGACTGGCTACCAGTGATCAACCGGCCCGATTCACGGTGATCGAATCGGTTTGTGCGCTCGATGTCATCGCAGGCGCCTGCACCAACGGGAACTTGAGGGTGAACATCGTTCCCTTTCCCATGACGCTTTCGACGCGAATTCGGCCGTCGTGCGCTTCGATGATTTCGCGGCACAGCGATAGGCCAAGCCCGGTTCCGCCTTGCCCCTGCTGGTCGGCCTGCTTTGTCGAGAAGAAGGGGTCGAAGATTTTTGGCAACTTTTCCGAAGGAATACCGCTGCCGGTATCACGTACGGAAATTTCGGCGACGCCCATCTCGAGATCGGCTCGCACCGAGATGAACAAGCTTCCGCCGGCGTTCATAGCCTGCCGACCGTTGATAATGAGATTCACCAGTACTTGCTGAATTTGGCAGGCGTTCACGGCTGCAAACGGTCGGTCAACTAGGTTCGTTTCGAGACGCACGCGGTGCATTTGCAGGTCCTTCTCAACGAGCACCAGCACATCCTGAACCAATTGAGCCAGGTCGCTCGGTTCGCGGCGTTCATCCTGGCTGCGAGAATACGTGAGCATTCCCGTGGTGATCTTGGCCGCTCGATGCCCGGCTGAGAGGATTTTGTCGAACGCCTTTTCCCGCGTCTTGTTGTCCTTGTGCCGCAGTCCCATTTTGGCGTAGTTGATGACCGTCGTAAGGATGTTGTTGAATTCGTGAGTGATCGAGGAAGCCAAAGCGCCAACCGCGCTCATTTTCTGCGCTTGCATCAGCTGTTTGCGAAGCTCTTCGATTTCGCTGCGCAATTGTTCAATTTGGGCACCCGATGGCTGTCCATCCTGTACGCTCATCTGTTGTCTCCCATCGTTGCTTGGCGCCGCCTGATGCTCGTCGTTGTGACGGATGTACTGATTCTAACGCTCCTTGTATCGGAAGCTCGGCGAGCGTGACTTCAGGACGCACCGGCCGACCCGACCGATAGACCCAAAGAGGCCCGGCGGATGATTGCCGTGGGGCGAACGCGCAGTCTCCAAAGACGTGGATGTTTTGGAAACCAGCCCAAGTTGCAACACTTTCGGCTAGTTTGCGGGCCAGATCGTGAAAGTTGCGGTTCTCTTTGAGTTTTCAGAATGATTTTCTCAAGCCCCGTCCGTGCGCACAGTTCGCCGGCTCCAGATGCGCGGTCGTTTGTTGTCTATGCGCCGCGTATGGTATAACGAAGTCGGTTTGGCGTTTGGGAAATGACATGATTCGGGTAGAAAAGCTTTCAGTTCGTGCGGGTGATTTCGCCCTCGACGACATCTCGTTTGAGGTGCCAACGGGGGCGTACGGATTGTTGATGGGCCGCACGGGCAGCGGAAAGACGACAATTCTCGAGTCGTTGTGCGGCCTTAGAACGGTCACGGCGGGTCGAATTGTTCTCATGGGGGAAGACGTCACGAAACGCAAGCCGGCCGAACGCGGGATCGGTTTTGTGCCTCAAGATGCTGCCCTGTTCTCCACGATGCGCGTTCGCAACCAAATTGGATTTGCGTTGACGATTCGAAAATGGTCACGTCGTCAGATCGATGGTCGCGTAACGGAACTCGCCGAGCTGTTGGGGATTGGCCATTTGCTCGATCGCAGGCCGGTGGGATTAAGTGGTGGCGAGCAACAACGTGTTGCACTTGGTCGTGCTTTGGCCGCAAAACCGGGAGTACTCTGCCTGGATGAACCCTTGAGTTCCCTTGACGATGCCTCACGCGAGGAAATGTGCTCGCTCTTGCGGTCGGTTCGTGAGCGGACCGGAGTAACGACGCTGCACATCTCGCACAGCAAGACGGACGCACGGTTGTTAGCCGATGTTCTGCTTCTCATCAAGGATCGTCGCGTCAGCCCGGCGACACTCGACGAACTGGACTCTGTCGATGCGGGAAGCAGTCCCGTGCCCGTTGCGGGCACCGAGCACGTTCAGGCCTAGCTCAGGCAATTGATATTCGCTGCGCATGCAGAGGAATGGCCGTTTCGTTTTCGCGACAATCACGTCGTCTGCTCGAACAGAGTCATCTCATCTTCGTCGCCGTCATCATCGAAGTCATCGCTCTCCTCGAATTGGAGCACGAGATCGAGTTCTGTCTTTGGCTCGACTGCTTCGGCGATGCGACCGCTTGTCACCAAATCGCGATAATGAACCATCTGTTCGTCGTTCAATAATTCTCGAATTCTGAAAATCACGGAAAGGTCTTGACCGCTGCTTAGCGATGCAGCGCTGACATGCAGCCGGCCCTGTTCGTCGAATGCAACCGTCAACCTTACAGGATGGCCTGCTTCATCGGTTGGAATAACTGTGATTCGCGCTAAGCCGAGTTCTTGTGTCCGTTTCGGGTCAGTAGCGCTTCCTTGCGTGACCGCGATTGTGACATGTTGCGATTCTTCCGTGCCTGGGGCAGCACGTGTTTGGAAGTCGCGACTCACGCTAGCCGGAACCGGCGTGTTGCGGGGAATGAGCTCGATGTTTTTGGAGACGCCCTTTTGTCTAACGCGAAATCCGACTCCGTGAGCGGTGACGGGCACGAGGCGTGGCCGACGGTTCGGCCCATAGGCGTTAAGTGCCGGTGCCACGCGTTCCGATCCCGCATCGGCGGCCGTCCGAATCAGGCCGCCTGCTTCATTTCGCGAGGCGACTGGCATCCTAAGCGCTCCCGCCGATTCGAGCCGTCGCGCGTAAGTCGCTGCGCCGAGCGCGTTGCAAAGTGACGAATCCGGAAGGTATTCAGGGTTCCGCCCACTCAGTTCGCGAAGCATGCCGCCAATCATAGGCATTTGCGAGCCACCGCCGGTCAGAAATACGCTGTCGATTCGATCCCAACCGAGGCGTGATTCGGTGACGGCCCGTTCGGTGAGCGCGCGGGCTTGGGCAAGCCGTTCGACACTGATTTCCTCAAATTGGTCCCGCGCGACTTCGCAGACGTGATCGCGGCCATCGGCGTGAACTCGAATCAACGTTCGCGGCAATCGACTGAGCCGTTTCTTTCCCTGTTCGCACTCCAGTGAAAGCTGAGGGAATGCGTGCGGGGCATTGATTGGATCAACAGAAAAGTGATTGTTGAACTGCTCGCAAACGTGATGCACGAGCCGACGGTCCCAGTCGCGCCCGCCAAGCTGATGGTTTCCGGCAGCGGCAACTTCCTCAAGTTCTCTGGAATTGATCCGCATGACGGTCACGTCGAGAGTACCTGCCCCCAAATCAAACAGGACAACCGTTCGGGCGCGCTTCTGTCGGTGCAGTCCGGCTCCTAGGACGGCAGCCAGCGAATCATTGAGCGTTCCGAGCACGCGTAGTCCAGCAATCGCTCCCGCTTGATGGACGACGCGTCGCTGCTTCTCAGAGAAACAGGCTGGTACGGTGATTACCGCTCCGGGTATGGCACCAAGCGTTTCTTCGGCCTCGCAGACAATTCTTGCCAGCACGATGGCGAAGAGCGTCTCGGGCGTATGCCGGCGTCCAAAAATCTCTTGCGACCAAGATTCTCCGGTAAACGGCTTGTACAACCGTGCGACCCGTTCGGGCCGAAGGGCCGTGCTGCTTAGCGCCGCGTCGCCGACGAGTAACTCATCGTCAAAACAGACCGCATTGGGAATGAGCAACTCGCCCGCGCTGTTCGACCAGACGCGCGGATTCATCTGGCCGTCGACATAGGCCAATCGGACATGGGCGGTTCCCAGGTCGATCCCGACGCTTTTGCAGCCTCGTTCTATCATGTTCGTTTCATCGTCGCACGAAAGACAAACGGTTCTCAGTTCAAGGCGAAACGTCCGAACAGTCAATCGGTCGATTGAGTATTCGGTTTCGGTGCCGGCACGAGGCGAATTGATTTGAGGTCAATTAGAGCACCTCGGACAGGTCCTTTCGGTCGAGCGGTCAATCGTCGCGATCCGGACGCCAATTCCATGACGCCGATCTTCGCACGACGATAGGTATTCCAGCTCTCGGTGCTCGGCACCCGATGGCTCAGCTTCGCTTTGCCGCACTCGATGAGTAGTGTATTGCCGGCCGTCGAACCGTCACAGGCCCAATGCAACCATACTTCATACGTTCCCGATTGAGCCACGCCAATCGGCCATACGGCGCGGTCATTCGCGCTGCTCCAGTAGCCAAGGTTGTCATATTTTTCTTCCAACACGATCGTGTCACCATAGATTTCGCAGGCGGTCGCTCTGAGCGTTAAACTCCCGTCTTGATCCGGTCCAACGCCATGAACGAAGCGGCCGCGCTGATTGGCAGGCACGCGCGAACGACCGGCTTGACGCACGTAGGTGATGACATCAGCCAGGTCCTGTGGTTTGATCTCCTTTTCCAAGCCCTCGGGCATTGTCGATTGCGACGTGCTTGTCAGGGCTTCGAGTTCGCTTCGGAGTATCGAGACTCGCTCGCCTTTCGGGGCCAATAAGTCGATGCTTCCCCCAGATTCGCCCGCCAGAATTCCACTGTATGTGCGTCCTTCTTCGGTGACGGCGACATAGTTGATGTATTTCGATTCCACGTTTCGATTCGGATCGAGAATCGCGATCGACAGCGACTCGGGTGATTTGTCCTTCAAGGCCGCCAGATCGGGACCGACGACGAAACCCGAGCCGTCGAGTTTGTGGCACGTGGCACAATGTTTAGCGAAGAGCGGCTTGCCCCGGATCGCGTCACCTGAGAGGGTCAGCGCCGGAGCATACGCATCGAGCACGCGCTGGCGGTTGGCGTCGACACTGCCCGTCAGCAGCTTCTCGGCGCGTTTGCGAACGGCCGCCGCGCTGTGCTGTAACAATCGCTGTCGGCGAGCCACGTCGATTTCTGAAGAGGCAACTCCCCCGGATGCGACGGCATCGAGCAATGTGACCGACCAATCGTCGCGGCTCGCCAAAATGTCGAGTACGCGCGTCTTAAGTCCAGGGCCGAGACCCTTCCACCGTTCCAGGAGCAGCGATGCGATCTCAGGATCACGAAGTTCGCCGAGTCGAGTAACGGCGGCAGCTTGAACGCGCCGTGACGTCTGTGGGAATAAGAGGTCAGCCAATCGAGTGATGTCGCGGGCATTGTTGGGCGACTCTCGGGCCAAGGTCCGAATTGCAGCGGCGCGGCGGCTGTCGTCGGCCTGCGCATCGGTAACAATTCCTCTCGCGGCATCAAGGACCGCTGCCAATCGGACGAGCGAAGTCTTTAGAGAACGACTTGTCGACTGGCCAAGTTGCTCCAGAGAACGATCGCGGCGACGCAGTGCATCGAACACGTCGGCCAATGCTTCGAACTGCCAGTTGGCGTAAGCTCCGTCGTCGGCGGTGGTGATCGACGCGAGTACGTTGCCAAGAACGTCGTCGTCACCGATGGTGGCCGCGAGTGTGAAAAGTTGTTCGACAAGCTTGGACTCCGGATCATAGGACGATGCTGCACTGAGCACGCCTGTCAGCACGACGCCGATATTATCTTCGTGGACGGAACTGATGACAGCCGCTACGAGATATCGCTGTTCGCTGTTTTTCAGAGCGAGTTTCAAAAGTACTTCACCGGCTCTCCGGTCGCGGCATTCGCCAAGCGAATAGGCCAACTGAAGCCGCACGGCCTCATCTGCGTCATCAAGTCGCTTGAATACTGCGTCACGGACATCGGGATCATTGTTGAGAAACCGTTCGGAGAGCCGAATCGTACGACGACGCACACCGGGATGTGAATCAGACAATGTCGCGTTGACCACTCGCGGCGTGAGCGCGTCGAGACCGTCGAGAACACACAGCGCATGCAACCTCGCTTTGGGGCGATCTGCCGTGAGGGCAAGCGATTCCAATAGCGGGACAGCATCGGGGGAGTGCCTGTTCAAGAGCAGCCGGTGTGCCGTATCGCGCTGCCAGGCGTTGGACGAATTGAGTGACTCCACAAGTTCGGCGGTGGACAATTCTGCAAGCTGCGGAACCGGGTGCAGCTCGGCTCTCTTCGGAAAGATTCGATAGATTCGTCCCCGGTCATCACCGGCGCGGACATCAAGCCCCTTCTGCAACTCGGCCGGGATGTATTGCGTATGCTCGATGACCTTTCGGTACATGTCGGCGACATACATCGCCCCGTCGGGACCGACTTTGAGCAGCGTCGGGCGAAACCAGTTGTCGCGCGAGGCGAGGAATTCCGATGTCTGCTCGTCGTCCGCTCGGCGACTTGTGAAGACCAGTCCCTCTTTTCGCATCACTTCACGGTGGACGAGATTGTGAACGGGCTCGCTGACGAAGGAGTTGTAGGAAAACTCCGGTCCGAATAGTTCGTCACAGTAGACGATGGCGCTACAAGCCGACGTGAATCGGTTGAGCCGATGCAGGTCGTTAAAGCGCGCTTGGGGACGGCTAATGGGATAACAAAGTGACGGGCCGGGCGTTTCGGAAACCTGCCGCCGTCCCGCCGGAGCCGGCACATGGGGATTCCGCCTGAGATAACGTTCTTCGAGCACGTATTGCCACATCGGGAAACTGTTGTTGTTTCCGAACCAGTTTCCCCAGTCGTCTCGGCTACGGCCGAATTGCGTCGACCCGAGTTCGGTTTCAATCTCACCCGTCTCGGGACGAATGCGGAAGTCGCGCCGCCGAATGTTAACCGTTTTACCGGTCTTGATTGAGCGGATGTTGCCGTTGCTGTCACCGTTGGCGCAGTAAATCCAGTTGTCGAGCCCCCAAGTGAAGCCGTTCACACGATGTTGTTGATTTCCCTCGCCGAAACCGGTGTACAACACCTCACGGTGATCGGCCTTGCCGTCGCCGTTCGTGTCTTCCGCGTAAAAGATGTCGGGGGCGGCACTCACAAGAACCCCCTTCCTCCAGGGCATGACGCCGTTGGGGAAGGGGACCTTATCGAGAAACAGCGTGCTCTCGTCGTAGCGGCCGTCGTTGTCGGTGTCTTCGAGGTAGCGAACGCGTCCGCCAGGCAGCCCTTTGCCGTCCATCCCCACCGGGTAGTCGGCCATCTCGACCACCCAGAGCTTGCCGTCCGCCCCCCATTCAAATGCGACAGGGTCTTTCACCAGAGGCTCAGCGGCGACCAACTCGACCGCGAAACCGGGTCGCGGCCGCATTGCTTTGAGCGACGCTTCGGGTGTCTTGGGACCGGGTGTGACGTTCTTGAGCAAATCGTCATACGCGCGGCGATCAACGAGGTCGGGCAATTCGGCGGTGTGCTCGTTCTGCCACCACAGATGCCGCGAATGAGCAAAGAAGCCGTTGTTAGTGCCGTCGGCCCTAACAATCATCGGCAACTCAGCGGCCGCGTCTTTTTCGCCGCGCCGGCCGGCGAGAATCTCTCGGCTCCATCCGTTCTTCAGGGAGTCAAACAAGTGGATCGAATACCGCTCGGCGTTCGAAAAGATCACGTCGTCGTAGCCGTCTTCGTCGACGTCGATGAACCGCAGCCCCGCATCACCTCCCGTTTTATCGATGAGCGAAACGCCATCGGGAAATGCAAACGGCAGGGCCCACCATGTATTATCTTCCCCCGACAGACGAAGGATTCTGTGGCTGCCGGGGCGGCACAAAATCAATTCACATCGGCCGTCAGCGTCGATGTCACGAAAACGGACGGCGCGGACGACCGGTGCAGATTCCCTCTCACCCGAGTGTTCGTTGCCGAAAAACGCAGTCAATTCATCGCGCAGCTCGGGATGTTCCCGGAGAAGTTCCCATTTGCCCGAATCCCCAAATCTCCTCAGCTCAAAACTCCCGGCGGCGCCTGCTGCTTGGTTTGGATCGCGCGAAACCTGCTCGAAAAGAACAGCCCGTGTGCTGTCGTCGATGATGCCGTATCGTCGCGACCGAATAAGCGTTGTGTCGGATTTCGACGGCGAATCGAGCTTCCATTCCTCCTTCCTCCAAGTCTTGGTTTCGGGGAGCCAGCGCTTGGTCACTTGCCGAGGGTTCGACGTTGCAGGATCGTCATCGATGTATATGACGTCCATGAAGCCGTCGTTGTTGATGTCGAGCAGTCGCGTGCCGCTGTCACCGCCGTCGATTTGGCGTAGGGGATGGCCGTCGAGCAGGTTTTCGCTCAGCCGCTGATGGGCTTCGCGAAACGTGAGAAACTTCACCTTTGGTCCGTGTGCCTTCACCGCATGGTCGATCAACTCGACGATTTGATCGTTGCGAATCCATCCGTGCGGATGAAACACCAGGTTGAGCACCCCACGCTTAAGAACCGTAATGTCCAAGGCGGCTTTCAGATCGCGAACAGTCAGCGGGTTGTTGGGCTGTTGGAGATGTTGAGCCGACCAGTCGCTGGGTGCCAGGCAGGGGAATTCCCAGCACAGCCGATTGATCACGTACGGATACGGGTAATTCTCGATCGTGTTGACAAACGATCGATCGTAGGGCACGTACTTCTTGAACTTATCCTTTCCATTGGGATCGATCACTAACTCGTGGGGAATTTCCTCGTCGTCGGATGTGAACACGTTGAAGACCGACGTATCGATGCTTAAGAAGTGTCCCTTCGGCGTCGTCTTGTTGAAGATCTCCGCGAAAAACCGAGGGCTGACCGTGTTGAGCGAATCGCAGCAGGGCATGCGAAACGCGACCGGTTTGTTGCCGGGGATCGAATTCATCAAATCGACGCAGTTGTCGTACGTCGATTTGGCTTGGGCAAAGTCGCCTTTCTGGAGCAGCGGGCAGGGATGATCGATCGTGTGAATCTCAATGCTTAGGCCTTCATCGAGCCACTGTTGGATCTGCGCATCATCGGGCTTGATGCTGTTGGTCATGATGCTGACCGGGGCACGGCCGTCGATCTGCTTGAGCCGTGTGAGAATCGGTCTTAAGTAGGCTTCGTAACGAGCAGGTTCGCGCATGTCGTCGATCGCCAGCACAACGACCGCCTGAACGCCTTCTTCGCCGATCCATTGTTCAGTCGTGAGTTTGGCGAAATCACGCGAGACGTAGTAGGGGTCGGCTCCGTCGAGGTAGGCTAGCCGATTCCCGTCCCCGGCAGCGCATACGCTTGTGGAGCCGATCAACAGCAGGCAACCAAGAAGAATCCGGATCAGAAGCATGTAGTTCGCTCCCAAGACTCAAACAACAATTTCGACAATCGAAGACGGCCTCTGTCTAGATTACCTGAAAACGGGAGCGCCTGCGCAGCTTCATGCGGGGATTTATCGACGTCGCCCAGCCGATCTGGCGACGGCTTCTAGAGCACGCCGTATTTGTCGTAGGCTTCGGTTGCTTTCATGCCTTTGGCGATGGCACTTCGCGTGCGGTCTTCGTCGTGGACTTTTTGCCATGCCCGTTTTAGCGCCTCGGCTTCGACCTGCTGTGGCACGACCACGACGCCGTCAACGTCGGCGATGACGAGGTCGCCGGACTCAAAACGCACGCCGTCGATTTCCACGGGTACGTCGATGTCGACGACGCGTTGCCGGTTCTGGCTGTCGTACACCGAGGTGCCACGTGCATAAACAGGAAAATCCATCTCCTTCATCCGGCGGACGTCCCGGACGGCACCGTCGACAATCGCGCCGATGCAGCCGGCGTTGCGGGAAGCCGTTGTGAGCAGTTCGCCCCAGACTGCTGAGCGAATCGAGCCGTGTACTGCTGCGATAAACACGTCATCGGGCTGGCAGCCGTCGACCGCGATGAGTTCCTTCTCGTACGGATTCGGGTCGGTATGAGCCATGTCACCCCAGAGCGTCGTTTTGCAACGTCCTACGAGGATTGTCTCGACGGTGATTGGCGTAAGCTGCACACGGGGTGATTGTGCCGTCAGCCCCAGGCTATCGAGCGCGTCGGACACGACGGCCGCGTAGAGTTTCTCGCGGATCATCTCGAGCGTGATGTCCGTAGCGTCCGCATCGGCCATTTGACGTTACTCTCCTCGGATGCCGGTGTGTTGTGAAATCGTGTCTCGCACCGACGGTTTGCGTTGTGAACCGAAATCCCTTCTCCCTCTGGGAGAAGGTTAGGATGAGGGCGAAGAAGATAAGACGCCCCTCACCCCGGCCCTCTCCCGGGGGGAGAGGGAGCATACGCGTGACCATCAACCGACGTCCCAAACCAGTGGCTGCGCTGCGAGGAATTCGCGACGCGATAACACAAGCGCCTCATTAGCGCGTTTCAACGACGTTCAGCCAATAACGTCCGGATCGGTTTCGGGAACGGCGTCGGAATCCGGATCGAACCATTCGTGTTTGAAGGCGATGCGTTTCTTGTGTTTCATGGCCAGGTTCGACGTGAGAGCCATGATGGCATCGCCCATAGCCACCTGGCCGTTACAACGCACCCCACCTTCCTCGGGCGACTTGAAGTTGCTCGTTCGAATGCAGTGGCAGAAGTGCTCCATTTCTTCGGTGTAACCTCGGCTCACGCTTGCCGGCGCCTGAGCCGTGCCCTCGACCGGGCCGGAACTCGTCTCGTAGGCGTCGAGCACCGGGCCGCCTCCGTCGGAGCTGTCGATCACCCACAGCCGTTGTTCGACTCCGCCGGGTGAGCGTGGGCTGCTTTCCTTGTAGAGCAGGGCATCCTTTTCCGTATTGACGATCAACGAGGCTCTGCTGCCGAAGACCGTTTCGCCGTACGGCTCGAGGCGATTCGTATTCAACGACGAGTAGGTCACGACGCAAACGTCATCCGCATTCTTCTGGGCATCGTAATGAGGTCCGGGGAATTCGAATGTCACGTAGACGTGATCGTCGATTTGGCGGTGATCCTTTTGCTTGTCCTTGGAACCGACGCCCTCAACACCGTAGAAGTTTTTGCCACCGTAACCTTGAACGGCCAGTGGATGCACTTTGCCCAGAAAAATACTGGCCGCGTCGAGCTGATGGCTGCCGAGTTCCGCCATCAATCCCCCGCCGGTGTCGTTGTATAGCCGCCAGTTGACGAGCTGTTCGATCGACTCGAAACCATACTGTTCCAGGTTTCCTTTGAGGGCGGCTTCATCCTCCTCGGGGATTCGCTTGCGCCAGCTATCTCGCTTGGGAAAGCTGTTGTTGCGATGCCATTGAGCCCGAATGTGGCGGATGTCGCCCAGCAATCCCTGTTCGACGAGGTTGTTGGCGTTGTCGTACAGAACGCTATAGTGCCGTTGATGCCCGACCGCCAGCAATAGGTTACTGTCGCGCGCCTTGCGGTACATTTCCTTGCACTGGATGATGTTGTGGGCCATGAGTTTTTCGGTGAGCACGTGCAGTCCGGCGTCGAGACATTCCATGGCGATCGGGGCGTGCGCGTTGAGGGGCACGGCGATCACAACAGCTTCCAGACCAAGCCGATCCTTGGCCTCGATGAGACGTCGGTGATCGTCGAAGCGTTCGATTTTGGCGGCAGGACCGGAGCCGACTTTGTTGACGAGTCCGACCCGATGCTCGTTGCCGTCGCCTAGGAAAGCGCGATCGCGGTTCGTGGGCCGCAAGTCGGCGATGGCGACGATGTTCATGTATTTTTTGGGATGTTGGGTGATGAGGATGTTGCCTTCATCACCGGTGCCGATGAATCCCACACGAACCGGCTCACCTTCAATGGCCTTGTAGCCGAAGTAGGCGGCTCCGAGACCAGTGGCTCCGGCCGCGGTGCCTTTAAGAAATTCCCGTCGCGACTGTCCCACGGCTCGGCCGAAGTTTTCGCCGCCGATCTGTTTCTGCTCTGGTGTGAGTTGCATGAGAGATCCCTCGTTTTTGGACGCGTGTGTTGTCAAAGCCGCCACGCGATGAGCCGCTTCGGTGCGAACGGTGTTCTTTCCGCTCCTGCGGTTGCTTTAAGTTGTTGACGTTGTCGTCTGAGCCGTTATTGCTTTTGCTGCCTGCGTTTTGCTCGCGTCCGGCTCACTCGGAGTGCTGTCGGCCTTTCGCGACTTTCGTCCCAGGAACAGCCGTCCGAGTAGACCGTCGATACCGAACCAGGTTCCGGTCGGCAGCGCAGCGATTCCCAACAGAGCAATCGCTTCGATCAAATTCTTGTTGACGAACAGGCTATGTTCTGGCCCCGGTGGCTGCGGGACACCGGGCCACGGGGGCATGACAAAATAGAATGATAAGAGCATTCCCGCCGAGACGAGCGCGGCGACACGGGTTGCGCAGCCGAGAATGAGCAACACACCGAGAATCAGCAGCGCGCCGATCGTCGCCATGTCAACGCGACGGAGTTGCGTGTTGGCAGGCGGAACCGAGCCGAGAGCCAGTTGTTCGGCGGACAAGAGCTTCAAAGCTCGCCATTTGAGGTCGTTTTCGAGGGCTCTGATCGGCCCGACAAGTTTCGCCCGGGCCTGCTGGATTTCTGCCCACTGCTTGTTGAGATGATCGTGCTGGAAGTCTTGGCCGGCTAGCGCCAGTTTCTGTTCGTAACGCGCGAGATCCTTCTTGTACACGTCGATTTCGCCGGGATATTCGTAGTCAATCGTCCCTTCCTGCTCTTGTCGCAAGATACCGACTCGCTCTGGGTCGCCCTTGAGCATCGCTTTGAGCTGTTCCTTGTAGCTGAGCCGCGCCTGGCGCGCGTAAACGTCGTCGAGTGCTTTGTGATAAGCTTTAGCGAGCTTGTTGGCCGGGCTGTCTTCTTCCTTGGAGTCCGTCGTCAGCGGTACCCTTTTCTTGAGCACCTCTCGCTCTTTGGGTAGCAGGTGCCATTCTCGAAAGACAACGAGGCGTTTTTTCTTCTCGTCGTACTTGAGGACTTCGCGTTTGCCTCCCTCGATCGTCACTCGCAGCGGAAGGCGTGCTTGATCGGGCAACTCGGGCAACTCGGCCACGTCGATCTTCTTACCGTTGAGCATTTCGTTGAGCCGTCCGGCAGCGCGTTCATCGAGCTCGTAGGTATTGACGAAACGACGCTGCCAAGCATCCCACTTGGTGGAGACGGTGTCGTAATCGAGCCAGTCGAGGTCGTCCGCATCGCCCGTCATGTTGCGATACGTATCGCGAAACGGCCCGCGGGCGTTGCTCAAATAGCCTTTGGACGTCCAGGGCTTGCTCGTGGAAAGCGTGTTGATCTTCCACAGCCCCTCGTACAGGAACTGCCAGCCGATCGACATTCTCAGCGCCACGAGAAGCACGACCGCCACCAACGTCACACGCTTGGAATCCATGCTGCTGTCTATCCTTGTGTATCGTTTCCCGACATGCCGTCCGGCACGCAAACGTCCATTTCCGCATTGCGGGTGAAGAAGAGCCGGTCCTTCGGCACCTGGCAGACGATTGGCTCGATCCGCCGGCCGCCGCGCGGCTGAGGAATGAGGATTGCCCCGATCCCAGAGTGATTATCGCAATACCGAGTTGTTTTTTCGACCCCATTGACAAAAAAGGCGGTCGAAAGCGCATCCGCTTCGGCGGCTGTCGGCGCGAAGGCAGTGGCCGACAGCAGAGGCTCGGCCGGCCACCCCGTTCGAGGATCGAGAATATGCCCGTAACGCCGCCCGCCGTGCCTGAAATACTGAATGTTGGAGCCACTCGTCGACATCGCCTGATCGCACAACAACACCGTTGCCAACCGCCGGTTCGTGAACAGCGGGTTCATAATTCCCACCGGCCAGCCCGCATGTGCGGCGTGGCAGCCGCGGGCCAGAATACTGCTTCGTCCGCCGTGAAACAGCCAGTTTTCGACTTGTTGTTCCGTAAGAAACTCTCCGGCGCGATCGAGTGCGTACCCCTTGCCGATACCACCGAGATTGAGCTCGACGCCCTGCGTCTGAAATCTCACCGAAAAATGTTGCTCGTCGAACGTCAGGTGATTCATGCCGGTGCGCCCGCGACATTCGTCGATTTCTGTTTGCGTCGGTAGTCGACCGGCATCTCGGCAGCGACGCCAAAGTGCGATGAGTGGCCCCGACGTCGCATCGAATGCGCCTTGCGTTTCCTCGTACAGGGCGCGCGTCTGCAGCAGGAGTTGGAATAGGCCCGGTTCAACAGTGACCGGTTCCGCCGCAGCCCTCTGGTTCAACTCTGAAAGTTCACTGTCGTCTCGATAAGCCGTCATTTGGGCTTCGAGCGCATGGACCATGTCGAGCGCGTCGGAAGCGAACATCACCTGGTTGGCCGGCCCGGGATTCATGATCGCGCTAAACTCGCACGCCATCGCGCGCGTGCTGAGCCGGATCGTCTCGCGCGCCGACGGCTCAGCCAATTCGGCCTCGGTCCCCACGATTTCGTCCGCAATGCGATCGCCGGCGCGCTCGATTTCTTCGCGCAGGGCTCGTCCCGTAAGGAAACCGCGGCGATTGTTGGATGGAGTGGCCTGGTGGGACATAAGGCCTCGATTATAGGGCCGCCCCCGAGCACAGTCAAAATTGATGTTGCCAACCAGAGCGGGGCAATTTCTGAGACGTTCCGTCGTTATGTTCGATCACACACGAACTTCCCGCCACGACCTCGCCGACGTGCGTAAGTTGCGTGTCGAATGGTGGATCGGCGAGCAGCGCCCGCGCGTCGTCGGGAACGACCGCAAATAGCAGCTCAAAATCTTCTCCATCGCCGATCGCCTGCTGAATCGGCGTTTTCTCTACGGCTGATGCACGGGCGGCCTCGCTGATTGGTATGCGGTTAGCATACAGAACAGCACCGGCGTGGCTTTCGTCGAGAATGTGATACAAGTCAGAGGCGAGTCCGTCGCTTAAGTCAATCATAGCGTGCAGGTGGGCACGCTCGTTTAGTTTCAGGGCTTCGTTGATGCGCGGACGAAATGTCAGGTGACGTCCGGCGAGGCTGCCACCCAAGGTTCCCGTGACCAGCAACCAGTCACCGACTTGAGCTCCGCTGCGCAGAACAGGTCCGTTGCCGGTCGCCTCGCCGAGTACGTTCACGCTGATGACGAGCGGGCCGTCCCAGACGTTGGTGTCGCCACCCGCCAAGGCGACGCCGAATTTATCGGCCGTTTCGTGGATGCCCCGATGAAGCTCACGGGCAAACTCGATTCCCCGAGACCGGGGCAAGGCGAGGCTGACCGTCGCTGCCAGCGGGCGTCCGGCCATGGCAGCGATGTCGCTCAGATTGACGGCCAGTGCTTTATGGCCGATGGCTTTGGGTGTCGCCGGGGGTAGCGTGAAATGGACCCCCTCCATCAACATGTCGACGGTCACTAGACAGTCGGCCGCCGACGGAAATCGAATCGAAGCGGTGTCGTCGCCGATGCCCACGTCGAGCCGCGAATGGGCCGCGACGCGCTCCCGGATCCAGTCAATGTGATCGAACTCGTGCTCTGATGACACGATTGACGACTCGCATGCGGGTGATGTTTCAGATGGTTTCGGTGTCGACGTCGTGGTGAACGTCGCCACGATTGGTGCATAAGCCCCGCCTCAATTTACCATACCAGAGTTGGCAAATGACCAACACTCGGTTCGATCGTCAGAACGTCGCTTACCTTGAAACTTATCGCGTCATCACGCGATTCCGGCGCAGAGTGCACCATCTGACAGGGCCGATGCTAGGCGAGCGGACGACGTCGGCAACGGCCTCAGTCAAATGACGCTGGCGCCGCCGCCGTTAAGCCCAATCACTGACGATCAGGAAAGTAAAGATGCCACGCCGATGCACGAGTGATTTCGGGATGACGGACATAGTGGAGCAAAAAATGGTGGTTCTTGATGCTAGGAGACACGTCGATTTCGGTTACTTTGTCGTTGTACCAGCCGAGCTGCTCGCGGTCTTTTCGGGTGAAGCCCAGTCGGCCAAGTGAACGCCGACTGAATGGTTTCCGGTAGGGGTAAAGCTTCAGTGCCCTGTCTTTGCGGGTCCGAAGGTTGACGATCGCTTCGGCTCGGCAAAGCGCCTGCCCGTATCGTTCTCCTGGGTTCAGCCAGTCGTGATCGATGGCCGCCGCTGCCAATACGGCACGGATGGGACGCTGGCTATTGAGACGGCCCGTCAGTTGAAATCCCTGCACCGATCCGCCGCCGAGTGCATGCAATGCCGAACAGGCGATTCTTGAGCCGTGGCTATGCCCAAACAGACTCACTGAGTGTGATGGAGAGATTCTTTTGATGAGGTGCCCCAGGTAGATTCCATGCAGTCCCGCTCGACGGCTGAGAACTCCGGCATTCACCTGAGGAATGATGATCAGCCCCGTTTCGCTTGGCCAGCGATAGAAGACAACATTCAGCGGCCTTCCAGGTGCCGCTTGGCGAATCCAACGGTTGACCTGGGGGGCGGTTTTCACAAAATCCGGCCCGCTGACGAGAGCGCCGTGAATGAAGATGCAAACGGGCACACCCGGAATCAGACCCGCGTGAAAGCCAGATTCGTCAGTTTGTGAAAACTGCCCGCAGGTGTCAGCCTGGAAGTAGTGCAAACGGCAACGTGGCGGTGTTTTGCCTTTAATTTTCTGATCGCAGGAAAGCCCGCTGACCACGGAAAACGAAACCTCACGCCCGTACGAATCGATCGGCTCATCTGGCGGAGTGTTGGCATCGCCTTCAGATGGGCCCAATTCGTCGACAGTATCGGACTTTTCGTCGGCATATGGTCGCGATGGATGGCGAACTGACGGAGCGCGATCCTGTGGCGGTTCGGGCTCAGGCGTGGTAACGGGATGCTGTCCGGGCGATCGACCGGGCCTCAGAGCGGGTGGCGCGTTGTCCGACTGAGGAACGGCAGCCGGGGCCTTGAGTAGGGGAAAACGAGCCGGTGCTTGCCGCGCGGCGGCGTTTCCCGCGGCGCATGCGACGATCAGCGCGCAAAGCAATGTGCTCCGGATCAGCGAAATCGCATCCATTGTTCGCGGGCCGTTTCCGTCGTTCTGGGGGTGGTGAATCAGCGCCAGTTCGTCGAAGAGATGTTCGGTTTGAGCATTAGCCGTCATCGAGGCGTCCAACGTCCGAAAACGGATTCGAATGCAATCGCAAAGCCCGATCGCCCCGTTTCTTGTCTCCGCACGCGTAGGAAAGACACTCCGATAGAGCGGGCTTCGATACCACTCCCGCGGTGAGCCAATCATCGACTCTTGGCCGTGCATACGTCACACGTCGAACAATCCTCACCACTCACATCGGTCATACGTTCAGCACAATCGAGTTCACATGCCGAAAGTCCGATTGTGCGGGTCGAATTGATTTCACGCCGTGTGCGGGGGAGGCGGACCTTCCTCAATACTTGAGAACGCACTCTTCACCTACGCGGATTGAGCGCCTCGCGGTTTTTTCGGGTCGCCTCAATGACTTGCCGCCGGTTTTCGAATGGGATGTAGGCGGCTCGCATTGTGAAGCCGTAGGCTTCGTCGACTCGGGGTTGGGGGATGAACCATTGGAAGTCCCAGGCTGGGTTTCCGTTTCCGCCGCCGGTTGGTGATTGCGCCAGCCAGACGCCATCTTGTCTGCGAAACATCAGCACGAAGGCCATGTCGTGGCTCACGCCGTAGTACCACGGTTCGGTGTGAACGTATCGCGAAGGGTGGTTGACGAGCGTCAATGAGAAATCGGAATCGATTTTCGGCTTCTGAACGAGTTCGTCGGGTGGGTGCGTGCTATCGACGCCGTGTTTGGGTGTGACCGCTCGAATCCAACGTGGCGTCTGAGATGTTCCGGCGGCACGACCCTTGAAGTGGATCGCGCGGTCCGACGGACCGTGAATGTAGCTCGCCCAGAAGAAGCCAATGAAATCATTCTTGAACAGATCCGCCCGTGGAATGCACTCAAACGTGTATTCGAGCGTGCCGTCGTCGAGCAGCCGGTATCGGCCGCAGCTTTCCAGTTTCCAGTTGCCTGTCGGAGGTTGATAAACTTCGACGGTGTGCGAATCGATCACCCTCAACTGCATCGGAAAACGGCGAGGTTCGAACCGCTCCTTGTCGACAGCCGTCGTGCCGTCATGGATGTGTTCGAAATTGAGCCCGGCGTAGGGCGGCACGAACAGATTCTCTTGGCGCTTTTCATGCGAAAGCGATGCGACGCCGTTGTATCCGCTGAGATGCCCCGGGAGTTCCGGGGCGTCGACGGCTTCGTTGTCGACGATGACGGCGCGAATTCCCGAGCGTCTCAGCACGACGTGATGCGTTTCGGGAACCGTGTACTTGACGTCAGAATTTGTCAGACTGGTGACGTTGTTGGCAGCAAGCGGATGCGACGCTTTTTCGGCTCCGGCGAGCAGGGTAGGGGCTGCAACCGTGAAACAAGCCAGTAGAAGCCGTCCCCAAACCGGCTTGTGTCGGAAATCGACGCCATGAATGAGCGGCGCACGTGGCCCATCAGGGGGTCTTGGGACCACTTCAAGTACGTTTCGCATTGCGGTCACTCCTGGTCGCGGGAACAATGTTCTTGTGGATGGTAGCGCGTCGCGACAGAGCGTGCCAACGAAAGGATATCGTCACGGCGTGTTGGCCTGCCGGGCATTGATGATCCGCCGCGCGATGGGATACTTACCCGCTCGCGCCCATCATCCGAGCTGGCATTCATACTACCCCGTTTACAAGTGTTTCGCAGGAATCGACGCCATTCGAATCAAATTGTCGAGGTCGCGGAAATTGGCGGCGGGGAGCCAGATTGATGTCGGGACAGACTCCCCAAACCGGCTCGCAACGATTATCGTGCAAGAATCGATGCACAAGTCGTTAAGGCGCCCGTTCTTCGAAACAGGGGTTTAGCGTCGTCGAAGAGAAAACGGCAACGATCTTGCCACCGCAATCTTCAACAGTGGAGCCGACCGGCGATGGAGCTTAAAGAGTTAACTGACGCGTTTTCAGAGCATCTTCCCGAAGTGGTGCGCTGGTCGGGCGCGATCGCCCGGCGGTTACGGAATTACGATATCGCCGTCGGTGGCAAGTCGTCGGGGAGTTCGAACACCGACGCGTTGACGTTGGCCGATTTGACCGTTCAGGAATTGCTCGTGGCGGCGCTGCGCGACCGGCATCCATTGTTTCGGCAATGCCGGATGGAAGCCGAGGAAACGACGGGCGACATGGCCTGTTTCGCGGACGATGCAGAGTACACGATCGCCATCGATCCGATCGATGGAACGAAGCAGTATCGTGACAAAACCGGCAACGGCTACGCGGTGATGCTGTTGGCCCGTTCGACCAAAACCGTGCATTATTCGCTGGTCTTCATCCCGGAACAGGGCGAGCATGGCACGTGGGTCGAGGTCTCTGGAGACCGGATCGCCGTTGGAGAAGATGATCCGAGCTGTCCCGCTGCTGACGTTGTGAAATCGCTCACGGCAATCGATCCCTCAAAACGGCCGGACTCCAAGAAGATTTATCTCATTGGTTTCCTCGATAAGGATCCCGAAGTCTCGGAAAAGATCAGTGCAGCCGGGTTGGAGGGTGTTGTCTCCGATCGAATGCCGGGAAGCATTTTCGATCTACTCGCTCGTGGTGAGTTCGGTGGCTCATTAATCCACACTCCGAACGTGTACGATTTCCCGGTTTCGCTGCACATCTCGCGCGTATTGGGGGGCGACGCAGTGTGGGTTCACAACCGGAAGTCGGTGAATTTCGAAGAGCTGTGGACCGACGATCGGGCCGACATGCTTCGCCTGCCCGGCATCGCAGCATGCAGCGCCAATCGCGAGACGCTCGACGTGCTTTGTGGGCTGGCAAAAGATTGGAGCCCTGTACGTTACGCCGACGCGGAGTGAGCTGGCCCCTTTGTCGGCTACCGCTGCGGTGCTGGTCAACGGAGCGTTGCCCGACGATGCCGCCTGTCAGACCCCGGACGCAAGCGATACAGATTCGACTTCAACCGGCAGCGCATCTGGTTTCGTCGCTTCGACCATGATGCCACCCATCTTGAAAAAGCGGTGGATGCGAGTAAACCAGAATTGTTTTTTCCAGGGGAGCCCCGAATCGTCGCAGGCAGACTCAAGTTCATGACGGCTGTAAGTGCGACATTTCCACGTGCGGCTTACGACTGCACCGGAAAACGTATCTTCAGTCGTAAGAATGAGTGCGCTTCCGCCGGGACGCAACACGCGACCGATCTCGCGGAGCCCTGGGCGGGGGTCGGGCAGATGTTCGAGAACCCAACCGCATGTCGCACAATCAAACGTGTCGTCCGCGAAGGGCATCCGCACGAGATCGCCGGAGATGTATGTCGGGCGTTGCGTTCTTAGCCGCTGGCGCGCCCGCTTGAGCATCTGCTGTGATAGGTCGAAGGCAAAAAGCCGGGCATCCGGGCGCGTCGATTTGAGCAGGTGACCGAGAATCTGGCCGGCCCCCGAGCCGACGTCAAGAATACGGCGGTGACGTGTGACATCGAATGTTCGTTCACGCAGCACGCGTCCGACGAGAGGCTCATGCAGCGACAGCATGCTGCCCAATGCGAGGACAGCACCTGCTGGTCCGTCGTACAGTTGTCGCACGTTCTCTCGGTATTGAGCCAGGCTTTGCCTGCGAAATCCTTTGAACTCGACGAGCCGTTGAATCGGCTTGAGTTGGCTGTTGGGTCGATTTGGCGTCGGCGTGATCAAACTCATGGTGCTCGTTTCGTGTGATCGTTGCGTTTGAGCGCGTCGATGTCGGCGTGAGTGAGGAGGCAGACGATTCAAGGTAGCGCGCTGCTTGGAGTCTCGACACGTCTTTCGATCACGATATGGGAATCAATTGTATACGTCGGCGTCGCGCGGGGCGAACTCGAGCTTCAGATTTCCTCTGTTGAAATCGTTGCCTCTCTGGGCGTTCTCTTCAACCGGATATCACGCGCCCGTTATACGCGAGTCTGGCCGAAATATCCCGTCTCACCATGCATCGAGACAAAATTTCTCATGAGAAACGTGGGATCGCGATGGATGACGTAATGAAAGGGGCATCGCCGTCGAACATCCGTCTGTTCGGGTCGGGCCTTGCCGCTTGAACCGGTCGGCATCGGCTACTATATTGAATCCATCACAAACCCTGAAGTGACATGGGTTTCATCGTCTGCTGCCCTGACCGGCGACAACAGGCGGACGCCCATTCTTCGGTTGTGTGGCTGCCGGGGGGCAACAGCTGTATTCATCCATATCCCGTCATGCATAATCTCGTTCACTGATCGTGCTGACTCGGCACGAAATTCTGTCAGGTTGCGAGCTGCCGGACCGAACCGTTTTCAGATCAATGCAAGACCGGCGGGCTTCACCTCTACGTCGATGTGACACCGCGTGCCAGGAATTAGAGCAGCATGTCTGAAGTAGTCGACATTCGCGCGGCTGGCGACCCACGTGAAGTGGTTGATCGTGCCGTGCGTCTGCTCCAGGAAGGAGAGCTTGTCGCCGTACCGACCGAGACCGTTTACGTGATCGTCGCCAGTGGATTGCAGCCAGCCGCTATGCAGAAGCTCAGCCAGACGATCGATCCCACGGCAACCAATCCGCTGGCCCTCATGTTGTCTGATCCGCAACAAGCCTTAGATTACATACCGAATATGCCGCCCCTGGGACGAAAGCTCGCACGCCGTTGTTGGCCCGGCCCAGTCACGATCGTGTTCGATATTGCACTCGACTTAGGACTGTTGCACGAACTGCCGTCGGAGGTCAAACACGTCGTTCAGACCGACGGTCGTTTGCCATTGCGTGTTCCGTCCCATGGGGCGGTTCGAAGCGTGCTGCGGCTGATGCCGGAACCTTTGTTCAGCGCCAGGGAGCCTCTGGTTGGGGCATCATCGGCGGCCGAATTGAATGATCGATTTGGAGACCAAGTTGCACTCGTAATTGACGATGGTGAATGCCGTTACGGAAAGACGTCGACGGTTGTTGGCGTGACGAATGACGGGTGGAAGCTGATGGAATCAGGAGTCGTGACCGAGACAATGCTCGTCCGTCTGGCGAGCGAGGTTTACATGTTTGTCTGCACGGGAAATACCTGTCGGAGCCCGATGGCCGAAGGATTCTTTCGCAAATTTCTTGCCGAGAGGTTACAATGCGGCGAAGACGACTTGTTGGACCGTGGCTACGTAGTTTTGTCTGCGGGACTAGCTGCCGCGTCGGGCGCACCCGCGAGTCCAGAGTCTGTGGCGGTTGCGAGTCAGTTGGGTGTTGATCTTCATGGTCACACCAGCCAGCCGCTACATGATCGATTGCTCGATCAAGCAGACCATATTTACACGATGACAAAAGGGCACCTGAATTCGATATTGGCAGCACGGCCTGATCTCGCGGCCCGAGTCAAGTTATTGTCCCAAAATGAAGAAGACGTATCCGATCCAATCGGCGGCGATGCCGCTCAATATGAGTATTGTCAGCAAGAAATCGAACGACATTTGCGTGTGATTATTGGCTCGATTGCTGCGCAGTAGGGTCATGCGAGGCTTGCGCAAGTAAGACGATTTTACTCGAAGCAATCATTTCGAGGCGTTCCCGGTCGGCTGGACTACGCCGACCCACGAAGACGAACGGATTGAAGTGTCATGAAGAAACTCAAAATTGCCGTCGCCAGCGACCATCGAGGCTATGAAGTCAAGGAAAAAATCCTGTCGATGGTCCAACAACTTGGACACGACGGCCAGGATTACGGCCCTGATAAACCGGACAGCGTCGATTATCCCGATTTCGGTGCGAAGGTCGCTCAAGCAGTCTCGAACAACGAAGTCGACCGCGGAATCCTGATTTGCGGAACCGGTATCGGCATGAGCATCACCGCGAACAAATTTCGCGACGTCCGTGCGGCGCTCTGCCACGACGAACTGACGGCGGAACTGAGCCGCATGCACAACGACTCGAACGTGCTTTGTTTGTCGGCCGATCTGTTAGGTGACAAACTCGTCAACCGCATGATTGACACGTGGGTCACGACTGGGTTTGAGGGCGGCCGCCACGCGCGACGCATCTCGAAAATCGCTGATTTCGAATCGCAGCACCCGGACGGTTGTTGTGGGACGGTCGAATCGGAGCCGGTCGAACAGGCGTCTCCCTGACTGGATTCGTCAGACGCAATTGAGTGTGTTCGATGCGTCGGCACCCCGACATTTTCTGCCGTCCTAAACTGATCGGCACGGTTGATTCTTCCCGTGCGAGAAAACCGGTGACCAAATGCTTTTCATCGACGGTCGATCGTTGTATCGTGGCGTTCGGTGAAAGCAATAGACCGCGACAAACGCAATGCGACGAACGAACGCGTGCGGTGCTCGGTCGCGGGCCGCTATTCTCGGCTCAGGTCCGGCAGGCTGCCGCAAGCCCGAGCGCGATAGAGGAATTCATGCTGACCGTAGCGGCGAACGTACGCCGTATGCGTCACGTGGACCGAGCGAAATGCTCTGTCCAACAACTTTTTTGGGGCGAGGGCCTTTAGGTTTCGCACCAAAACCCGAAGGATCCGTGCTGCCGTAAAACCTCAAGGCTTGAATACGTAGGGTTGATGCTAAACTAGAGCGCGTTTGACGAAACTGTAGCGACTCAGACACTCGTATCTCAGCTTCAATCGCGACTGAATCTGCTACAACAAATCTAGACATGGTCTAGCAGGAGATCGGTTGATGGACCCGGCTACGCTGAAGTTCGCCGAAAGCCACGAATGGACCCACGTCGACGGCCCGACGGCGACGATCGGCATTTCTGATTTTGCTGTCGAGTTGCTGACGGATCTCGTGTACATCGAACTTCCCACCGTTGGTGCCAAGCTTGATGCAGGCAGCGCGTTTGGCGAAGTCGAAAGCGTCAAAGCCGTGAGCGACTTGTATGCACCGGTGTCGGGTGAAGTCATCGCAGTAAACGAGGCATTGGTCGATGACTTGGCCGTCCTCGCTGATGACCCGTTTGGCGAGGGATGGATCGTCAAGATTCGAATGGCCGATCCATCGCAGCTTGAGTCGCTTCTCGACCGTGCCGCCTACGAGACTCACTGCGCGGCGGAAGAGCATTAATGGCCGTCGTCATCGATCAGTTGCGCGATCGGCGGCACGTGCCTCGAGTTGCGTGCATCCACTTGACGGGTTCTTCTGCAAAGAGGCTCAAGCATGAATTCCGGACGAATACTTCAGACACTCGGCGGACTTTTGGTCGGCGGCGGTGGATCGACAGGAACACAAAGATCGCGGGCTCAGGCGAGGCAACGATTGTCTGTTCCGTCCGACGAGCGGTTTGACCAATACCATTTGAACTCTTAAGAAGGATGCCTACGACCGATCGCCGGTCGTGATGATCGAATGGCCTATATTTTCAATACTCCCGTACAACAGCGAGAAATGCTCGATGCAATCGGCGTCGATCGGCTCGAACGTCTCTTCGACCAGGTTCCAGAATCATTGCGACTCGAACGTTCGCTCGATCTGCCGCCAGCGGTGACGGAGCTCGAGCTCGAGGCGTTCGTGCGATCTCGTGCTGCGCAGAACGGAGGCGCCGGGTCGCGAGTCTCCTTGCTTGGCGGCGGTGTCTACGATCACTTCATCCCGGCTGCTGTTGACGAAGTGGCTGGACGTGGCGAGTTCTACACGGCCTATACGCCTTATCAGGCGGAAGCCAGTCAGGGGAGCCTGCAGGCATTCTTCGAGTACCAGACGTTGATCTGTCGATTGACGGGAATGGATGTTTCCAACGCTAGCCTGTACGAAGGTGGTACCGCTGTCAGCGAAGCCGCCTTCATGGCGATGCGGGTGACGGGCCGACACGATCGAATCGTCGTGCTCGAGTCGGTTCATCCTGAGTACCGGCAGATCCTGGAAACGTACGTTGAACACCTAGGCTGTGAAGTCGTCGTCGTTCCCACACCAGATGGTACGGCCGACCCGGCTGTTGTCAGCAATGCGCTTGATGAGCGGACGGCCTGCTTGATCGTCCAGCACCCCAACTTCAACGGCTGCCTGGAGGACGCACGACAACTCACCGACGTTGCCCACGAGCATGGTGCCTTGGCTGTCGTGTCGTTCGATCCAATCAGCTTGGGCATGTTGTCGCGACCGGGTGACTACGGCGCTGACATCGCCGTCGCCGAGGGGCAGTCACTGGGAATTCCCGCACAGTACGGGGGACCCTTTCTTGGCATTCTCACCTGTCGGAAAAACTACTTAAGGAAAATGCCTGGACGGTTGATCGGCTTGACGACCGACCGTAATGGCAAACGGTGTTTCGTGCTCAACCTGCAAGCCCGGGAACAGCACATTCGGCGTGAAAAGGCAACCAGCAACATTTGCACGAATCAAGGGTTGCTGGCGCTGCGCGCCACGGCTTATCTGTCGCTTTTGGGAAAGATCGGACTGAAGGAAGTCGCCGAACTCTGTTGCCGAAAGGCCCACTACGCTGCCGAACAATTGACGACGATCGACGGTGTTGAATTGATGTTTGATCGTCCGTTCTTCAAAGAGTTTACACTTCGCTGCGCCGGTGGCGCTGCGCGTTTTCAAGACAAAGCCGCCTTGGCGGGTTTCGATCTGGGGCCGGCGTTGAATCGGTTCACGCCGGGCGATGTGAAGCCTGCCGACGTCGATGAGGGATTGCTCGTCGCGGTGACCGAGAAGCGTACGCGGGAAGAGATCGATCGGCTCGTTGAAGCACTGCTAGACAATTGAAACTGGCGCGACTTCGGCTTGCCTGACTCGTTCGCCGGCGGAGTGGAATTGAGACGTAACACGGACATGAAGACGATCCGCATCGAACAACCGGTGAAATCGCCGTCGAAAGACGGCCAAGGACATTCCGCCAGCATGAGAAATACGCAGGCGACTCAATCGCTGTTCGAACTTTCGAAGCCCGGACGCAGGGCGGCCGTCTATCCCGCTTCAGACGTACCAGAACGCCCTTTGATCGAGATGATTCCTCAAGATCAGTTGGCGTCCGAGGTACCGGAGTTGCCGGAATTGACCGAGCCGGACGTGATCCGGCACTATCTGAATTTGTCGACGCTCAACATGTCGGTTGACACCCATTTTTACCCTTTGGGCAGTTGTACGATGAAGTACAACCCCAAGCGTCACGAACGACTCGCCTCACTCGGCGGTTTGGTCGACTTGCACCCGTATCAATCCGACGATTTGTCGCAGGGGATGCTGCACATGTTGTTCGACATGCAGCAGATGCTCGCGGAGATTGCCGGGTTACCGGCGGTTTCGTTGCAACCAGCAGCCGGGGCACAGGGTGAACTGGCGGCGCTCTTGGTGGCCTCGGCCTATTTTCGAGATCAGGGGCAAGATCGCACGAAGGTCATCTTTCCCGCCAGCGCCCACGGCACGAACCCGGCGAGTGCCGCGCTGGCAGGGTTCGACTGTATCCAACTCAAGACTTCGGAAAACGGGTTGGTCGACCTCGACGAGTTGCAAGCGCATCTCGACGAACATACGGCCGTGTTCATGATCACCAACCCGAACACGCTAGGGTTATTCGAACCCGAGATCAAAAAAGTATCAGAGATGCTGCATGACGTCGGCGGACTCGTCTATATCGACGGTGCAAACATGAACGCAATCTTGGGCATCACCAGGCCTGGCGACTTTGGCGGCGACATGATGCATTACAACGTCCACAAAACATTCAGCGGCCCTCACGGTGGCGGCGGGCCCGGCGCCGGCCCGATTGGCGTGCGCGACTTTTTGGCGGAGTACTTGCCTGGGCCGATGATTACTCAAGAGAAAAAAGGTGAGGGTAACGATCGCTATCATATGACAACTCCGTCGAAGTCGATCGGACGGATGCGGACGTATTTCGGCAACGTCGGCATCTTGTTGAGAGGGTATTTCTATCTGCTCACTCATGGTGCCGAAGGACTGCGCGCTGTTTCAGAGAACGCCGTGCTCAACGCGAATTACCTCAAAGCGGCATTGGATGACGTTTTGCCGGTGCCGCACGGAAACCTCTGCATGCATGAGTTCGTGGCTTCCGCCAAAGAGATTCGAAAGGCACGAGGGATTTCGGCAATGGAAATCGCAAAGCGTTTGCTTGATTTCGGTTTCCATGCTCCGACCGTCTATTTTCCCCAGGTTGTGCCGGAAGCGATGATGATCGAACCAACCGAAACGGAATCGAAAGAGACACTCGACGCGTTCGCGGAGACGATTCGCACGATTTTGCAAGAAGACGCGGATTTTCTCCGAGATGCTCCCTATTCGACTCCGGTAAGCCGGCCCGATGAAGTCCAGGCGGCGCGCAAGCCCATCTTGACCTGGGAGCCTGAACCCAAGGGCCAACAGTCTTAATGATGTGTGTGAGCCGTGTGGAGAACGCATTGAATCGCGAGCAGAACAATTCGACCCGCTGTCGGCTGTGCCAGGTGATCGTCGAACCTGAGCCGGATCGAGGTTCGTGGAACATGGCGGTGGACGAAGCGATGCTCGTTGCCGCCGTCGAACGCGACTTCTGTGCCGCCCGCGTCTATCGGTGGGACCAGGCGACGCTCTCGTTGGGCTACTTTCAGGAGAATCATCGGGCCACCGGCGAGCAGGGTGAGTCACCGCTGCCTGTCGTGCGGAGGATGTCCGGCGGTGGTGCAATCATTCATCACCACGAGCTGACCTACAGTTGCGCCGTGCCAGCGTCGCATCCGCTCGCCCGCGCGCCCGCGGATCTCTATGCACGAGTGCATGCGGCATTCATCGCGTTGCTGGACGAACAGGGTGTAACGGCCACAATGCGAGGTGCGTCTGCCGCGGAGCGAGATGGCAAATTCCTCTGTTTCGGCCGATGTGATGCAAACGACGTGCTCCTCGGCGAACACAAGATTCTGGGCAGCGCTCAACGCAGACGACGAGGCGCCGTGCTTCAACACGGCAGCCTGTTGTTACATCGCTCCCACTTCGCCCCCGAATTTCCTGGAATCGGCGACCTCGTTTCAGATGCGACAATTGGCCCGAAGTTCGCGAAACAGGTCGCCGATCGGTTGGGGCTTCTTCTGGGAGACCAGTCACGGCGCGTGCCGCTGCCCGAGGATGTTCGCGGTGTCGCACGGTCGCTCGAAATCACCTGTGGTGGGGTCGCTCAGGCACGCCGGATTAGCAGAGAACGTACGGCGGCGACGTTATCACTACGCTAGGGGACGAATTTCCAGTGAGCACAAGGGTTTAAGTTGACAATTCCGTCCATCATTGATAGCGTAGGGGAGTCGAGATTCTCATTTTCCCTCGATTGCATTTCTATCTGTTTACTCCGATTTCAGTTTGCTGGCGTTATTCTAAGCCGTACGCATTTCTCTCTCGAACAGGCAACTTATGGCGGTTGATGGTATGTAGTTCCGAAGATGGCGTGACGCTATTTTGGAATTGCCATGTCTTGAATGCGCATCTGCATGGAATTGCGGGCAAACTGAAAATCTTGATTACGGAGTGGACGCTCGATGATTGAGGCCAAGTTGAAGATTCTGGGCAAGAAGCACCGCGGCCGTCTCATCCCTCTCGCGGAACGCCGGTTCCTCATCGGCCGCGAACAAGACTGTCAGCTTCGTCCGAACAGCGAACTCGTCAGTCGCCACCATTGTGCGATCACCATGGATGGATTCACGGTCCGGCTGCTGGACATGGGAAGCACGAACGGCACATTTGTCAACGACAAGAAGGTTCGAGGCCAGGTGACGTTGCGCTCCGGTGATCAGGTGCGCGTCGGGAAGCTTGTTTTTGAACTCGTGGTCAACGATCTCGCGCCGGGCGAGGTGGCTGGTACCGAGAACGTCAAGGCCTTGCCTGACCTGCTCAAACAACAAGCCGGCGTGGACACCGAAGAACTCTCGGCAGCGGAGACGTCACACGATCTCCAAGTTCCGTCGCCCTCCTTGGATGACACCGGTGACTTTGAAATCCCAGCGATTCCTTCGCCCGATGATTCAGACGCTTTTGAGTTGAGCGATTCCACAACAAACGGCGCCGGCACGTCGGCCGCCATTTCTGAATCAGATTCCGCCGCCACGAACCAAGCTGATATCGAAGCCGATACGGCCGTCGCTCAGCACGACCAATTGGTCCCGCCGCCTGAAGGTGGCCCGCCCGCTGAGCAACCCCAGTATCCGCATCCGCATCCCGGTCAACAGCCGCCGATGTACGGTCAGCCGCCGGTTGGGTATCCGACGATGCCGATGCCGTATCCGCAGGCCCCGATGCCGTACATGCAGCCGGGGGTGCCCTACATGCCTCAGCCCATGTATCCGCAAGCCCCAATGATGTATCCGCAGCAGCCGATGCCGCAGCAGCCGATGCCGATGCAGCCGATGCCGCAACAGCCGATGCCGCCGCAGACGGATGACACGCTGGACGTCTCTGACGAGGAAACCGGAACGGTTCCGGACCTTCCGGTGAAATTGCCGGATCCCAGCGAAACGGGTGCGACCGATCCGGAGCCGCCGCGTCCAAAGACGGCCGAGGGTGAAAAAGGCTCCGAAGAGAGTCAGGCCCCTGAGCCCATTCCTTCTGAGTCAGCGGCCGATATCATCAAGCAGTATGTTCAGCGTCGCCCCGACGTGTAGAACGCACAGACGAGTCCAAGCTGAGTCCCCGTGGCCTCGTTCGACCGGAGTTGATCCCGATCGTCCTGCCCCTGCGCGGGTTCGTGCTGCTTGGCCGTCTCGTCCTCAACTCAATAACCCGATTGTCAGTTCCAGCAGCAGGAGCAATCACCGTGAACGAATCGCAGGATCAGCAGCGGCTCTACCGTGAATTCCTGGACCTGATGCCAATGGCCATCGCCCTGGCGGGGCTGCCGCACAGTGAAGTCGGCAAGTACTACACCGATGAGCAGATCGAAGCCCGCGTGTTTACTGTGCGACACGCCTTCAAGCATGCTCGCCAGCTCGCGCGTGAATTCATCGAAACGTAGAATGATTTGCTTCAGTTTAAGACGAGGCGATCGTCGAGCATGCCTTCGCGTCTGAGGTCTGTCCGCTGACAACTCGGCGCGCACAGGCACAGATTGAGCAATAGAGCTTTGGGACTCGATGTGTTGCGTCGTCGTCCCCAGCTCGTTACAAACTGGACATGCGTTCGCCCCTGCTAAAGGATTCGTGTGAGCAGGTCTGATCCGCTGCTCCGGCAGGTTCGTTGAAACTGGCGTTCACTGTCGGTGGTACTCCTTGACGTTACCTGGAATTTCTTGTGCCTGACGATGATGCCGTCCTCGTTGAAGGTTGCCTAGCAGGTGATACGGCGAGTATGCGCACCTTCGTCGAGCGGTTTCAGGGAATTGTGTTCGGGGTGAGTTATCGAATGCTGGGCCGGCGGGAAGACGCGGAAGATGTTTCTCAGGAGGTATTCCTGCGTGCCTTTCGGAGTCTGGCTCGCTGGGATTCCAACCGACCGCTCAGACCGTGGTTGCTGACGATCGCCACCAACCGTTGCCGCACGTTTCTTCAAAAGCGTGCCCGTCAGCCGCTGGCGTCTGATCTCGCCACTCAACTGGCAGCGGACTCGAATTCCGCCGGGGCAGACGACCTTGCTGAAGAACTTCAACTGGCCCTATCCCGGCTCAGGCCGGAATACCAGACCTGTTTTTTGCTGTTTCATCAACAAGACCTGAGCTGTGCCGAGATTGGTGAAATCATGGATTCTCCCGATGGAACCATTAAGACTTGGCTGCACCGCGCTCGCCGTGAGCTAGCAGTACATCTGCAGCGACGAGGAGTTGTCCCCGATGGACACTATGAACAATTCCGAATATGACGACATTCTGAACGAGGCGCTCGATTCGCGGCAGCCGCTTGATTCACCCAAGCTCCGTGAATTGGCGGGGGCGAGTGACGCCCATCGACGGCAATGGGAACGTTACGCGTGCCTGGCACAGTCGATCACCGAGTGGCAGGCCGACGTTCCCGATGCTGACCTGGTCGACGGCGTGTTGGCGGCGATGCGGGCCGAGCAGAGCCCCTCGGCGTCCAATGATGGCGCCGAGCGATCATCAGAGTTCAGTAGGGCGCTAGCAAAACGCGGCGATGCCTCTGAAGAAACCACTTCACCGCAAGGTCGCCGTCGTTTTCGATCAAGTCGGAAATTCGCAGCGGTGGCGGCGCTCACGACGGCAGCCGTGGCCGTTCTCCTAGTGCCACTATTTAACCCAGACTCAGTTGATTCGCCTGATGAAACCACACTGCGGCCCGTGCCTGAGCATACACCAACGACCGGCGTGACCGGCGACGCGGCTCTTGTTGTCGTAGACCAGGAATTCGTCGAGAACGACACCGAACTCAGCACCCTCGTCCAGGACGCGGGCTTAGCTTATCTCGGGCTGGCCACCGGTACGGTCGATGCGTTCGCCGAGGCGGCGTTCTTGATCGATCCGCGCGAAGGATACAAGGCAACCTTGCAAAATGCCGCTGAATCGGATCATCGGAAAGCAGTCTGGACCGAAGAATGGGAGCGCGAGCTTAAGCCGATCGGTAGGAACTTTGGGGCGGCGTTCGATTTTCTGAACGACGTCGTCCCGGGAGAACGGGTGCCGGCGACATGAAACTATCGACTCCTTCCAAAACGAATCTGCAAAGCCCGGCCGGTGCGAAGTTTTCGCTGCCTATTTTTTTGGCCTTCGTGGTGGTGGTCACTCTGCTCCCGGTGAGCAGAGCCAGCGCGGAACGTTCCTGCGATCCGCTTGTGAAGTTGGTTGGTGCCGACGCGAATCTGTGCATTGAACTGAACGCCCTGGCCGGCCATTGGCCGGACTTGGTGGACAGTGATTTTTTTGATCGCTTTCAGAAATTGCGCGTCTACCGGGAATGGCTCGAGAGCGAGGACTACCGGCAGTTTCAAAAAAAGCTTGTGCACGTGCGCGAAGCCGTGGAGCAGGCCACGGGAAAACCAGCCGGACAGTTCGTACGTGACATCTTTGGGAACGCCGTCGTTTTTGCCGCCTACTCTTCAGGAGACGGGGAGTTTGAAGGGGTTGTGCTCACCCAGGCCGTGACAGAAGAGGCCTTGCGGGGTGCCGTTTTAGCGTGGAACAAAGAGCAGGGGAGTACGACCGAGTCGTTGAGTCGCTCGGGGTTGACCTATTTCCGTCGCACGCGAACCATGCCTAAGGGTCGCACGATATCGTTGTACTATGCGGTTCTTGGGCGTATCTTCGCAACGTCGGACGAGGAAGCGGCGATTCAGCAAGTCGTCGATCTTGCTGCATTCGCAGCGCAGCCAGAATCGCCGTCGTCCGAAGAAAACCAGCCGGCATTGGTCGCGACGCAGAGTCTGCTGTACGCCCCCGCATACCTCAAAGCGCGCGCGGCTGTCGCACCAGATTCCGTTGCAACCGTCTTCTTTAATCCAAGGGGCTGCCAAGAGGCTCTTCTACGCGGCATACCCGAATCAGAGCTCCGGCGCAGTCTGACGTCGCTTTGGAAACGATGTGAATCGATTATCGTAGGCGCTCGCGTAGACGATGGAGTCGTTCTGGAAGCCGTAGCTCACTATGATCACACGGAACCTTCCGAGCGCTGGCGCGACTTCCTAGGTGCGGTTTCCGGTGCGCCGGACTTCCTGCCACGCGTCCCACGCAATGCCATGGCGGTTGTCGTGGGACGTCATGACCTTGCCCAATTGCCAACATTGTTGCTGAATTTGATGTCGGAACGGCAGCAACGCGAGTGGTTGACGGTTCGGCGTGTTATCGGCGGGCTACTCTTGGGCCGCGACTTGATCGACGACGTCTTGCCGGCCCTTGGACCGAACTGGTGTGCGTACGTCGTGCCTCGCAAAAACGTCGAATCCGGCGTCGTGCCGGTCAACGCGTTGGTGGCATTGCAACTTCCTCGAACCGAATCAGAGCAAGGCGGTGATGAGAATCCGGCGCTGCGAACGGCACTCGACAACGGTCTCAGCACGGGCCTCAACCTCCTGGCCGCGGTGCACAACGGCGAATCACCGGAGTCACCCGCAGTCGTCAAGACCGAACAGGATGACGCAGGTACAGTCCGCTGGATCGAAAGTCTCGGGCCGTACCAGCCCGCGTTCTCTATTTCTGACGAATCGCTAATTCTTTCCAGCTCGCCGGGGATGATTGCTAAGTTCATGTCCGACGACCCCCAAAAGAAAGTGGTCAACGTTCCCGTCTTCCATGAGCTTCAAGAACGGTACTTTCCGTCCGAAAATCACTTGTTCGCCATCGATCTGGTTTCCGTTCGCCGGTTTCTCGCCAAACATCGGGATGAACTTCTGGAAACAACCGCTGATGCCGGCTCAGATGAACGGAAGAAGAAGGACAAGGAACTCGATGAGCTACAGGACGTGCTAACGCTCTTCGACGGCGCGTTTGCCGCCGCACACATCGACGAAAACCGGTTGCGATTAGTCGTCGGCGGTGTGGTACTCACCAAGAGTCCAGCCGATTGATTCAGCTCTCGCCTCGAACGTCGCCGGCAGATTCGGTCATTGGGTCCTTCCGGTTGCCAGTCGGCACCGACATCCGCCGGTGGCACGCCGGAACAGCGCCAAGTGCTTACCCGGACAGAAAGCGAACGGAAGCCGCCGCCGTGAGCACGTATTTGGTGAGCAAACCGTGCGTTCGCTCTCGCTGCTGTGTCACGACGAAAAGCCATCACACCGGTGTCGCTGGCCGAATCAATCGCGATTCGCATGTCGTCCCGAATGGGCAGTGGTGCTACATCCGCTGCAACGCATACAATCGGCTTGTTCCTGCAAATTATCCATCTTTCCTTGTTGGTAAAGGTTCTCATTCCAGTTGGCCGATTGAATAATTACATCGCTGATTTTCCATCAGCAGGAGCTGCGGGAGTTCATCGGTCAGCCCCGGTGCGTCGTTACCGAGCTGTTCGACCATCCCCAAACCGTGACGGATCGTTCGCGCCGATTATCGACTTTCCGAACATGATTCTGGGGAGGTATGAAGGTTATGGCTAAGCGTACGCAGACTGCGCCGAAATTGACCGCCGATCGCCGAAAGACAAAGACAACGCGTCGAACAACCGCCGAACGGCGCGTCGGCAAAGGCAAAGACGTCTTCCAAGGAGAGGAGCGACGCAAGGAACCCCGGCGAAAGGTCGAACGGCGGCGACAGATCGACCCGACAACGTGCGAACGCGATTACACCGACGACGAAATCGATTTCATGAAGGCCATGGACGATTACAAACGTCGAAGCGGACGCCAGTTTCCGACCTGGAGCGAAGTGCTTGAGGTGATTCGAAGCATCGGCTACCGAAAAATCGCAGAACCGACCGAGATTGTCATCGAGACGAAAACGCAAAAAGTCGTTTGAAACGCTTTGCGAAGTTGATGATCAGCGCCAGCGCACGGGAAACGCTGGCAACGAGTCCGGCCGCAAAGAACGTCGATAATTGTAGCTATTCGAAAGTAACGCGCCGTTGGCACCGTCACCATGCTCGTGTTGAAAGTGCGCCACCGTCGTAGATCGTCGCCCGCTGTGCCCGCGGCCGGCGTGTCATCGTCTGAGGCTCATTTTTTGTCGCGCGCACACGGAAAAAAGTGCTTTCGCACGTCCCCCACATGTGCTTCGTGGCTCAGCTCTATCCGCCAGAATCGATGACTCCCGCGTTGCCCGAGTGTCGACACAACCGCGTGCTAATTCCGGGACAGGTCGGTTTGAGTGAACTGAAACGCATACAGGCTGGCGTTCGTCATGTAGAACCGCATCCGTATCGGCTTCCCCGCAAACGAGCCCAGGTCGGGATTGCCCTTCCATGCGACGGGCATGCGAATGGAGTTTCTTGCGATCGGCAGGGCGTCGTTCTTCGTAAAGCCTTCAATCGGCTCGCCCTGCTCGTCAAGCATCTCAACCCGCACGGATCCGCCACCGGCGGCATCGACGTTGAGTTCGAGCCGGCTCCCGGAAAAATGTAGCGGCGGCGTTGTGAACTGGCCGGCGCGATAGCCGGCATCGACCGAAACGAACCCGTCGAGTCGCAGCACGGCCCGTCCGATGCCGGACAGATCTTTGCCAGCAACAGCGTCGACTTTGTTACTGGGCGAGTGGTCCCGGTTCGAGGCGACGTAGTAAATCCAGATTTCGTCTCCCATCCGCACCGGGTTGGGCATGGCCCAGATGAATCGCGAGTCGAATCGCCCCTCCGGGCCGAGGCTCATGAACGGCCGTCGTGCTCCGACACGCTCAAAATGCTCTGCATCGCGGCTCACTGCCAGTTGAACGTCAATCGTCGCGGGGCCCAATCCCGGCTCATCCCAATCCATCCAGGCCCATGTTGACTGCACAAGCATGAGATAGGCCCGATCGGCTTCCTCGTATGGAAACACGCCCCCGCCGTAGAAATCGACCGACGTGCGAGGTTGCGTTCTCTCGTGAAGCGAAAAGTCGCGTTCATCGGGCTGCATGACGATCCGCTCGTTTTCCCACGTCTTTAGGTCATCCGACTCGAGTCGCCGAACACTACGGTAACGAGTGGCCCGTTGTTCGTTATCGAGCCACCTGCGAGTAAACAATAGGTATCGCTCAATGTTTGGCTCCCAGAAGATGATGCTCTGCGTGTCAATGTGACCCACCCGCAGAGAAGAATAGGGATTCCAATCGATCCCGTCCGGCGAACTGTGCATCTGCAACATTCCCGACGGATAGACTTTTGTCTGCGTTTTGTATCGGTGCTGTCGTGGCGAGTGGGGATCGATCCATACCGCGGCGCCAGCCGTTCGTTGTCCCGAGATCACTACGTTGTTCGACTTGGAACCGTCGACTTCGTGCAGTCCGAGTTCGGGCTTCGTGAAATGGATTCCGTCGCTTGATTCTGCATAGCCGACGCGGATTTCCGGACTACCGACTCCGCGCTCCATGTCGTACCAAACGCGCACGCGACCGTCTTCCTTAAGAACCGAGCTATAGAGTCCAATCCGTTGCTCTTTTCCCTTGGGATCCATCTCCCAGGGACGGTCCGGCTTGATGAGAATTTTCCCGTCGCGATAGGGCTTGTGCATTGTCAGACGTACGTGCTGTTTCGAATCGATGAAGAAGCCGTCGAGAAAGATCTGCTTCTTCGTACCGACGTCGATTACAGTCGATCCGTCGTATTCAGCGCCGACACACGGCGAACACATTAGGACGGCACCGATGGCCGCGGTGACGCACAGTCGCCTTGACGAAGCACGGCCTCTAAATCCCTGTTTCCGAATCATTTGATTTCTCATTCTCGACGAAGTGTTTTGTCACTCGGGCAATACAATAATCCGACGATTTCCACCATAAACGAACCAACGGGGACGATCCACACCGAGGCTTCTACAATGCTGGGCGCGTCGGCCAGTTCATCGACAGAACGTGGCGTATCGTTTAACGTACGCGGCACAAGGGCTGCGGCGTTCGCGGCTGCGCCGTTCGGTCATGCAACGCGACGGCGGAGCAAACGCTTAAGTCAACTCAATGATGAAGATGAGGAGTGTCGCAAGTCACGTGGTTTCCACAGAGCATGCGCTGTCACACGTCGTGTGCGAAGGCGTGAACGCCGACGGTGACGATTGATCGTCTTCGGCATTCGTCCTGCGCCCCAACGCTTACTCGGGATTCCGGCTAAACGACATGATCGTGATGTCGTCGTTTTGAGGGCGTCCGTTGGCGTGTTTGCGGACGTCCGCCAAGAGGGCCTTGGCTAACTTGGAGGCCTTGGGGCTGGCATTCTTGACGAATTCGACGACGCGTTCCTTGGTATACAATTTCCCAGCAGGGTTCATTGCCTCGTCGACACCGTCGGTGACAATGACGACCGTCTCGCCCGGTTCGATGGTTCGCGTGACGATCTCAAACGGGTATTCCTCGACGACGCCGACGGGCACGCCAATTGTTTCGTCGGGAAACTCGTCAATCGTTCCATCCGGTCGGCGAATGAGCGGGGACATGTGCCCGGCGTTGGCCAACGAAATTTCGTGCGTGGCCGGGTCGAGCACCACGAGTATGTATGTCACAAACCGTCCCTCGACAGCGTTGGAGCACATGCTGTTGTTGATGGCGGTCATCGCTTGTTCGACATCGTTGGTGAATGCCATCGTGCTTTCCACGACACTCGACATCCGCGACATGATCAGCGCCCCGGGGACACCTTTGCCCGCGACATCGCCAAACGACAGGCAAATCTTCCCATCAGCAATTTCGAACGTGTCGTAGTAGTCACCCCCGACCGCCTGCGCCGAATCGTAAGAGGCATAGAACTCGTATCCGTCCACTTGCGGGAATTGTTCCGGAAGAAGCGCCCGTTGCACGGCCCGGGCAATCTGCATCTCGTTGTCCTGTTTCTGTTTTTCCAAATGTGAGACCAATAGCCGCGCACTTTCGTACGACATCGCCGCCTGTGCCGCGACGGCCATCAGTAATTCGAGATCCTCATCCTGAAACAACTGCATCGGGTTTTGAGTGTCGATGTTGATGATGCCCATTGGCTCATCTTCTAGGCCGAGCATCGGTACGCACATCATCGAACGAATCGTCAGGTTCGAGATCGATGCGGCCGCTTCGAATCGGTCGTCTGAAGTCGCATCGGCCGAGAGGATGCCTGCTTTGTCTTCAAGCACCTTGTTCAAAATGGTGCGGCTCAGCTTGACCGTTGAATCTTCTGATTCTCGCCGGTGTTTCTGCGCGGCTGGAACCATGTCATTGGTCTGAGGGTCTTTTAGTAATATGCAGCCGCGATCGGCTTGCGGGAAGATGCCGAACAGCGTGTCGAGGATTTTCGGCAAAAGACGTTCCAGGTCGACGGTGCCCGCTAAGCTGCGGGTGATCTCGAGAATGCCCTTGAGTTTGGCTTCCGGCCGAACGTCGAGCAATCCATACCCGGTAACGCTTTCCGACGAACCCATGATTGTTGCCGAGTCGTCGTCGCCGGACGTAATGTCGAGCTGAAAACTCTGCGTCGTTCCCGTCGTGTCGGCGTCTGGGCTCGCGGCCTGCTTGTCCACCTCGAAGCGAAGCAATAGCGGACCGAGCTTGATCCGGTCATCATGTTTGAGAGGCGTCGGCTGCGCAATCTTCTTCCCATTGACGACCGTTCCGTTGCCGCTACCGAGATCTTCGACCCGCCAGTTGTTGCCATCGCGGACGACGTGTGCGTGTCGGCGCGAAACCATGTTCGACTGCAATTGAATGCCGCAGTCGGGGTGTCGGCCGATTGTGATGTCATCGCCGGTGAGACGGTAGGGAGTCGCCTCACCTCCCTGGAGCAATACCAGCGTCGCCATAATATCGCCTTGTCCCTGGAAATCTCCTCACTGTACAAATCGTACACAATTTTGATTCTACAGCAACATGCTGTTTGTTGTGATCACTTTTCTTTTGGATTCCTGTCTGAATGTCCGATTTGCGGGGTGAAGCGAAGACAAAAGCCTCTCCAAAACGCCGAAACAGCCATGCAGCCGTTCGTTTCGAACACTGGTTCGTCTTAAAGTCTCGTGTGATGGCGAGGCGAGAAGCCGTGAGAATGCCATCCGCCAACTGGTTTCGACAGGCGAATGCTTTTCTTGGCATTTGACTATCGTCCTGGAAATGTGGTTTCAACATTTCCCCGCAGCAGGAGCCGACCCAGTTCCATCACCCGATCTTCAGACCAGTTTCTCGCGATGACGAAATCTCGGGCCAGCACGTCGGCGAGAATCCGGCGGTACATGCCGAACTTGGGCAGCGCGAATTCCAGTTTGTACATGTCGCTGTAGTAGCCGATCTGCTTTGTTTTCGGCACGGCTTGCAGTCGGCTGCGACAGTCGAGTTCGATGTACGCCGGTATGTTCGAATACCACCAGTGCCCGTTCGTGACGACGTTTGGGAAGATCCAGGCATAGCTAACGAGTTCCTGATTGCTCGTTTGCCCCAAAACGGAAACAGGAAACGTGACCTGTGGGAACGCGTTGAACAGTTCGCGGTACAGGATGAGTGAGGTGCGTTTATCAAACAGATCTTGCCCTTGAAAAACGCCCGCTTCGTATACCCGGCGGTTCACACCGATCATGAGGTCAAATGGAAGCCGAAACTCGGCGCACATCTCGGCGAGCACCCAGAAGACATGACGGCTCAACCGAGATGAGTCATCGTCGGTGAGCTCGCCCCCACCCAAGAGCCGGGACAACGTCGATTCGATATCAGACGCGGACACAGGTGAGGGTGAGAAGTCGGGCGGAAGGGAGATCGCACATGCCCGGGCGCCTCGACTCGTAAAATGTTCGAACAATGTCGAAACGGCTCGTCGCAGTGAAGCGGCGTCTGAAAGCGACGTGTTGCCGGAATGCGAGAGCCGGTCTTGCGTCTCCTTTTTGTCGAGATGAAAAACCAAATCGTCTGTGCGCAAGCATGGAATGTAACGCGTTGTGTCGAAACCTTCGAGCGGATCGTCGAAATCGTTCGTGAGAAACACCTGCTCGAGTTTGCTTTTTGCGAGAACCTGATCTTCCCAGTCGGGCTGGGCCATCTTCTTTTCCGCCGTGTCGTAGAGGGCTTCCCAGTTGTCGAGCGTAATCGCGTCGTCAGTGAAGTCGAAAAACGCCTGACACATTTCGAGCAGCCAACTCACCTGAGCCGTGTTCTCCAGATCATCGAGCTTGGTAACGAGCCGGCCGACCTTCTCCTTCGGGTCGAGATCGGGCTGCTCGATCAATTCACGATCGAGCCCGGCAGAATGGGCCAATTCGGTGTAATAGTGGTAGCCCATGATATCCGCCAGCGTCGTCGACGCGGCCGAATGCGGATTGATGTGTGTGTGCGGGTCGATCAGAACGAGATCTTCCAATTCGCCTAGTATGCGCTGCGTCAGTGCGTCGGGCATGACAATGTTGGTCCTAAAAAAAGATGGATGTACGTCGTTGTTGTTGTCTCGGGCTTTTGGTCGTGGTCCTCGCGAACGAGAACCCGGCACGTCGTTTCGTAATCTGCGCTAATCGCTATTCTGAAGAAAGCGCGCGATCAGCCGATTCACTTCACCGGAGGCCTCCATTTGGACCATATGCCCACAGTCGCTGAGAACCTCGACCGTGCACCGTCCGGGAAGACCTTCCGCATGGGATGGGGGCAGCACCATGTCCTTGCCTCCCCAAATGACGAGAATCGGCACTGGGATCTCGTCCAGACGTTCTCGAAAAACGAGAGCCTGCTTTCCACCCACAACAAAGTTGTTAGCAAGGGTGGTCAACGCTTCGCGGACACCGTCGACTCGCTTGAACTTGAGAACGTCATCCACCAATTGGCGGGTCACGAGACTCGGGTCGGCGAACAGCCTTTCCAGATAAGACTTGAGCTGCTTTCGGCGATCCGCCTTTACAATTCCGTCGATATAGTCGGCGTCGATTTCAGTACCCAGTGCCGCGCTGGCAATCAACGTGCAGGAAAGCAACCGATCGGGATATCTTAGCGCCATGGCCAGAGCGATTCCGCCGCCCAATGAGTGGCCGACAATGTGAACACGCCGCAGCCCTACCGTATCGAGCCAATCGCACAACACGTCTGCAAGAGTCTCCAGCGAACCGTCGCCCACGTCCTTCGATGACAAGCCGTGTCCGGGAAGATCTACCGAATATACGGAGCGGTCACTCGCCAGCGCCGCCTGGTTAAAAAGCCAGTTATTTAAGTTGCCCGCAAATCCATGAACGAGCACCGCCGGCGGGTCGCCGTCTCCCTGTTTCAGGTGTCGCAATGTAAGGCCGCCGACTTCCGTAAATTCAGGCGCCACCTCTTGTGAATCCGATTCGTCGCGTGTCTGTTCAGGCACAAAGCTTTCTACAAAGCGGTCGATCTCGTCGTTGGAAACGGAGCGATCGGCGACGACTGCCAGGAGTCCGCCAACGGGAATCTCCTGTCCGGACTGGGCAACATGCCGGCAAAGAATGCCGCTCACAGGTGACTCCACCACGCCGACGGCCTTTTCGGTCTCGACTTCCAGTATCTCGTCGCCGCTGGAAATCTCTGTGCCCTCGGCCACCAACCACTCGACAACCCTGCCTTGAGTCATCGAAAAACCCCATTTCGGCATGGTCAGCTTCCGGATGCGGTCGTTACCCACTTCTTGTGCTCCGAGACTTCGCGGACGGCGGATACGATTTGATCGGCATTCGGCTTGTAGAGATCCTCCAGGTTGTCGCTGAACGGGACCGGCGTGTGCGGTGCCGTCACCATTCTAATCGGCGCCTGGAGCGCGCTGAACGCCTTTTGAGCGATCAGCGCCGAGATGTCAGTGGCCATGCTGCAGCGTGGGTTGGCTTCGTCAACAACAACGACGTGTCCCGTCGATGTGACGCTGTCGAGCAATGTTTCTTCATCCAGCGGTGACGTCGTGCGCAGATCGATCACCTCACATTCGAGCCCATCCTTGGCCAATTGCTCGGCGGCTTTGACGGATTCATGGACCATCTCGGCGAGCGTGATGATCGTGACGTCTCCACCTTCACGGACAATCTCGGCTTCGCCGAAAGGAATCGTGTACGATTCCTCGGGCACCTCGCCTTCGAGTTGATAGAGGTTCTTGTGCTCGAAGAAAATGACTGGGTCGGCATCACGAATCGACTCGATCAACAGTCCCTTGGCATCATAGGGCGTCGACGGGACGACACATTTGAGCCCGGGAATGTGCGTGAACATCGAGTAAAGAGACTGCGAATGTTGAGCCGCACCACGAAATCCCGCTCCGATCATCGTTCGGATGACGACCGGGGTCTCGGCGTTGCCGCCAAACATGTACCGAAATTTGGCTGCCTGGTTGAAGATTTGGTCGAAGCAGACTCCCATGAAATCGTTAAACATTAGCTCGACGACGGGGCGCAGTCCGGACGCTGCTGCGCCGATTGCGGCACCAATAAATGCCGATTCGCTGATGGGAGTGTCCATCACGCGGTTGCCATACTTCGCGTACAGCCCCTTGGTGACGCCCAGCACGCCGCCCCAGGCATCCATTTCACCTGGGGCACCCTGACCACCTGCCACGTCTTCGCCGATGAGTATCACCGATTCATCGCGCGCCATTTCTTGATCGAGCGCTTCATTGATCGCCTGCTGATAGGTCAATGTTCGGGCCATCATGTCACTCCTGAATGCATTCCGGTTCAGCTAACAGAATTGCAGATGAACGTCACCCAACAGAGGGTTGTGGGTCCACTTTTCATAGGAAAGCGGACACGTCAATAAGAAACATACACATCCGTAAGCAGCTCGTCCGGCTCGGGCTTCGGAGCCGATTTTGCTTCGGCGATGGAATCCTCGATCAATTCGGCAACTTCCCGGTCGATGGCTCCCATTTCAGCTGCCGACAGCTCGCCTGAATCGGTGACGCGCCCGGTGAACATCTCAATGCAGTCCCGGCTGTTGCGGAGCGTCTTCACCTCGTCCGTTCCACGGTACGTCTGCGCATCGCCTTCAAAGTGGCCATAGTACCGGTTCACTTGGCAGTCAATGAGCGAGGGGCCTCCGCCGCTGCGAGCGCGATCGATCGCCTCGCCCGCCGCTTCGTGGACGGCGAAGAAATCGTGACCATCGACACGAACCGCTGGCAGCCCGAATCCCCGCGCACGTTCGGCATTACTTTCCGCGCCGACCGAAAACGTCGACGACGTGGCTTCTGCGTAGCCGTTGTCCTCGACAACAAAGATCGCGGGCAGATTCCAGATTTTGGCGAGGTTGAGGCTCTCGAAAGTCGTACCTTGATTCGAGCCGCCGTCCCCGACAAAGGCCACTCCGACGTTTCCGTTTCCTGCGCGACTCGCAGCGAGGGCCGCACCACAGATGAGCGGTGGGCCGCCACCGACAATTCCGTTGGCACCCATCATTCCCAAGCTGAGATCCGCGATGTGCATCGAACCTCCCTTGCCGTGGCAGAGACCGGTGCTGCGTCCGAAGAGCTCCGCCATCATGCCGTGCACGTCGACACCCTTGGCGATGCAATGGCCGTGTCCGCGGTGCGTTGAGGCAATGGAATCGTCATCGGACAAATGCAGGCACACACCGGTCGCGCACGCCTCTTCACCGGCATAGAGATGAACGAATCCCGGTATCTCGCCCGCAGCAAACTCCACGTGCACCCGCTCTTCAAATTCGCGGATCGTTCGCATCACGCGGTAGGCCTCGAGCAAATCATCTTTCGCGAGGTTCATGAATTGGTTCCTTCGACTGATGGCCTACGTTCCCTTATACCACCGGCGGTTTGACACAGCCAGTATCACGCCGTATCTGCGATTCGCTACGCTCATCTCTCGGTCGCACAGCGGAATTACCTAATCCAACCTTCAACAGAGGCCGTACAGAAAATCAACGCTGGCCATGTGCCTGTTGAGCGTGACGAAACGCAGTTTATCCCGGACAGCAAGAATCATTCATGGCCGGCGCGCGGAGACGGGGGCGTCGATTAGCGCCTCGGCCTCTTTTTGCAGCGCGATCAAATCCACATGACGGAAACCTAACTTGCCGGCCTCGTCGAGGTATCGGACAGCTTCGCCGGTGTCACCCTGTTTGAAGTGCACCATGGCCAGCATGACCAAATCGAACGGGTTGGCGGATGTCGTCTTCCTCTCCTTGCGGTAGAGTTGTAAAGAACTTTTTAGCGTCTGGAGGGCTTCGCCATACTTACCACAGCGGTAGCAAGCCAATGCGCTCGTGTTCTGGACATCCCACCGGTCGGGTGCAAGTTGTGCCGCTCTCTCGGCATAGCGCAAGCCGCGCGCATAGTCAGCATCATCTCGTCCCGGCTGTTTGACGATCGTCCAGGCTCGCCAGTTGTAGCAGGTCGAAAGCTCGGGCTTCAGCATCACACTCTTCGGGAACTTGCTGAGATAATCCTCTCCAAGTTCAATAGCCCGCTCGTAACGGCTGACTCCATCTTCTAATTGGCCACTTGCTACCGCGACACTTCCGAGATACGCGTAGGTCTGGATCAGGGACACGAGGTAGGAGTCGTTATCAGGGCTGTCTCGAACGAGCTGTTCTAGGGGGGTAATGGAGAATTGTCGGTGACGCGCCGCGATGTGGCCCCCGATTCGCCTGATGATGTACTGTGGCCTGGGGTCGATTTCGATCGCTCGTGAAAAATCTTCTATGACATCGTCAAATCGCTTGCCGTCAGATCCATATCGCCGAATCCGAGACCGCAGGGCGGCGCGCGTTGCGTAGAGCTCAGCATCGCCCGGACGCAGTGTTAAAGCCTGTGAGATATCTGCGTGAGCATGCTCCAACAACCCGCCCGATGCGTAATCTTGTGCCCGCGCAACATACCAATTGGCATCCGGCGAATCAAGAAAATCCTGTATCGTGATTTGGTATTCTGCAATGGATCGTTCTGTTCTCGAGCCACTTACGAATAACACAGGCCGGTTCTCTGCGTATGCAACGTCAGTAGCCTGTTGGGATCGATGCCGAAAGAATAGATGCGGTGATTCGGCACCCGCAATGACATTCCAGAGACTCAATCGCCCCAATTCGTCGACGGAAGCCAGCGTGCTCGTATCGGAACTGAAGGCAACTCGAATAACGGCGTCTTCATGGTCACGCCAAGTGCCGACGCAGGCTCCGCTCGTGGCGTCCCACATCTTGACTTCTCCATCTCCGGCTCCGGTTGCGATTCGCTGCGAATCGGGGCTAAACGCTGCTACGAATATCGGTGCAGAATTGGCTGCGAGTTCGACAAGCTCGCGACCATTCTCAACATTCCAGACCTTTGCGGTACCGTCATCGCTGCCAGTCACCAAACGCATACCTGACGAGTCGAAGGCCACGCAGTTGACGATGTGCTGATGAGCATCCAGCGAATGGACCAGTGTGCCAGTTTCGGAATTCCAGATCTTCGCCGTATGGTCCGCACTAGAGCTTGCGATTTTGCGTCCGTCGCTCGTGATCGCCACATCTTCCACGGGCCCATTATGCCCGGTGATTGTCAGAAGCTCACGCCCGGATGTTGGGTTCCAAAGCCGCACTGTCCGGTCACCGCATGTGACGAGCCTTGTTCCATCGTCACTGAAGGCAACGCTCCGGACAACGCCGGAATGCCCCGTCAGACTCTGTAGCCTGCGTCCGCTGGAAAGACTCCAGACTTCAAAGTCCACGGTATTTTCAAACGTTGCCGCCAACAGCGTGGCATTGGCGTCGAGGCCGATACGGCGAGGTTTTCTAGGCAGAGGAATTTCGCGAAAACTCTCGGCTTGCCTGGCCTTCCAAAGGTCGACGCCAGTTGATCGCGCGACGATAAGCGTGCTGCCGTCTGGACTAAACGTGATCTGTTTGGCGATTTCGCCCGATCGATCAAGTGAGAGAAGCTCGTGCCCTGAAGTAGTCTGTAGAACCTGGATCGCCCCGCCGTCCACTATCGCCACGCGCGATGAATCCGGAGAGAACGTTAGCAGCCCGCTGTCACAGCTATGGGTTGCGAGCCGTTCACCAGTTTTCGTCTCGAACAGGCTGACGGCACGGCCGGAGGGAGATCGCGATCCACCCGCACTCAGTTGCCGGACGGCCAGGAACTCACCGTCGTGACTCAGAAAAAACTCTCTTTTCCTTTGAAGATTCAAAACCAGTGTGCTGTTTGAAACGACCTCATCGTCATCGAGGGAGAATACGACCAATTGCAGACGATCGCGGGTTAAGTGTTCCTGTTGTCGTGATTTCGTTGCCTCTGGCCCAAACAATGCCGCAAAAAATCTCTCGTCGGACGAGAACACCCCCGCGATGGGTATCGTCTTCGGATCCGGGTTGACTTTGTCAAATAGCTCTTTCGCGACTCGACTGTTGTATCGACCTGCTAATGGCTCGCCGAGAATCGAACCGTTCCAATCTGGCGCAAACGATTCACCGTACAGGCGAATTGAGAACTTGTCGTCGCTCGCAAGATCCCAGCGCATCTGCGCCATCCGGGATTGACGGGTAAATACCGCATCTCGCTCGTGGTTTGTGCTGTACTCCGTTTGCAGAGGTCTGCCAGAACTTCGTCTCGACTCCCTTTTCCTTTCGTATTCCTCTCTGTCCCACTTTTGGCGCTTTATGCATTCAACTTCTGCCAGCACAACACGGTCGTTGTCTTCGAATCTGACTTTTTTTAGTCGGAACTCATCAAAGTCGCTTGGAAGTTCAGGGGCCAAACTGCGCCGTTTCTGGGTTCCGAGGTGCCACAGCTCGATGTGTACGTCTGCCCTTCCTATTACGAGCTGCGTACCGTCGGCGCTGACTGCGCTTGTCTGGACCGCGTCGGAAGCAAGTACGTGCGAAGGGCGAATCACCGTCTCACTCCTCGGTTCCGTCTGGTTCTCGCCCCGTTGAGTTGTTCTTGAACGGCGAAGGTTGGTCCCACCGACAACCAAATTCGGGACGTCCAACGCTTCAGAGCGCGATGCGATCACTCCCCACAGCAGTCGATACTCCCAACCGCGCAGATCCCACCTTGACTCACGAAGAATCTCACGCGCCTTGTCGAAACGCCCGCTTTGAACGTTGCCGTGCGCGGTTTGGATTTGGCTCGCGTATTGGCGTGTTTCCAATTTTCGCAAACGATTCTCGGCGAGTTCTTTGGCTGCGAGAGCGTCATTGCGAGCGACCTCCGCCGCCTCACGCGCGACAGTTTCGTTCCGTGCATGTTGCCGGGCACTGAGTGCTAGGGAAAATGAAGTCGATGCACCGACGAGAACTGCAAACAACACGGTTGCACTCAGCCCCGCGACCATCGGTTTCCGCTTGCACCAACGCCAACCGCGAGCCAATCGACCGATCGGCCTTGCCTCAATCGGCTCGCCTTTGAGCCAATGCTCCAGATCGTCGGCCAACTCTTTGGCCGCCCGATACCGTTTGCTGGGATCCTTTTCCAAACACTTCAGGCAGACCGTATCTAGATCGCGGGGAATCCTCGCGTTGAGCTTGCGGGGGCTGGTCGGTTCATCGGTGAGGATTTGCACGATCAACATCCGCGTCTCACCTCGGAAGGGTCGCTCGCCGGTGAGTAGCTCATACAAAATGACACCCAATGAATACGTGTCGGACGTGCGGCCGGCCTCGTGTGCTCTTCCGCCAGCTTGTTCGGGCGACATGTAGGCCGGAGTGCCCAGCACGTGCCCTTCGACGGTCATCGTGATCTCGCCCGCTTCACGTTTGGCCAGGCCGAAATCCATGATGTGCGGTTCACCGTCGAGATCCAACATGACGTTGCCCGGTTTGAGATCCCGGTGAATCACGCCCGCTTCGTGGGCATGTTGTAAGGCTTCAGCAATCTTGACGCACAGTTCCGCCGACTCGCGCATGGTGAGCCGTTGGTCGGCCAACCATTCGCCCAACGTCGCTCCCTGCACAAAGTCGCTGACGATGAAGATCGTGTCGTCTTGCCGTCCGACTTCATGCGTGCTGACGATGTGCGGATGCTTCAATTGAGCGGCCGCACGAGCTTCGCGGAGAAATTGTTCCGTGTTGGCGTCATCGACCTGCCCGGCTCGGGGGATCTTGACGGCGACCGTGCGATCGAGTTCCGTGTCGCGGGCCTTCCAGACCGCGCCGAACTGACCAATGCCAACTTGCTCCAGGAGTTGGAATCGGCCCAGTGTCTTCGACTCTCGTTGGCTGGACGGGAGGGTTTCCGTGCTGTGCAGCAAGCTGAAACTGCTGCCACAGGACGGACAGAGGATGTCTTTGAGCGGGCTGTCGTCAACCAGTTCGATGGGGCTATGACAATCCGGACAACGAGTATGGACGCCTTCAGCGGGCTGGGTCGGCGCCGGCGGTGCGTGGCCCTCATTGAGATTCAAGTCGGATCTGTGAGCGGTACGTTTGTGCTTGATTTCGATCAACTCACGGAGTGCCTTTTGGTCCTTTTCAAGTTCAGGGAACTGATTGAGATAGTCGGTGACGCTTGCCGTTTCCCCAGCCTGACGACGGAATTGGAGATCGGAATGAACCAGCTCGATGAGCGCCGCAGTTCTCAGTGGTTCGTCAGAAGGCAAGAACGCTTCGATTCGCGGCTTCGAACCGTCCTTCCACTCAATTTCGAAGCGCGGAAGCAACGAATTCAGCTCGTGGCGATCTGACTTGGTCAGGCCAACGAGATGTCGTAGCGGGTCACCCATACAACAATACCCGGATCACAATGCAGCGCGCGCCGAAGAAGCGTGCCACGAGTAGGAATCCACCCAGTTGGCCTGTGCACGTATAATGGCGCATTTTGCGGTGCGACGCCACGGACATGGAGAAATGCAAGGGGTAGCTCGCGGCAAGAGTCTTTTCGACCAATGCGTCTCGCACTACAACGCGAATGATGACACTTCGGTCTGGAATCGCGCAGGTCCAAAATGTCGTTGTACGGCGAGTTGAGGGAACAAGCACCAGTCGGTGCATGGAAGCGTTTCGTTTGTCTGCGCATCGACCAGCGGCGGGCCGTTTGATCTAATATAGCGGATCGGGAACGTTAAAGACCGCGCGAGGTGCCGTCGTGTTTTCTTGCGGCCGTAGTATGATCCGGCTGTGTGAAGGGGTAACCCGGCGCGAGTGGCTGCGCGTGGGCGGGCTGAGTTCGCTTGGTCTGTCGCTGCCGCAGTTGCTTCGCGCAGATGCCGAGCCCGATCGACGCAGTGCGTACTTCGGCAAGGCGAAGTCGTGCATCGTCTGCTTTATGTTTGGTGCGCCGGCTCACCAGGACGTGTGGGACTTGAAGCCCAATGCGCCACGCGAAGTGCGAGGACCCTTTCACCCCATCCGAACCAGTGTTCCCGGCACACACTTGAGCGAGCACATTCCACGAACTGGGCAGTTGGCTCATCGCTTCGCGCTGATTCGAAGCGTGAGCCATCCCGACAGTACCCATACCGTCGCAATGCACTACATGTTGACCGGCACGCGTCATCGCCGGCCGAGCACCAATCCAACGAACTTGGCGGACGACTTTCCGTGCTACGGCGCGGTCATGAATCGACTCCGCCCCAGCAACTCGGAGTTGCCCTCCGGAATTAGCCTCAACGCACCTGGCAACGAGATTCCCAGCGGCCACGTCTTTCCCGGCTTCTTCGCCGGCTTTGTCGGACGCCAACATGACCCAATGTTTGTGACGGATGATCCGTCCCAACCCGATTTCGATCCACTGCCGCTTGTTCGCGACATCACTCGCGAACGGTTTCTCGAGCGGAAGGCCCTGCTCGGCCGAATTGATCAATTCCGCCGCCGGCTCGATCACGTTGAGGCCGTAAACAGCGCGACCGGCTTTCAGGAGCGAGCGTTAAATCTGATCAGTTCGCCGGCAACCGTCGGTGCGTTTGATCTGGAGCGTGAGACACCGGCGTTACGCCAGCGATACGGAATGTCGCCGTTTGGACAGGGATGTTTGCTGGCCCGACGGTTAGTCGAAGCGGGCGTGCGATTGGTCACGGTCAACTGGGCTCGAGACTACCAGGCCGCTGTGGCGGACCATTGGGACACGCACTCGGACAACTTCGGAAAACACAAAAACAAACTGTTGCCCGCGTTCGATCTCGGCTACACCGCGCTGCTGGAGGATCTGGAGCAGCGCGGATTGCTGGATGAAACTCTCGTAGTGATCCTGGGTGAATTTGGTCGCACACCCAAGATCAACAAGAACTCCGGTCGAGACCATTGGTCAGATTGCTTCTCCATCACCTTCGCGGGGGCCGGCATTCGCGGTGGTCTGGTGCATGGGGAATCGGACCCGATTGCAGCCTACCCGGCGCGGGACCCTGTCACCCCGGAGGACATTGCCGCCACGATCTATCACGCCCTGGGCATCCGCCGCGCCACCGAGTTCGTCGATCGTTCCGGGCGACCATTTCCGCTCGCGACCGGAAAACCGCTCAAGGAGCTTTTCGGGTAAGCGGGATCCATTTGTAAAACAGCTCCGACACGCGATCGCGTAGCTCGTCCTGTTCATCGGCCGATTCCGGCACAGATTTTCAAAGCCAAGCCGACAGCGTAAGATAATGCCATCTTTGCTGTGGGATCCGCGCTGTGAACTGTTCGCGATTGGCCTCAGGAGGACATCAATGGCCGAGAAGATCTTTGCACCCGTAAAGCTTGGCGTTATCGGGCTCGGTCGCTTCGGGCGCCTGCATTCGTTGACGCTCGCGGGACTGGCGGAAGCGGAATTGGTTGCATTGGTGGCACGTCGGCAGGAAAGCCTCGACAAAGTGGCCCGAGAGTTTCCCGGCGTGCGCGGCTGGACGAGTCTGGAACAGGCGATTGCTGAATCCGACGCGGAAGCTTGGATTGTTGCCAGCACCACCGCGTCGCACGTGACCGTCGCGAAGACACTGCTCGAGAGCGGAAAACCTGTGCTGTTGGAGAAGCCCATCGCGGACAACTTAGACGAGGCCCGGAGCTTATCGCCGTTGGTGCGACCCGATTCAATCAATCTCATGATCGGGCACATCGTCCTATTCAACAGTGAGTATCAACAGTTGCGCGACGTCGCGCGTCAACATGGACCGATCACATACATCGATTGCGTGCGCCATCGGCCCGCCAGCATCGTCAAGGACTTCCCCGGAGAAAATCCGCTTCACGCCGCGATGGTCCACGATCTTTATGCCACGCAAGTATTGCTCGATCGCGCCGAGCCAGATCACTTCAGCGCGCAATTCCATCGGACCGAAAAGGGCGACATCGACTTGGCGCTGGCACAACTCAAGTGGGACGGCGGGCCCGTCGCGTCATTCGCGGCCTCATACTTGACTCCCTCCGGAATGCCGCCAAGAGGGTTCGACCGGACCGAAGTGTTCGGCGAAGGCTGGTCTGCGCGTGTTACGCCCAATCCCAGGCCGATCGAAGTGTGGGATTCACAAGCCTCGTGGCCGTTGGCACTGGAAATACGCGCCGACCCACCCAGCGGAATGATGGCCGAGGAGCTGCGTTGCTTCTGCCGCGTCGTGCGTGGGTTGCAAGCCGTGCCCGTTGGAGCGACCTACACCGATGCAATCCAAGTACAGCGATGGATGGAGAAGCTCAACGCTGTCGCCCAATGAGACGGCGACGGGAAAGGGGACGGCTTGCCGGTAGACAATCTCGCATCCTTATGGAGCAGTCGTACGCAACAGCAATCCTCAAGCGTTCTCCGTCCTTAAATGACGTAGAATGGCACGGCGCCGAGTGGTTCGCCGACTGACTCGTTTGACGTGGAGCCGCCGAGCTGACCACGATGTCTGGTCGGTCGTCGACCGATTCGAACAGGTTGTTGCTCCGTCCGCCTTTGAACATCCGGCAGTATTCCATGAGAACACCACTCGTCCTGCTTTGCCTGTTGGTCGCAATGTGCGGCGTAATGGTTGCATGCTTCATGACCGAAGAGGCGCCGACGAGCAGAGGTGTTGAGCATTCGAAATTCGAAACCATGCGCGAGGGTGGGTCGGAAGCCCGCCATGGCCATCGCGTGCTGATGCTGGGATGGGCGTTCGCGGTGCTGCAAATCGCACTCTACGTCGGATGCCTGGTCCTGGGCACAGGCGGCGGCATGAAAAGACGTGGCTTCGTCGCACTGCTGATTCTCAGCGGGTTTGCCTATGCCGGAGTTTTCACGTTGATGGTGACCGTCTACGCGCAAACAATCAGAACGGCTGAGACGGAATTCCTCGGATCGTTCCCGGCCGCGACAAGCTGGATGTTGTATGCCCTGTGGCCGATTCCACTTTTGTTTGTGCTTTGCTACGTCGCAGGGTTCTCCCGTTGGGTCTGGACGCCCATCAATCGCCGGCGGTTTGAGGAGATCCTCGCCGCGCGCGAAATCGAGCAGGAGGTCTCGGACTGATGGAAGAATATCGCCCGACGGTAATTCTGACGTGCGTCGCCGTCTATCTGGTGATGTGCATTGGTATCGGCCTATGGGCGATGATGCGGACCAAGTCGACGCGAGATTTCTTCATGGCGGGTCGGCATCTGGGCATTGTCGTGACCAGCGTGGCTGTGTTTTCCAGCACGATGAGCGGTTTCGGGTTCGTTGGCGGACCAGGGTTGGTCTACCGCATGGGGATGAGTTCGCTGTGGATGGTGGTCTGCACGAGCATTGGATTCTCGCTAACATTCTTCCTACTGGGCAAACGATTGCGGCTGTTTGCAGAACTGCGTGACTCTATTTCGCTCCCCGACGCCGTCATGGCCCGCTACAACAGCGCGACAAGTTCGGGGCTTACGGCGGTGGCGATCCTGATGGGCGTGATCGGCTATCTGGCGACCCAGATCCTGGCGATGGCGACAGTGCTTCAAAGCATTCTGGCCGGCATCGATTGGATCGGCTTGATCCCCATCGAGTTGAGCGTGGCTATCTCGTGCTTCGTGCTCGTGTTTTATTGTGTGACCGGTGGGATCATTGCATCGGTTTACACCGATCTCGTCCAAGGATTCGTGATGATGATTGCCGCCGGGCTCGTCTTCGTCACGGCGATGCTCGCCGTCGACGGCGGTTTCGAAGGCATGTCGCGAACGCTGGTCGCCGATGACCCCGAGGCAATCAGTCCGTGGGGCACTCTCGGAATTCTGGGCTGCCTGTCGTGGTATTTCCTGTTCACACTGGGCGGGGCGGGGCAGCCGCACGTGATCACGAAGCTGATGATGACGCGCAACGTAGATGATGCACGTCACATGCTGCCGCTATCGATACTGGGTTACACCGTCTCCGCGCTATTGTGGATCAGCATCGGCTTGGCAATGCGGACGCTGGTGCTGCAAGGCGTCCATCCCGAACTGGCCAAAGCCGACGACGCGGCGCCCGCGTTCCTCCAAAGCTACGCGCATCCTTTGTTGGCGGGAATCGTTTTCGCCGGACTTTTGGCGGCGATCATGTCGACAGCCGACAGTTTTTTGAACATCGGAGCGGCTGCCGTGGTCCACGATATTCCCCGAGCGATGCGGGGTCGATCGTTGGTGCATGAACTCTTCTGGGCGCGAACGGCAACCGTCGTCATCGCCGCAATCGCTGCCGGGTTCGCTTTGTATTCGGGCGAGCGATTTGTCGCGCTGTTGGGGGCCTTCGGTTGGGGCACGTTTGCCGCCGCGATCGTGCCCACTGTGGCGATTGGCTTCAATTGGAAACGGGCCACGCCGATGGCGGCCAACGTGGCCATACTCAGCAGCCTCGTCGTCAACTTCGGCGTGAAACTGTTAGAGATGTTTACCGACTTCTCAATTCCATTCAAAATTCACGAGGGGGCTCTGGCGTTGATGGTCTCGCTGACTCTGTTCCTCGGCATCTCGTTGATGTCGCGGCCGCAGAAGATCGCAGACGATATCGAGGCCGCCATGGAGCTGTGAGACGGTCTCCCCGGCATCCGATCGGATTGCAACGCCAAGGACTGCCGGCGGCCGTTCATCAAACGGAAAGGACAATCATCCGGGGATCGTTCAGCGGTAGGAGATTCTCTCACAGCGGACTCGTCATTTTGGCTACGAATCCATCGGCGGTGGCGATTCAACTGCCCATCTGCGGGAAAACGTCTTACCGCTTTGCTTACCGGAATGAGCTCGCTTTTGGATGCAATTTCATGCAACGCCGTGCAGAGTGACGCCGGCATTCTGACGAAGGTAATGTTTGGGAAAGCGCCCATGATGAAAGCGTAACACATCGGATAAACTAGCATTTCGCATCAAAGCGGGAGTGGAAGGGAATCGAACCCTCCCGGCGACTTTTCAGCCGCCACACTGGGTTTGAAGCCCAGTCGGCAATCGTCGCAAGGTGTTGCCGTTGAACGCATTTCAATTTCGGCGTCCCGCGTCTTACCGGCCTGCTTACCGGAACTCCTTGAAAACCACCCCGACTTGGCCCAAATCATCGAGGCTTGGCCGACGCTTCCGAATGTTTCCAAGGCCGGGATTGTCGCCATTGTGGACGCATCGGTTCCGTACGTGAATGGCTGATCGCTCAGTCGGTGATCGCGCTTGCGCCCGCACGCCCCATCAAATCGCCCGGAAATATACAATTCCTAGACCGTACGGTCTGCCGCAAATTGCTCCTCGCGAAATACGACAGGGGGCCAAGAAAATGGACCCGGCTGTGCAATGCACGTCACGCCCGGATGATACTACGCATTTTCGTCTAGGTCGCATGCATCCAAGATCGATTCGTTAGAGTGCTTCGTCAGCCCAGTGACACAAGAGACCTCGGGGTCTTGCAATCGCCCGAAAGCTGATTCCGAGAAACCACACGCAAGCGAGCATTTTCAATTCGAGGGTTTTGACAAATTCCCAAAGTCAGAGAGGTTGACCACTTGTGGCACTTTCACCCAGAAATGCATCAATCTACTTTGACTTACTGAAATCTACTGGAACGCCGCTGGACCCAATGGAATGGGTCGCTTAAGGCGTCCACCGAACTCCACTTGTTGCGAAGGGTTCGGCTCCAGCCCCGATGAAGAGGCTGGCTCTCAATACACACATAGCGCAGGAGTTACGTTTTCCTCAGGATGGGACGTGATAGTGTGATGTCGATGAACGGCGACCCATTGATGGAGGAATGGACCGCCGACTCAATGTTGCCGTCGTTGCCATCGGCGGAGAAACGACGGGCACGACAGTGACCGCCAACGGGATCACTTGGGAACTGAATTTGACGAAGAACGCTCAATGGTCAAGGGTGGCAGGAAAGCTCAACGGCAAGAGCGTACTCGTGAAGGGCAGATTGGAGCGACGAACCGGTGTCGAGGTCAAAGAGCGTTTGATTGTCACCGTCACGAGTTTCAAGTTCGCTGGTTGCGGCGGAGTCAATGCTCGTTGAACGGCACCAACTTCGAGGACACTGGCAGTCATTCAAACCACACGTGAATGGCGACAGTGTTGCCGCTTTCCACGATGGGCAACACTGTCTGGACCTTGAATTCTGGATTTCGTTGAAGCCACGAATAGAACGCCTGATTCAAGTAGGCCGGGAGTTCTTCCAGCGACGGCGGATTATCGCCAGTCTGAAAACAGACCCAGCCCGTCCCCATTTCCATGCGGTCGATAGTGATTTGAGATTCGTCGTCGGTCATGGCTTTGGCTCGTAGAGTTGACATTTTACCGGCAAGCAATCACTGACAAGGCTCACGGGTTTACCCGACGCCGCTTCCATTCCACGAATTTTGCCAGTTCCGAGTGAGACAGGAGCCTTTCCCTCGTGTTGAATGAGCGACCGAGCAGCTTCTCAGGAATGGTTTCGTGAATCATCTTGTGGCATTGGCGGCAGACGTTGAGCCCCTCGCTCATCTGTTCCCGTGTGTAGCGTTGCTTGAACCAGCGGTTGCTGTGCAATGTACGGGGAATCAAATGATGGAAACTGGCCACATCGTCTGATTCACAGAATTCACAGATGGTCGGATCGCAACACATACTCAACCGTGCAATACTTCAGCAGGAAACGTGCAGAACCAAGGAAGGACGCTGCCCCACACCGCAGGAGATAAATCCGATACGCCGAAGGTCGGCCCCCTTTATTCAAGCTCCTGGTTGTCACCGATCATGCCCAGCAACGATAGCGAGAAACTGAAAATCCTGTTCGTCTGCAGCAGAAACAAATGGAGAAGCCCTACCGCAGAGAAGCTGTGGGATGGCTTCCAAAATTACGCTGCGAGATCGGCGGGGACGGAAAAGGGTGCAAGGGTCAAAGTGACCGCAGGCCATGTTGGATGGGCCGACCTCATCGTTGTTATGGAGAAAAAGCATAAAAGGCGTCTTCAATCGCAATTCGGACACGCCCTTGACTCCAAGAAACTGGTTTGCCTAAACATCGCTGACGATTACGCCTTCATGGATGCCGAACTGATCAGCCTTTTGAAATCGGCGCTCAGCGAACATATCGCCATCCCCGACTAAGGCCGTATTGCGGATGTCCGAAGGCCGATGAGACACCGCTCCTCAGCAACGCAAAGAGGCCCTCGCCACAAAGAGAGGGCGAGAGCCTCATGAATCATTGAGAGAACCGAACTGCCCACTATCAATCTGGCTCGTTCAAGCCAGGCCCATTTCGAGCCAACCTCGCATCACTGTCGCTACGTGTAATTGAGCGGGATGCAGAGTTACGGAAATCGCAGAACGAAGCCGGAATTGAAGTGATTGGACAGAGCACGCCTCCTCAGAAATCGGAGGTGGCCTCCCTCACAAAAAAGTGGGGCGGATCTTGCATTTGTGCCTCCCGGATAGCGGAAATGACAGCAAGAAATCACGGAGGAACGAAAGTTCCTATCGCCCAGCTTACCATCTCCGATGAATTGATCAAGAAAAATCTTCCAGCGGTCGTGTCAGGACTTAATGCAACTCGATCAGGTGATTTGTCGAAGCCTTTACCCTCGCATCGATTCCAACCATTGAGCCAATTCTTTGAGGTCAGCCGCATCCATGCCGAGGACCATCGTCTGACGATGACTGCCGTGAACAGCGAGAATGTGATCTTCATGGAAGACAATCTCATCACCCTGATGCAGCCCATGTAGCCGAGCTTCCACGAGCGGATTGTCCACGATTCCTTTTAGGAACTTGTCTTCACGCTCCGTGATTTGAACCCAGAAATCTTCGCCCCAGCCTCGTGACGGAACATTCTGCTCAGGGACAGGGACCAGGGATGTAGGATGCGTGTGGCTGAGGATGGGCTTGGTCATCTCGCCATTGCATGTCGGGCAGGTACACTTCTCTGGTGCATCCTCGTGAACTGAAAAGCGTGGTGAATCGATTCTGAGTTCAAGGAAGTAGCCGACGCCGACATGCCTCTTGAGGACATCAGGCGGAACCTGGAAGCGGTCGCCGTTCTCGGAGTGCATGACGACGCCGCTCACGAACTCGTATTCGTTGGCGAATTGTTGCTGGTCGAATTGTTGTTGCAGATTCTCGGTCATGTCAGTTGTCGCCGTAGAACACTGCCAGCCAGACGGTCGGCTCTTTCGGCGTGGTCCATTCTACTCGGTGCTTTCGATGGGCGGGGATGTTTATGAAATCGCCCGGCCCATGTCGATTGGGTCTTCCTGCCCCTCAAACACCAGCTTCGCCGCCCCTTTCAAGACGACCACCCACTCATTCTCGTCTTGATCGTACCAGAAGTTCTTTGGACTGGCATGTTCGGCGGAGACGATCCGCTCGATACGGACGTGCTGGTTCTCGATGAGGACTTCAACGAGTTCGTTGGGAAGATTCGTCGGCAAGTGGGCGAAGAGGTTGTTCATGGCAACTTCTTGGATTCCAACCGTCAGGCCACATCGTTTCCGGCCAACACCGCCACCTCGTTCCATCCGTATGCGACTTCATTGAGTTTCTGCTCCCCGATTTCGACCTCCTGTTTCCCGACGAGCTTCCCGCCTAAACGCTCGTAGAAGTGTCGGGACGGGTTTTCGGCCAGCACCCAGACCATCATCGTGTCGAAGCCGGAGTCAATTAGCCATCGAGCGAACGTGGCAACCAACCGCCTCCCGATTCCCTGCCCATGCCAGTCGGGAAGCACGTAGAGGCCGCACAATTCGCCCCGGTAATCCTCTCGACCATCCCGCTCCGGCCCCCCGTTAGCGAAGCCCACGACTCCGTGCTCATCGACTTCGGCAACAAACATCGCCTGTTCTGGGCGCTGCACGATCTCCGACCAGCGGACTGTGCGGTCGTCCTCGGAGAATGCGTCGAGGAATTCGGTAGACACGATGCCTCGATACGCTGATCGCCACGTTTCCACTTGGACGTGGGCAATGAGTCGGGCATCGTCGGAGATGGCGGGACGGATGGTGATCATGGGGTCGGTTTAACTCCTTCCTTCCTCAACACCCACCGAATTGCCAGCCAAGGGAACAGGAAGAACAAGTTCACGCAGAGTTTGTGCAAACCCATACCGCAGTAAATTATCAGGTCCAGTTCGTGTGGAGACAGGCCAAACATTCGTCCATGAATGTCATCGATAATCTCCTTCGTCAGCATAAACATGACGAATGAGAACAGGAGCAGCAAGACACCGAGAATCCAGCACCGGATCAAAACCTTGGCAAGCGTGTCGAAAAAGTCTCTTGTGCTGTCTGTCATGGTTTCACCTCCTGTCGATAATTCTATTCATTAAGCTCATGGTCGTCGCAGGCGTGATGCATTTCGTCAATCCCGGCTTCTATCTGAAGATCATGCCGCCGTATTTGCCGCTGCATCGGGAACTCGTTTACCTGAGCGGTGTCTGTGAGATAGTGCTTGGAGTATTGCTCCTGGTTCCACGTTTCTCACGACCTGCAGCTTGGGGGATCATCGCACTCTTGATCGCCGTTTCCCCCCCCAACATCTACGTCTACCAAAATCAAGAAGTGCTTTCGGCACCGGCGATATTCCACTTGCTACGCCTGCCGTTGCAAGGCGTGTTCATTTTGTGGGCGTATTGGCACACGAGGTCATCTGTCTGAATCCCTCGTTCGCAATGGAATCACTCGTTCCTTCGGTCGCTGTCATCCACAATTCCAGAGGAATCGGTGGTGGTGTCCTCCCGTTGCTTAACCGCATCGGCGGAGACGTATGCTTCAACACCCCCGTCTGATCGCACCAACACGTAGCTACCTGAGTTTTTAACAATGCTGACGTTCGTTCCTGCTGGGAACTTACCGTCTGGCGGTCGGCCCTGTTGCGGGCCTGACGTGTAGTATTCAGTTTCGGCTGTGATAACATGCGAAAGTTTCGTGATCGGCCCATCGAAATCTTCGTGGTAGTTGTGCAAAGCAAGTCCAAGTTGCTTGAGATTGTTTACGGTGGCTTTGCGGCGAGCTTCTTCCGCACGGTTGCAGCCGAGGCACAGTACGCTCAGCAGGAGCCAGATCGAACAGACACGCATGGGGCAGTCCTTTCGTGCATTTCAGTCTTTGTAAAACACAGCCAACCAAATAGTCGGCTCATCGGGCTTCGTCCAATCGACTCGATGTTTCTTGTGAGCGGGGATGTTGATGTGGTCACCCAGCTTCATCTCGACTGGCCTGTCTTCTCCCTCGAATACCAAGTTTGCCGCTCCTCGTAGCACGACCACCCACTCATTCTGGTCTTGGTCGTACCAGAAGCCTTCGGGACTGGCGTGGCCTGTCGAGGCGATGCGTTCAATCCGAACGTGCTTGTTTTCGGCAAGAACATTGACGAGTTCTTCGGGGAAATCGGCAGGAATGTCGGAGAAAATGTTCCGTGGCTGAGTCATGGCGGTTACCGCAGAGTCTTCGACAATCATCCGAGCCGTGTGTAGTAGGCGACCTCCAGATAGAACTTGTGCGATTTCTTGGTCTTGTCCTTGAACTCCAGCTTCTTCAATACTCCACCAAATCGGATTGGGCTGTCGCAGTTCAACTTTCTTCCCCTGACCGTGGCAATCATCGAGTTGGGTTTTCTCATTCGGCGGTCGTCGAAAACTTCGTAAACGTCGAATTGGTCAAAGATTGGAATCATCATGAAAGTAGTCGTATTGCCCACCTGCATTGGCATCATGATGAATCCTGCGAAATTCGTCTTATTCTCCACGAATCTCGGATAACCCGCCACGATGACCGCCTTTCCAGCCACACCACTCGATTCAACTTCAGATGGGTTCAGCGTAACTGGCTTCTGTCGTCGATACCGCCTGCGAAGATCCGTTTCGAGCAGAGTTTCAATCGATGAGCGATCTGCGAGAGGAAGCTCCTGTTGTGCCATTTCAAGAAAAAGGAAGGCGCTCACTTCGTTGGAGAACACTCCAGCGGCTTTTGCAAGCTCTGCTCGGGAAACGACGCTATCATTGGCATCGGTGAAGAAGTTGTAGAACCGACCACCATTGTCGAGGGTCTTTTGCAATCCTCGAAGTGTCTTGTACGGCGTAATCTCTCTCATGACCGGGCCTCTTTTCGTTCATTCGAAATCCCCAAAAAACGGCACTGCAAAGGTAAACGCAGGAACAGGCAGGATGGATCATCATCAAAAACGGCAACCTATTTCTTTCTAGCCAAACCGTCTGGAACACGCCAACGCATTCTGCGAAGTTCAGTGCCGACTCGTCTCAGGACTTGGGGCTCTGCATTGAGTGGGAGGAACCTTCGGTAACTGCAACCTTCATTGATGTTTTCGATTCAGCTGCGAACTGTTTCTGCTTTCGGCGCACATACGGGTAAGCCAATCGTGCGAACAACTGGTTAGGCCGGGAGAAGGCAAGGATGTCATACCAGACAGAATCATCCTCATGGTTCCATTCCACTTGAAAACGCTCCTCTCCTGATTCGGCGTGTTCCGGCAGCGTGCCATAGCCAAAAGCAAATCTGCGTATCGGCTTTTCTTCCTCGATCACGTACACGACTCGGCAAGCATTCAAAACCCAGAGGCCCAATGCACGGGCCAGCACGCCAACCGTTTGATTAGGCTCAGGAATTACATCTGGTCGATGAAGCTCAATCCAGTCGAACCGGTAATGCTGCCATTCGCACAATGCTCGTTTTGCGACCTCGAACGATTCTTGGCCCGATCCCAGACGAATACGATTGTGGTCAACAACGAATCCTGATGGGTGGTCTCCATTCCTCGTTGCACCAACTGAGGGATACGTGAAGTCGAGTTTGGACTGCGATTCGATGAATTCACGTATCTGTGGTTCGCTCGGCTTGCTCAGCATGTACATCAGGCTGGATCAATCTTGGGGCGGTTGGTCATCGTCTGGCAGAGCGCTCAGGACAGTTTCGAGAGAATCGCATCCATCTCCTTGGCGTCGAATGCCCGTGCCGTTTTTGTCTGGACATTTCCTTGCGCTCCCAGGTTGAGCATGAGCGCCGTGGCTGTCTCGTCGTCCGGTGCATCGAAGATGAGGGCACCGTCAAACGTCCCCAACGTCCAGTAGATGCTTTTGACTTTGACGCCCATCTTTGTGGCTGCCCTCTTGAAGGCATTGGCCCTTTTGCCCGTGTCCTTGATGTTCTGGACGCCTTGCTCGGTGAATTTGATCGTCGTGATGAACGTGGCCATGGGGACGCTCCTGGAATTGAGGGGATTGTTGTGTTCCACATGACATTGTACCGTTCGCCCGTTCGTGGTGGCACCATTCGCCGTCACTCCGCTTGTTTTTGCTATGCCGTCCGGTAGAATCAATCCCTGCGGCTGAGCAGCCTGAACCAGTCGTGTCAGGCAACGCCGCAAAGACACTTTTTGAGAATCGGATTGAAGATGGCAGAAGGCACGATCAAGAGGCTGACGGACAAAGGTTTCGGTTTCATCGACACGGGGACCGACAACGACATGTTCTTCCACAACTCGAACCTTGAAGGAGTGAGCTACGACCAACTCCAAGAGGGGCAACGAGTCTCCTACACCGCCGGGCAGGGGCCAAAGGGACCACGGGCTGAAAACGTCAAGGTGATCTGAAGGCGTACACAAATCGGAAGACAAGAAAGCCGACGAATTTCGTCGGCTTTCTTCGATTTAGCGTTGGGGTTTGCTGATTGCCCAGTTGGCCGACTGTATGGCAGGACCGTCTATCCGGCTCATCCCTTCGTTCGACGCACCTTGAAATTGTTCCGACTGTCATCGAACTCAAGTTCGATTAACCCTTCGGCTTTGATGTCTTGAAGTAAGTCCGAAAAACTGTCGTAGCCGTAGTACCCCTCATTAAACCCGGGATGCACACGGCGAAGGGCCTGCTTTAGCATCGAACCCCACAAGAGATCGTAATCTTGTACCAGAGAGTCAAGCACCTCCAGAACCTGGTCGAAGCCTTCCTGCTTTTTGTCCTTTTTCGTCCCTCCCTTCTTCGATTCGACCGTCTTCGTTCGAGTTTTCTTCGCCGTCCGAATCAGATCATCGTAATAAATGAACTCGTCACAGTTGGCGACGAGCAAATTTGAGGTGCTCGATTTAACGCCACATCCGATGACACGCCTATTGTTCTCCTTCAACTTGGAAACGAGCGGCGAGAAATCGCTGTCACCGGAGATCAGAGCAAACACGTCGATGTGCTGCTTCGAATAGCAGAGGTCGATTGCATCCACGACCATCCGAATATCGGCACTGTTCTTGCCGCTCAACCTGCTCTGTGGGATATCGATAAGTTCGATGCCTTGGCCGTGAAACTCCCGAACTTCGTCTTGATATTTGCGCCAGTCGCAATAGGCCCGTTTGAAAACAATGCGGCCTTTTTCCAGCAGTCGTTTCAGGATGATCTGGATCTGGAACTTTCCCGCCCCCGTCTTCATATCTCGAACACCGAGCGCCAGATTCTCAAAATCGACAAATACGGCGATGAGCGGTTCTGTTGACATGTGGCGTCCTCTATACCCACCGTTGGTCGAGGAAAAACAATGGGTACGTGCCTGCAAAAAGATGATCGAAGGGGACGGGGCCGAGCAGTTTCTTGTCAATCTGCTTTACGTCTTGCGAGAGTGCTTCGGCGACGAGAATTTTGGTCCCTCGGACAAACCAGAAGAGAGGTCTAATCGAGAGTGCCGGTGTGATTCAAACCTGCGCTAGTGGTAACCGTACTGTCGTAGGCGATGTCCGCAATGAGGCCACGAAGTCTTTGACCGTATCGGAACAATTCGCATTGACTTCATCGTCCGGTTCGAAGCAAAGCCACGAAACGCTTCACTTCTTGGAAAGCTCGTGTGCCTGGCGGCGATACCTTTCGGCCTGATAATTGAACGTGACCCGTTTGGGTTTACTTTTCGCTATCTTGGCGAGTCTTTGATACTTGGCGGCGAGATTCAACTTCGTTTGCACCGGATTAGTTTTCTGCCCCGTAGTCATGGTTTCTCCCCTGAGAAATGTTGGCTTGTTGCTGTCAGCACTATAACTGCCTCCAAAACGTCGTCGTGTGGGAGACGGCGAATACGGTTTTTAGGGACTTCGTCCCATTGTCGGCAAGGCACATTACCGAGTACCTGATGCCTTCGGCTCCCTTTCCGATAGCGGTGAATGTTACGATTACAATCAATAATGTCCCCGCCCAAACACACAGTCTGGTTTTCATGGTTGCAGTCTGCAAGTCTCTTTGCAATTAGAAAACGTCATTCTATCAATGTTGCTCGGGACTGGCGTTGCTGAGCCTGCTCCTGACCGCTCGCACGATTGTGTCGATTTCAAATGGGTGCAGGAAGGGTGGTTCTTTTTCCAGCTTCACACGCCATTTCATCAAGACATTGTTCATCCCCATTTGCTCGTGATTGTATTCATCAATAATCTTCTGGATGGTTACTTCCCATTCTTCAAGACGCACCGGCTGTTTCCCCTTGATTGCGGCATCGCATCATGCGAGTCCATTAGTGATGTTGGCATGATCGAAGCCGACCGGATAGCTCAAACTGAGTCTTGACGAATGCAAAGCTCGGATTCCTTGTTCAGCTTGGGAAGAGACAAGGCACCGTTCATGCCTGCAGACCCTCGATTGAACTGGATTTCTGAAGCCTTCGCCGCAACGCCGTGTACCTTTGCCGTGTCTCCGCCCGCCTAATCGCCATACCCAGCGCCTTTTTCGTACCGACCAGGACCACCAGCCGTTTGCCTCGGGTCACGGCAGTGTAGAGCAGGTTCCGTTGCAGCATCATGTAATGCTGTGTGTGCAGAGGGATCACGACACACGGGAACTCTGATCCCTGACCTTTGTGGATGGACAGGACATACGCCAGTGACAACTCGTCCAGATCGGCAAAGTCGTATTTGACGGGCCGACCCTCGAAATTAACGACTATCTCCTGTTCGATGCGGTTCATCTTCTCCACGACGCCAAGGTCGCCGTTGAAGACGTCCCGGTCGTAGTTGTTCTCAGTTTGGATCACCCGATCACCGATCCGAAATGTCCAACCGAACCGCTGGATTTCGGGGCCGTTGTCGCTGGGGTTCAACGCCTCTTGCATCACTTGGTTGAGATTCCTCGCCCCCAAGAGTGACCGGTTCATCGGTGTGAGCACCTGGATGTCCGACTTGGGATCACACCCAAACCTAGCCGGAATCCGTTCTTTCACCAATCGCACCAGCATGTCTTGGATGGCTTCAGGTTCGTCGCGCCTCACAAAATAGAAATCGGTGAGTTCTTCGGGCGTAGTCAGATTCGGCATCCGTCCGTTGTTGATAGCGGCCACGCACAGTCCAGCCGTCGAGTGCCTTGGAATCAAAGAGCGGCACCTAGCCATCGTTACCTGGTGCATTGGCCAGTGCTACTTTCTCGAACCGCACGAAGTACGATTCGTCGAGCATGTCTTTCTTCTCCTCCACCTGTCGAAAACCTGATTCAAGAATCTCCTTGGTGAAGACAACCTGTCCAGCACGGACATGGTTCATCAGCCAATTTCGGGTCACGCCCTCGATGCGATTGAAGTCGATCAAGACAACCTGCCCACCGGGGCGCAAGGCACGATGAATCGACCTCATCGTCTTGTGGGGAAACTCGAAGTGATGATAGGTGTCGCAAATGAACGCCAAATCGATTGAGTTTGGCGGCAGGTTGACGGAATCCTGTCGGCAGACAACGCCGGTGATGTTCGTCAGTCCTTCATCCTTGGCGGTTGTTTCGATGTGTATCATAAACTTCTTAGCGATGTCCACTGCATAGACTCGTCCCTCCGAACCCACCACCGGTGAAAACAGCCGAGTAAATAGGCCGGTTCCTGCCCCGATGTCGGCGATCTCCATACCGGGCTTGAGCCTGCACGCTTTGAGGATCTCGTGGCGATGATCGTAGGCGTCCCGGCCTTCACGCTCAAACAGGCCGATGAACTTCTCGACATTCGGGTCTTGGAAGACCTTGTTGATGCCCGGCTTGACGCTCTTTTCTTGGGCGACCAGCAAGCTCGTCGCAGCAAGCAAGAAAAGAACAGACGCAAATCTTCGGGCGGTTATCGAGAAAAATAGTTGCTTCATGGCAGATCGTTCCTTGTTCCAGTGATCTTCTCATTATCGACGAATCATGACGAAATGAAACGCAGAAAAAGGACACCCCCTAACACGTCGTTCCCAACAACTCATTCACGGGGAGAAACGACGTGCCGAGTCAAACAGAAATACGCCAGCAGATCACGAATCAGATCATCGAATCCTTGGCAATTGTCAAATTGCCGCCATGGCGAAAACCGTGGAACAACGACCCGAACGCCGGTCTAAATACCAGCCTTTCCACTGGCGAATCGTGCCGGGGCATCAATCAAATCCTTTTCTGCCTCGCTGCGATCCATGAGACTGCCCGCGAGTTCCTTCAACGCGTGCGCTTTCTTTTCGATGTCGAGGATGAGTTTCTCCCGCTCCAACCTATCGCGGTTCGCCGTTTGGGCTTTTTTCTGCTTGGTCCGTTCCGCCAACTGGGCCGCGCGCCATTTAGCGATGTCGTTTAGTGGGTAGTGACGGTTACGGCCGGGCATGCCTTCGCGTTTCCAAGTCGCAACGGTGCGCTCAGTCACATTGCAGTACGTCGCAACTTCCGACATCGACTTCGCGAATTGTTGCCTAGATTTCTTCGTCTTCGTCATGCGTGGACCGCCGAATATGATGGTGAAGTGGCCTGAAAAAATGTTTCTTAGGACAGATTTTGCGCTATGGAAAGACCCGAGCGCCGGGTACCCCCTCACGGAGGACCCAAGACGTTGACCGACATTGCTGTGAGGTCGACGCTGCGGTGACGATTTGCGACGCGTGTTGAACGGAGTGTGATCACTGCC